>Ga0209518_1001400_pt1 | contig 25985 bp, 33 predicted proteins | sample RifGroB1_FD_183993 | JGI IMG/M metagenome (GOLD analysis project Ga0209518, IMG submission 183993) | Groundwater microbial communities from Rifle, Colorado, USA - Groundwater B1 (SPAdes) (version 2) | ecosystem: Environmental > Aquatic > Deep subsurface > Groundwater | place: Rifle, Colorado...
CGCCGCCCTTGGCGCCGCTAGGGCCGCCCTCGCCTCGGAGGATACATGACCGACACCGCTACTGCCGCCTGGCGCAGCGACGCCTGGGCCGACGCCCGGGACGCCTACGACACCGCGTGCAACGCCGCCCGGGACGCCTACGACACCGCGTGCGACGACGCCTGGGATGCCTACTACGCTGTGTGCGACGACGCCTGGGCCGCTTACAACGCCGCCCTCGACGCGCCGCGCAATCGTGGCTACGTCGTGACGGAGGGGAATGAACAACTGACACCGACATCGGCCCATCAGGGCACCGCCGACGCCTGGGCTGACGCTGACACCGCTTGTCGAGAGAAACTCCATGAATAACGAATACAAATACTACAGCTTTGACGACTTGGCCCCCGAGCATCAGGAACAGATCAAGCACCTACGCAAGAGCTATAATACCATCCAAGATGCTCTGAGCGATTTCCTGTTTGCGTGCTCTGACCGTATTACCCCGCTGTCGGTAGCGACTCGTAATCGACTGGATGATGTCCGTGGAATACTTTGGGAGGCGTACACTCAGGCGCTTGTGCCCCGTCTCGATCCGTTGATTTCCGTGAAACACCGGGTGAAGGAGAAATAGATGACGTTTGTGTATTTGTTAGACGTGGACGCGTATATTGCACTAGAACACGTCGTGGCCGTTACATCGGATGAGGGTAGGGCGTGTATTCAGATGACAGACGGGTCGTACATCGAATTGGACATGTCGGTGAAAGACGTGGTTGCCATGTTGGAGGAGGCATATGAACTTGCTGATTAATTATTTGGAGGCGCAGGTAGGGGTACGCAGTCTAATCTTAGACTACGTTGAGTTTCGTAGTGTGTATGACGATTTATACCCAAGTAAGAGTAACTATTCAATTCTGCGCCTAGATAGTTTTGCCATTGACAATAAACATGTGGATATTAAGTTGATATCATTTCCCCATAACGCATACGACGACAAGATTGTGGGGCATTTCAGTTTCCCTACCGCTCATTTGGTGGAAGAGGATCCGAACAAGGTTGCAGACGCTATTAAAAAGGAAGTCAGGAAGAGGCATGATAGACAGGTAAAGGCCACTATTGTGAACGAACAGAGCGAGAGGGCACAGTTGCGTGCTCTATTGGCAAAGTATCCAGAGGAGGTAGGGTCGTGATGGACTCAGAGACGCTTGCTAGGAAGTTGCGAGAGGCCGCGGACGCCGTTGAGGAAGGCGATCATTCGAGTACTATATTTTACTTTGCCGGCAACGAATACTTCACCTCCCCATACGACGCCTCCCTTGCAGCGGCGGAGGAAGTGAGTAGTTGTCTTGAAATGGGAGTTGAGGTGGATGACGATTTTGGTTGGGGAATATGTGTTACAATCGAGACGGGTGCCGAAATCGCTGTAGGTTGGGAGGAAGATGATGATTAACACAGTCATAAGGCTTATAATAGCTGCCATCCTCGACTGGATACAGGAGTTTTTTGATGGCTTCTTCGCTACCCCAAGCCATAACCGATCTAATTCTAAATTCGGCTAGAGGTATTCATCAAGAGGCACTTGTGGCGGGGGAGGCCAACTGGTCTTGCTTCGATCTTAGGTGGAATGACAGGAGGAGTGGCGAAGCGTCGCGAGCTGGCTTGCTCAAGCGCATTAACAACCGTCTATTTAACTACGGCTACTACGTCTACTACGGCGAATCACCTGGGGCCAAACAACGCTTCACGTTTTGGGTCGTCGATCCCGAGGGGACTCATCATGCTTTCTGTTGACGCGGCGGTTACTCGTAGAGGTCGCCCACAAGGCTGAGCCAGTCTTGCCTTGGGCGTGTATCACATCGCGTTCTAAATGGGCAGCCACCAAAGGCGTTGCAGAAATCATAACTCGGCTCAACAGCCCCCTCGTTCTGGATTAGAGCAACAGCCTCAATCTGCTCGACCGTACTAGCTAGTTTGATCACGGCTCTAAGGATCTCTTCGGGTTTGAAGACGCATGTTACAAGACGGGGTTCTGCAACGGCTTGGGTACAGATGTAGTTGTGACTAAAGCGCACGGGTTTTCCGTAGCGCCTGTAGGCTACAAGGGCGTATAGCTGAGCTTGCGGATCACTTAGTAATTCCAACTCGGATTTGCACCAATAGAATGACTTAGTGGTTTTATGATCTATGACGTGAATATATTCACCCTCATCCAAAACTAAGTCAATGTACCCGATAGTTTCAAAAGTAAAGAGGCCCCGTTCCCTAAATTCTACTTCTACCCCAACTACCCGATCCTTAACCGACTCCAACCAAGGGAGAGAAGGTTTTAGAAAAGGGTATAGACTAAGATTCAGTGACGTGTTACTCTTGAAGAACTCCTCGATCGCGGTGTGCACAGCCTTACCAAGTAGCGTAGAGGGTGTGTCGTGGCGTTCCCCTACACAGGCTACCTTCTCCAACCACCACTTTTTATTGCAGGAGCGAAACGTTTTGATTTGTGAGGCGGAAATATGAGTAACCATGTAGTCTCCGTGTGGCCACACAAATATTTGACCGGCTGGAGTGGAAACCCAGACGACCTTAAGAGTTGTGATCTGACCCCAAATATGGAATTTGAGGCGGCCCTTGCTGCACATTATGATACTGATGCCCATTTTACTCCCTCGGTCTTGTATTTGCAAGGTAAACCCCTTCCCAAACAGCCGCGCTTAACTAAGCAAGCATTGCGCACAATTAGGGGAGAGGAGGCAGACGTCTTCTTCAACGTAATTGCAATTGACGTGGACGGGGCGGGGAGTGACGAGTGGTTCGATTCTGACCGGCTTCTGTGGCCATCTTGGACAGGTGCTTGGTATCGGACAGCCGGCGGCTACCGACTACTCTGGCAGTTGCCGGAACTGTATTCAGTAGAGCGTTTCGTATCCCTCCTAACTAACCTACTACGGTTTCTGCACCTTGGTGGGTTGGACCCCGACCGGCTAATTGACTGGACGCGTTGTTACAGACTTCCGTTTGTTTGCCGTGACGGCGTTGACCAGCGGCTGGCGGCGGACTTAAACTTGACGACGCTGCCTGTATCCGAGATTCCAGAATACGATATTGCGGTAGCGCGCGAGACCGTACACCTGGATGGCCCAATCGCAAGTGGCGAACGCAATGACTCACTATTCCGCGGTGTCGCTGCGAGACTGCGTAACTTGTCGTGGATGCCGGATACAATGTACCTTCCCATTCTCCGCCAGTTTAACGAGGTGTATTGTTCCCCCGCCCTATCTGAACCAGAGTTGGCCGTGATTGCGGATAGCGTCATGCGCTACCCTAAGCCTGAGCGTGAGCACTCAAAGATCGTACTTAAAAGAGGGGGGCTGTGGACGGCTACGGAGGAGAGTATTCGTGTTCTCGCCGAAGGGTGTGATAAGCTATTTGTCCGCGATGGACAGTTGGTCTGGTTGAACGAGGGCGGCGAGTGGCCACGAATTGAGGATATCTCGCGCGCCGCCCTTAGAGGGCTGATGCAGGAGTACATTGACTTTGTAGTGTTAGCGCCGAACGGGGAAGGTGGGTATATTGAGAAGAGGGCGGATTGCCCTAAAGACCTTGTTGAAATGCTTGACGCCCAAAACAGCTACCCCGGCATTCGGGAGCTCGAGAGCATCCTAACGTGCCCGACCATTACGTCAGAGGGGGACATTATCAGCACGGACGGCTACCATGTAGGGCTCAAGGCGATTATGAGATCTACAGTATCACTAATCCCCGTTGCAGCGCCCCTGGTCGCCCTAAATGATCTCCTTCGTGATTTCCCCTTTCAAAACGATCATCATAAGTCAACTGCCCTTTGCGCGATAATCACGCCAGTAGTTCGAGCTGCCATAGAGGGGCCTGTACCTCTCATAGTAATAGACTCGACTACCCCCGGATCGGGCAAGAGTCTTATTGCCGACATTGTGAGCACGATCGTCACGGGAGCCGCAGCACCTCGGATGGTGTGGACTAAGGAGGAGGAGGTTGAGAAACGCATTACCTCTCTCCTGAGCGCCGGTGTCCATACAGTTTTAATTGACAACGCCGACACCCCTGTTGGTGGGGCTGCTCTGGACGCCCTCTTAACATCCAATGTGTGGTTAGGACGTGTTCTTGGGCGAAGTGAAATGCTATGCTTACGTTCCCGCGCTCAGTGGATGGTGACAGGCAATAACGTTCAAATATCCGGCGATCTTGTGCGCCGCTCAATTAGGTGCTTCCTAGATCCAGGGGTCGAGAACCCTGAACAGCGCGACGATTTCAAATACACAAACATACTAAAGCACGTCCGCGATAGCCGTAGCCTTCTCGTGTCCAGTATCATCGAGCTTGTGTCCAGATATATGAAAACATCTAAGAAGCTCAATGTGCGGGCCATGGGCTCGTTTGAGTCGTGGAGTGAGATAGTTCGTGAGGCCGTGATCCACGCCGGACTTGCGGACCCGCTAGGTAGTCAAGTTGAGTTGCGGTTAGCGGACACGTCCTCGCTATGGGGCCAATTCATGGATAGTGCTACGGCCATTTGGGGTGATGCGTGGTTTACGTCAAAGGACGTATATGAGGCCGCGTTCAGCGGGCTACGTGTTGGTGGTCCGCGAGAAGCGTATGAGGGCTTGCGCATGGCCGTGGAGGAGTTGTTGGGGTCTAACACGGGAATTAAGAGTATAGCATGGTTGTTAAAGAAATGGGAACGCCGTATCGTGTGCGCTTCCCGCCTTGTGCGGAACGGCGAACGCCACCGAATGAAAGGCTACCTATATCGAGTAGAAGACTCCGAAACCTTCTCCGAAGATACGATACTCAACACGAAGACGTTGACTGGTATGCAGTAAAGCCACACCATTTGTATGGTATCCCATGGAGGCGGTTAAACAAAATAATCTACTTGGTGTATCGTCTATATAGGGTGATGATTGCAGAGCCAAGAGTCGAGGCGCGTGCGAAGATTCTGCGCCTTTTAAGGAGTAAGGAGCCGGATCTAAAATTAGCCGCCCATTTTTACACAGGACAGTATACATGGTTGAACCACGTAACAGGCAGGGCAGATATAATCTGGCATATGCAAGCAATCCACCTGCGAAACGGAGAGGAGGGTAGATTATTATTCGCACCCCTTCCCATGTTGAAATTACTCGACGCACACATGGAATCTAAGGGCAAGGCCAGTACCGTAGTTAAATACTTCAACAAGGGTCTGTGGTACACGGAGGGGTACATTGCTTATTAGTCGTCTAGTAGAGCAACGGTATGAACTCAGCACTCAAATAGCGGAACTCACAGAAAGGTTGGCGAAGGTGCAGATACAGATACAGAAACGCTGTTCACACAGCATCCGATCTATGACAGGTAGCGGCGGCGGTGTCATATGCAACATTTGTAATAAACGCATACGGGAGATACCATGAGTATTTACACTAGAGTAGAGGTACTTGAGGACAGTATGCAGCACAATAAGCGTATTACAACGTTTGTGCTGGAGTATCCTCGTTTTATCCATTCCGAACTTTTAACGCACCGTATGCTCTCTCGCAACTCGTCCAGTTCACGCGCCATCCCTGTTAATAGAATGTGCGAACGGCTCCTGGCACACCCTGTTAACCCAGATGCGTTCGGCAAGAACAGGGCAGGGATGCAAAGCACGGAGGAGCTTGCCCCTGGGGTCAACGAGGCGGCCACTCTTGTGTGGCTGGAGGCGCGCGACAGGGCTATCTGGTATGCAGGCCGCCTGGAGGCGCTAGGCGTCCACAAGCAGTGGGCTAACCGCCTTCTGGAGCCTTTCGGAACTATAAGCACCGTGCTCACAGGAACCGGCGACGTGTGGGAGCATTTTTTCCGCCTCCGCTGTCATGAGGCGGCGGAGCCTAACTTCCAACGCCTTGCTCGAGAAATGCGAGAGGCGCTTAAGATGAGTGTGCCTGTAGACCGTCAGCGACACCTGCCTTTTGTTAACGTGAGTGAGCGGGAGAGGTACCCCGGTATAACTGCCTTCATGCTATCCTCCGCCCGCTGCGCTCGAGTTTCGTACTTGACGCATGAGGGCCTTTACGATAGGGTGGCTGACATCAAGTTGTTCTACCAACTTGCCATGTCGGATCCGCCACACGAGAGCCCTCTGGAGCACAGCGCGCTGGCCACCCCGGCGCACGTCTTCGCTAACTACACAGGATGGTGTAGTTTTAGGAAACTGCTCGAGTTAAGCAACCGGGCGACTATAGAACCGATAGAAGCTGTATTGGAGGCATTGTGAAAGGCTCTATTTTTGAATCCTTGATATTCAAGAGAATCCGCGATATTGAGTACTTGTACTCTATAGCGGTCTCGGATGAAATACGAGATCTGTTGGATGACGCCATGAACGCCCTTGAAATGGCAAGGGACCAATACTATTTTGAGAAGGACCAATGACAATTCGTTACCACAAGCGGCATTACGTTGATTTTGCCAACATCCTCTCTATTACACGTACCCGACAGGAAATACTAGATGCTATGGTTGAACTCTTTCAAAACGACAACCCCCACTTCAGAGAGGAGCAATTTCGTGAGGCAACCGGAGACCCCGCCGACGCCCACGATGTTGAGTGATGCGTTCCTGGCTCCCTACAAGGACCTGGTTCCCGCGTGGGGGCCAGTGGGGGAGATTGTGTATCTTCGCACTTATTCATGGGGAGGGACTAGAACGTGGTGGCAGACGTGCCGGTGTGTGGTTGAGGGGACGTTTAAGTACCAAAGGCAGCATTGTCAGCGTGAAGGTGTTAAGTTTAATGAGACGAGGGCGTGCAGAACAGCCGAAGAAATGTACGACCGCATGTTTCACTTCAAGTGGCTCCCGCCCGGCCGTGGAATCCAGTACATGGGCACGGACACAGTAGACAGTAAGGGTAGTGCCGTACTGAACAACTGTGCCTGGATCTCGACTAGCGGTGTTACTCGTGACACGTTTCACGAGCCGTTTTGTTGGATCATGGACATGCTTATGTTGGGGCTCGGCGTGGGCTCGGACGTTCTCGGCGCGCAAGCCGATTTGGTGTACGAGATTACATCTCTCGGGGCGCCGATGTCGGTGTATGACTCCCGCGAGGGGTGGGTCGCGGTGTTGCGGATGACCTTATCCGGTATTATGAATGGGCGCGTCCCCTCCCTCTACGACTTCTCGCGCATCCGAGCCAAGGGGGCGCCCCTTAAAGGCATGGGCGGCACGGCGAGTGGGCCGGAACCACTGATGGATCTGATCAAGGGTATTTTGGAGACCGTGGGGCTTACGGCACATAAGAGTGGGACTACCTTGGCAGTTGATCCTAGCTACGTCTCAGGAACGATATCCGAGACGATGATCGCCGACATTGTAAACTTGATTGGCGTGTGCGTCGTTAGTGGCAATATTCGTCGGTCATCCGAGATTTTGCTAGGCCCTAAGGACTCTGGCGAATTCTTGAACCTTAAGGCGAATAGTACGCGCCTTATGGCGCACGGCTGGGCGTCTAATAACAGCATCCTGGCTACTGTTGGCATGAATTATGAGCCATATGTAAATAACATTGTGGCGCGCGGCGAACCTGGATTTGTATGGATAGCAAACTCACGCGAGCACGGGCGCATGGCAGACGTACCAAATAACCGGGACGCACTCGTCACGGGAGTTAACCCCTGCGGCGAGATCGCCTTGGAGTCGTATGAACTGTGCTGTCTCGTCGAGACGTTTCCTGCTAACCACGAGGATCTTAATGACTTCTTAAGGACGCTCAAGGTAGCGTATCTGTACGCTAAAACGGTTACTTTGATCCCAACGCACAACGCCAAGACGAACGACGTGATTAGCCGGAATAGGCGCATCGGCACGAGCCAGACAGGAATTCAGCAGGCCATAGCCAAATTCGGTTTGCGTGACTACCTCGCCAAGTTCTGCGACAGCGCATACAAGTACATAGATAGTCTTGATACGGTGTACTCCGAGTGGCTCCGAGTGCCCAGATCGATCAAGAAAACAGCAGTTAAGCCTAGTGGTTCCGTGAGTCTCCTTGCAGGAGCCACTCCTGGCGTGCATTTCCCCGAGAGTGAATTCTACATCAGACGCATTCGCTTTAACAACCAGGACCCCCTTCTTGCCCGTCTGCCGTACCCGCAAGAACCATGTGCTTACGCGCCGAATACCACAGTAGTCGAATTTCCAGTACACGAGGGCTACTTTAGGAAGAGCAAGCACGACGTCACAATTTGGGAGCAATTTGAGATTGCGGCTCTACTGCAGCACTGGTGGGCGGACAATCAGGTGAGCGCAACTGTTACATTTAAGGACGTGGAGATTAAGGACATCCCCGTGTGCCTATCCGCCTTCGAGGGTCGTCTAAAATCCATAAGTTTGCTCGCGGCCGACGTGTCTGGTTACGTTCAACCCGTGTACGAGCCGATTAGCCTGGAGGAATATAACACCCGAGTGCGTTCGGTTAATCTCGTGGGAGTGCGTACAAACCAGGTCGATGGGAAGTTCTGTGACGGGGATACCTGTTTAGTTGGCGAGCCGATTTAGCTTGTAAAACTACAAACGTTCCGATAAAATGCAGGGGGAGGTTAGCATGAGCAGAGACGCCCTCGGCGCGTTCATTAGGGAGCACCCGCGCGGAGTACGGTGGGCGTGGTCGTTTGCCATGACAGGGCTTCCCTATAACTGGACGTGCGGCAAGGCCCCCTGGCCAGACGATACGTATGTGCTCGAGAAGCCGGGGGCGTTCGCAAACCCTGAGAGCCTGTCGTATAGCATGACCTCCGACCCGCTAAAGCCCCTCAAGACGGGCAGCGGCGTTACGGTTAAGCTACTTGATGACCACACCGGTTATTTGCGCGTTGTGCAAGCCCCCCTATCTGGGGCCGGCTCACGTCTAGTGGCCGAGTTCGCCATAGGCGACACGACCATGTTCGTGGAAGACAATACGTTTGCGAATGTAGACGACTTCCTGTATCTTGGGTCCACTGAGACCGTTACGGTTGTTGTGGTAGACGGCGGCGGTTCGGCAATTGATGTAACTCGCGCGCAGTTTAATACATATGAACAGCGACACAATAGAAATGCTGCTCCAATAGGGCCTAAAGTAACTACGTCACCTAGAACTTTCGCAGGGCGGTATGGCGAAATACGCTGCTCACCGATTAACGAAATTACGGGTGCCATTACCGATGTCTACGTGTTTTGGGCTGGGTATGTGAGTGAGTTCCGCTTCACTGATCCTGAGTACGAAGTGCTTATGGACGAACTCACTAAGGCCGTCGATACTTTTTGGCCAGCCGTCCTGGCTACGGGCAGAGCACACCAACCAGCGTCGGTTAACGCCATGATTTACTTGGCGGAGGAGGAGTTCAAGGTATACTTGTCCATGAACGACACGGCCTTTCCTGACATCGTACATGTACAATCATACCTACTCGAGACAGACGTATCTGGGGTCACGGCTCCTGTAACGCCGGCGGCAGGTGAATACTCAATAGCCCTGGTGGCGCAGTGGTTACAAGTCACGCTGGTCACGTTATCGGGCATCGGCATGAACTATCTCTATATTGGGTATGGTCTGGATGTAGGCCCGTTCATTGCCCTTAAGTACATGAACAGGTCCACCTACGACTTCAACTTGGACATGACTCGTGGTCTCGGGGCTGCTCTAGCGTACAACGGGTTCTCCGGTGATATCTTACACAATGACTATAACGGCAATTTAGGCTCAATATATAGCTTACACCAAAACGAACTCAAGCCTACAGACAACCAAGTGACTGTTTATCTTGATGATGTCAAGATGTCCTTTGACCCGACCCTGTTCTTTACGAACACCGGGTATGTTAAGATCCAGCAAGGAGACGCCTTTGAAATCGCCGAGTTTACGGAGGCATCTGTATCTTCGAGTAATTCACGTAAGGTAACGCTCACATTTGGAGGACGAGGTGTGGCCGGCACCAAAATAACGCACTTCGGGAAGCCCTTGGAGAGTGGGGAGCCGTCTACTGAGGATCTCGTGGTCTCGCAGATTGCTATGTTCCCCGGACTCCACGCCGCCAGGCATACGGCCATAGCTCAGGTTATGATGTGCCTCCTTGGAACCGGCGTGTCTTACCAGTACAACGGTTACTGGGATTTAGCTAGCCGTGATTTGACCGTGGGCATCCCCCAAAGATACGTGGCCTGGGAGGAAGCGGGTGCCCTTAGTACAGCAGATATGCCATATACGAATTACTTCTGGATTAAGAAGGGGGGTGAGGGCGAGAAGGCATTGGAGGCATTCTTGCAAATGGCCGGGATCACGCTAGTCACACGCCGCTTCACACGTGGGGCGGAGAATTTGTTTGGAATCAGCATTGATCAGATCACACCGCCAAACGCAACGGCCTTCTCTGGCTCCGTCTCCGATAGTAATCGTAAGGCAGGCTCTTCTGTGCTCATTGACTACAACGAGCGCCTCTTAATTAACGTCGTTGAGATGACACCGTACCTGTCGGCCGGAAAGGACGATCCAGATGGTGTGCCCATAATAGAGTACGCCGAGGATAGCATATCGGACTACGGACGGGCAGAGGCACTTAAACTGGATCCTAGTGTCGTCATTGGCAATAACGGATCGACCGCCCACTCTACTTCCTTCTTCGGAGGAGCCATACCTACGACTCAGCGGGAGTTGCAAGTGGCCGAGGTAGCGAACATCGCAGCGCGGTGGCTCGCCGCGTTCTCACAGGGCAATTATGCCCTCACACTGACTGGTCCGCACCTCAACTGGTGTTGGCAAGTAGGCGATCGCGCAGCTATTACGCTAACGGGTGTTCCTAATTCCGCCGGCGGACAGGGGCTGGCCGAAGTAAGGGGTAAAGTAATCGAGGCCAAGTACAACGTTAGTACGGCTACGGGGGTAATCAAGTTCCGCCTCTCATATAGCACGATCTATGAACTGGCTCCAAGTGCCCTAATTACGGCTAGTGACGTAGGCGGCGTACTCCTAACCTTAGCAGATAATGAGTTTTCTGCGCCCGACCAACCCAACCCATTTGGTGATCAGGGAACAGATACCAAAGACATAATGTGGTTCGATCGGAGTGTACACGGAACAGACATATCCGTGTATATTAGCGAGATTGATGGAACATCTGTCGGTGTAGTTAGAACCGTAACGGCAACCAACCTGGTCACGGGTGTTATGACGGTCAATTCGGACATCGGCGCCCCCCTGCGTTCTGCCATAACCGCCGGTAGCAAGGTTGTCGTGACCTTCGACGTGATAACAGCTACAACGTCTGCTCTTGCCAAACAATTTGCCTACGTCGTGTCCAACGCGGTTCCTCCGGCGTATGACAAGAGGTGGTTATGAGTTTTATTACCTCGAGTATAACCATACCATTTAAGCAAACAACATTTGCCACAGACTCGTATATCAACGTCGGAGCTGTTATAGATACGATTACGGGTGTTGCCGACCTCGCCGAGACATCGAACTCAATCTACAGTTACCTTAACAATTACAGTAAGGAGATATGTACGGCGGGGGAAACATACACAACGAGTACAAGTGTATTCTCCCTTGCCTGCGTGATGTTGCTCTACCACCCGATTAGGGCCAGCGGCCTGTATGATGTGCGTATCTTCGCCGAGGCCGACCAAACCTTCGTGTTTCGTGTCACGACGTCCTCTGGCAGCAACACGAGTGCTACGCAACCGGCGGGAACTCAATGGTCAAGTGCTATCTCGATTGCGATAGATTCAACATTCAACTTCTTGACGAACCCGGATTTGTTGTTCATTGAGATCAAGTCCGTGTCTGCGATCGATGACTTCGTTCTATACACAGTATCGGTTACACCGGCAGGTGAGGACGTTACCTCGGCCGACTTCGACTACGGCACCTTTGAGCCTATCGACCAAGCGGTTATGCTGGAGAACTTTGCCCTGTCCGTTCGAGACATGCGCGCACTTGTGCAAAACAACAACTTTCTGTTTAAGAATTTTCTACGTGGCGGAATAATCAACTACTACGATTTCTGGTCTCCGACCACTTCTCCAACCAATTCCCACTTATCCACCACCGAGTTGTCTACGGCAGCAGGCCGCTTGTTAAACGAGTGGATCTATTTTCCCCACCCCGGCGCACGATCTATCCGTGTGCATTTGTCCGGGTGGACAGCCGGGTGGACAGCCGGCGATGTGGGAGCACGTATGCAAATAGGCTTTAAGAATGGGGCCAAGGCCACTTTCTACCTGAATAGTGCGTCCCCCACGTCCGTCTCCGCGGCTGGGGACATGCACATCGCCGATCTGGACATTCCTGCGGGCGGCGGACCGCACATCATAACGCTTGTCGGAGCACATGATCCAGGCACAATCAATAATGGGTATATTTGGTTAATTGATGCGCAGGAGGTTAGAGTAGCATGAGCTATACCTCCAATCTTTACGTAGCAAACTTCCAATTGCAAGATGCCCTGTCCATTAACAACGGGCAGACAGCTAGCGCCGCTCTCGCTCAGCGGATGATGGCGAACCAACACTGGCTCATGTTCACGAACGCCCCTACGTTCTCGTTCATACACTCCCTTATTGCGGGGGCCGCCACCATACGAGCGGATGTCGAGATGAATGCCTTCTCGGAGTATGCGTCCTTTTATTTTCTCGCTGCCAGGGATCATACAACTGTTGCAGCCGGCGGTTCCGGGATCACCGTAACTGCTCAAACGGCGGGGCGCGTTATAGGCATTCCAGGATATACTACCAAGGGTGAGTTGGGGGAGGCGGCGTGGGTATCCTTGGAGGGGGACGAGAACACGCCAGGAGCACAAGGCATCGGAAAGCGCCCCTTAATGGTATATAGTGCATCCCAGGACTTCCACCAACTCGTGGAATTCACCGTAGACATTGAAGACGGTGTATACGTATATTCCGCGGCTCTTCGTGTAATACCAAACACCAAATATGCAATCACTTTTAAGGGGTGAGTATGTTCAAGCAGGTTCTTACAATTGTTAAGCCGAGTGAAGTGCCGGATTATAAGTGTTACGGCTATTTTGACGCCGTATCGGGGGAAGTGGACAACTATCCGCCCGTCAAGGAACTGGACTCGAGAGGAGTGGAACGACATGGGTGGAAGTACCTTAAAATGCTCACTCCATCCGAGGGGCGCGCGCACGGAACTCGCATGGGCAAGGCGTGTCGTAGCCTAAAGTTGCATACGTTCTATGCAAATGCCGAATTGCACTGGTCCTCCGGGAGTTCCCCCTACGAGACACTACAGTCGTTTACCACGGCCTTCCGCGCCTTCGCTCCCTCCGATACACTTCTTGCCTTCAATGGTTTCTCCTGGTCACGGAACAGTGAAGGCCGCATCCTCCACGACGCCGCTTTGATCAAGCAGTTTGACATCTGGTGCCCCATGAACTATGGTACAGATGCGAACTCGATAGCACGTTGGTGGGAGCGCAAGAACTTCCGATATAAGGGAATTAAGGTGTATCCGATGGTTGGAGTCGGTCGCGTTGACAAGGAAGGTAAGAAGTGGGGCTTCTGGGAGACACCTCAAGGAACGGGTTTGCGCCAACTTATTGACAAGACCCACGACCGCATCGACGGGATCTGCTACTTCTTCGGTAATGGTGCGCGGCAGAATATGATCGAGAGCTTCGACCACCACCCTAGTCTAATTCAAGTGACTGAGTACTTGCGTAAAAAGTGGGATCGCCCATGATAGGTGTCCTCGAGATTCTCGCGCCCATCGGTGCGGGTAGTGCCCTAGCACTGGGAATAAAATGGGCGTATGAGGCGTGGAAGGACAGACGCTCTATGCCACATACTGTACGCAGTATGAAAAGGATATACAGCGAGTTACACGCCACAGTGGCCGTAAGCCAGGCAGATAGTTTGGTCATAATGACGTGCGCAAATGGCGGCGGTATACCACATCCAGGTGCTTCACTGTACACAAGCATTCTATATGAGGTGACTACGGGAGTTCTCCCGTCTATGTTTAGGTATTGGCAACGAGTACCCGTGAGGGGTCTGTACTTAGACGCCGTGCTTCTGCCCCTACTGGGTCACGGGCATGTAAGCTTTGAGCCCACCAGTCTTGAAAGATCAGAATTGCGCACTATGTATGAGCAACAGGCAATCAAGCACGTAGAGGTTGTATCGTGTACTTCCGACAAGATGGGGTGGACGTACTTGGTAGCACACTATCTTAGTGAGACAGCACCTACAGACGCACAGAAGCTTGTGCTAAATACAGCAAGCCGCTGCCTACGTGATTTGCTGGAAGGGAGGGATTATTAGATGAAGGTAATAGTTGACAGACGGAGCATGGATCTAATTAGCGCGGTTGTTCGCCGAGGTATCCTAACACTCAAAACCAACCTTGGCGGATGGCGTTTCCCGACCGAGGCGCATTTGAATAAATTGAGAGAGGCCGCCGATACAGGTGGCATCTACAACTTCGACACAGGAGAGATCGATGGAAGAGATGATTTTCAACATCATTCTGATTGCAACAGCGAGCTACAGCATCCCATTTCTTTACAAGAAGTGGATAGCCGGGAAGAAGACGTTCTTTCTAGCCCTCGGGTCACTAGTCGTAGCCGTCGGGCTGTGTCTGCCCCTGTCCCTCCCGACGACGATCGAGGTGGCGATGGGGTTGGCAGCGGGGATGCTCTCAGAGAGGGCGATGCGGACATTAAGGGACCGGATTAAAAGGGAGGCAGAATGATCCACTGGATCGCGGCAGTTTTTGGCGTGCTCGTCTTCATAATTGGCGGCGTTGTTCTATCTCTCAAGCAAAATAAAGTGGCCAAGGAACTACTGCAAGTACATGATAAGTACAAGAAGGACATGCACAAGGCCGATCGCTCAGACGTTATCAACAAGATTAAGGAGGAATATGAGAAGGAACGTGCTCCCCTCATCTCAAAAAAATTGGAGATTGAGGCTATTGTCGAGGCTAATCCTAATTCTGTGTCTGACGCTTGGAACCGCGCCTTTCGCAAGGGCAAGTGAATGCACGGAGGCACAGGACGTCAGTGAACCGTGCTCGGGCGTCTTAGTACCGCGGGACCAGGCACTCGAGGCGATACGGGACCACGTAGACCTACCCCTGTGCCTCCTTAACCTGAAGGAGACCATCAGGATATACAGCGAGAAGGTAACTCAGGCCGAGGGCCAGATAGCAGCGGAGAGCGCCCGCGCAGATGGGTACGCCAAGTTGGTTAAGGAAGCCCCCTCCCGCACGACGTGGTTCATGGTCGGCGCCGGCACAGTATTAGTCGTAGTCCTAACGGTAATTTTAGTCAGGGAGCTTAAATGAGTACTTTGACCGAATATCTAAAGGGGCGGCCGTCGTATAAACGATTGTGCAAGCGTGTTAAGAAGGAGCTTGGTGTTGAACTCAATATAGACGAACTGCGCACTCTCAAGAAGACACCGGAGGTGGGGGAGGACACACTAGAGAGGTTGCTGGCCCTAGTCAATACGAAGGGTAATGAAGATTGGGCAGTAAATAGCGTAGTCGTCAACCGTTGGGGCAAGAATACGCAAGTTAAGGCGCGGCTGGAGAGACGTGGCACGGTATTGCATCCGCCCGTGGAGAAAGAACTTAGCCCGGCAAGGGGCCAGATGACCCCCGGTGTACCGACTGTCCTCGTAGTACCGGACAGCCAAAATGGCTTCTGCGGCGACAAGACCACCCATTCTCAAGAGGCGTGGGAGTTAACGATTCAGATTGCATCTGATATGCAGCCGTTGCTAATTGTACTCCTCGGCGACATGCTCGATTTCAGCGGTTATTCTAATTTCAGAACGTCAATCGACATCCAAAATAGAACACAGGCCGCAATCAACTCGCTATACGGCTACCTCGTGCGCCTCAGACAAATGTGCCCTGAGAGTAAGATCGTTTGGTTGGAGGGCAATCACGAGAAGAGACTTAGTAACATCTTAATGGATGCGAATGCAGAGTTGCCCACGCTTACGCGCGCTGACGAAAAGCACCCGGTAATGGGCATCCCTCACCTTCTTCACCTGGACAAGTTGAGAATTGAGTATATTGCACCCTACGGCGCACCCTACTTCTACTGCAACATACGCTTCGAGCATGGCTCAAAGTGGAGTAGGATAGGGGGCCAGACGGTTACTAAGTACTTGGAGAACGCAACACAGTCAGTGGTATTTGGCCACTGCCACAAGTCGGAACTAGCGCGCAAGCGCCTTTTCCGCAACGGCAAGAGTGTTCAAATCTTTGCCATGACACCGGGCACACTGGCCGCCGACTGTACTCCAGGCGTACTCGAGAAGGACTGGCACAGGGGATTGGGCGTGATTAGTCTCGTCGGCGACTACACGTATCCAAACATTATCGACATACATGGTAGTGAAGCGTTTTGGAACGGAAGAAGGTATATCGTATGATACCAAAGAGTCCCGTCACGACAGAGTGGTACACTCCCGCCATTTATCTCAATGCTGCTCGCTCGGTGCTTGGTGCGTTTGATTTGGATCCGGCCAGTTGTGAATTGGCGAACATTCGAGTTAATGCCAAGACCTATTATGAGGTAGACGGACTAAAGGAGCGTTGGTTCGGGCGTGTGTGGTTAAACCCGCCGTATGGTAAGGGTCTGAAACTGTGGGTAGATAAGTTGGTGGATGAATATGAGTCGTGGGCGGTGCCAGAGGCCATCTTGCTAACTAACGCCAATACGGAGGCGTCCTGGTTCCAGCCGCTTTGGAAGTATACAAAGTGCTTCACTGATCATCGCATACGCTTCATAGACCAGCAAGGGGTTCAACAAAGCAGCCCAACTAGAGGTAACGTATTTACCTACTTCGGGGCGCACCAAGATCGGTTCTCCGAAGCATTCCGCCAATTCGGCGCAATTGTCAACCCCTAACTACGCTATCTCCGTGCCAGCCAGGTCGAACGTAAAACGATCCTGCGTACTTCCGAACCAAGGTAGCATATGCTCCTCGACCTCCGCTAAGATGTCATCGTATCCACCCAGGTTTGTGGTTGACCAAGGGGTTAAGACGCCCGGCCAATCGCGGTAGACTCGGATGGGCGATCCCTCATAGAAGGAGCGGAGTACGGACACAAGAGTAGTGTCATTCTTGTTGCTAACGCCTGTAAACTTGAGAGAGCGCCGCGTGCTAAGAGTCGGCAGGACCGTACCACGAACCTGCCCGTAGTCGAAGACGTTAATTAGAGCGGACGTAACAATTCCCGGCACGACTTCATTGAGAGGGTTGTCGAGTGTTGCCGCGGCTCCTGTTGGCAGTAGTGTTACGTCAGTGGCCATTATGCGTATACCTCGCCATTAAGTAGAGCGGCGGCCGTGCCCGTGAGGGAGTACGTGAAACTCGTTCCCGTTATAGATAATAGTCGAAACACGCCGGGGGCAGGGTCAAAGATACATAGAATATCATCCCGGATGCTTGGGTTGTCAAGTAGCATATCTGACACGTATTCGGCCACGTCGAGTACCGTAGTAAACGTCCGTTCCTCCCCCCAACTAGTGTAATCAGTACCGTTCACGGTGAGGCCGTCAACGGGGTTGACGTTCGTGTACGAACGCGAGATCATGGAGCGGGACGGAAACCACTGGCGCGCGCCGGCCGAGGCGTTAACCTCGTCGTATGGGAAGCGGTGTAGATCCACCTTAAGCAGTGCGTATGCCTGTGTGTTACCCGCCACGGCCCGCGCAGGGCTTGTGTCAGCGGGGTAGTATTCATCACTTAAGAGGGGGTCCGCGTTAATGTCGGGAGCACTCCCGACAATGCCATAGTATACGTTATAGGCGTGTACTGTGCTGTCAGTGAGGTGGTCGGCCGTGGTACCGTCACTGATACAGCCATATAGAGGGGCATCGGCGTAATGGTAAAAGGGAGTTCCTCCGGTATCTGCGTGTCCTCTTACTAGAGTTATACCACATATACCTGGTATAACACTGCCTGTCGCCAAAACGAGCGTCGAATTGTCTTCATTCCAATCTTCTACAACACAAGCCCCCACGGAATTCACCTCTAAGGGGCGCGCGTTCATGTACTCTAATGACACCACGCCCTTTATGATAGTGCGCAAAACCACAGTCCCACTTAGAAAGCCACCTACGATACCAGCCGTTGCCGCGGTGGCTTGTAAAATACAGTCGATAACGCGTGAATTGGCCACCATCTGGACTAAACCCAGAGAGGTTCCTCCGTCATTACCAACAATCGTGAAGCCTTTGAGAATTGACCACGCGCTAAGTATGACCACACCCTCAATCACAGGACGCTCTCCACTTACATTGCGAAGGCAGATTTCCGTATTAGCCGCACTCATGTCCACGTCGCCGGTGTATGTTCCAGCAGACACGATAATGGAACTGCCAACTACAGCAGCGTCCACCGCCTCCTGGATGGTTGAGTATTCAGAGGGTACGTAATATCTAGTAGGCACGTGAGACCTCGTTGCCTTGTCTCACAAGAAAAGTGAGTGTTTCGCTCTGGACTAGCGTGTCATCTGAGAATTGTATGACACGCTTAAATCCCTGCTTGACCATCTCTGTGTGCAACTGGTCTCCGTATTGCGTAATACTTAGTTGCTCTGCCGTGAGGCCGTCTAGGATACTTGTGTCCAAGTAGAGTGTGATCGAGTTGCCGATCAACAAGCACTCGTTCCACAAGACCTCCCACAAGGCACGGTCATTCCAGCCAGTACTTACTCTTTGATCTAACGTAATACCTACATTCAGGCGAATTTGACTAGCACCACGGTAGCCGAACATTTCACCTGATTGTGCGCGAACACTTGCACCTGTTAGTGTTGTAACCGAACGATTATACTCGTATATTGGCCACATTGGTGCCCAGAGGCGGCCGATGGGGCCGGCTACCGCCGTCGTGAGGGGCAACCCGAGCCACGCGTCTACCGTTGCGTTGTCCGTTACTACAGTAAGCGTGCTGTCACTAAACGCCACGTTGCCGAGGTTAGCACTTGAATAGTCGGAGGTGAAAGTCATTGTAAGGTCATCGCCCGTATTGGCATTATGCGTGGCAACGAGCCACGCCCAGAGCACAAGGGCGTTGGCCATCCAATAGCCTTGGGCAATAGTACCGTTTGTAACCTTTGAACCACTATCTGTAGTAATGGTGAACGTGACGTTGGCGGGCATCACCACGTCACCTAAGAACAGACTGGACACTAGCGGCGCTCCCGTCCGGCGGCCTCGAGGGCCTGGCGGATCAAGACGCCGCGGTCGGCCTCGCTTTGGAGTATAGGCCCGTAAATGTGAATATGCAACGGACCGCCCGTAGTTGTGCCCACGTCACCGTCCTCCTTCTCCTTCTTAGCCTTCTTCGGCTTTTCAGATGGCAATTTAATGGCACCGCCAGCAATGGCCCCGAACAGGGTGGCAGATGCAACGTGCATCGCGCCTGCGGCGTATGTTGCCGGGTTAGCAAACGCCGCAAATGCCAAAGCTGCCTGGAATAGCATGTTGATCGCAGCCTGCGCCTTTAAGTCCTGAATTACAAAGCGGCTGAATGCACTAATGAGGGGTTGCGCAGATGCCAGCTTTTCATAGGCGTTTTGACCTTTGATGACACCATCGGCCATGAGTTCCAGCCCGGCACCAATTGCCCCGAAGCCTTCCACCCAATCGTCCCCGTTCTGCCGCATCTCGTTTGCCGCACTCGAGAACGCACCCATGGCCGAGCTCATATTGGAAAGGGAGGCGGCGGCAAGATCCACGTTATTTGCCATGTTCTTGAATGCCTCTCCCTTCTCGAGCAGCCCAGGGAAAAGCTTCTCAATATCGACGTCTGCCTTCTTCGCCTCCTCGATGAGCCTGTCAAACGCCTTTATGATTTTTTCGCGGTTGGCTGTAAAGTAATTCGAGAATGAATCCCCATACTCCATCGCATTAAGTTCACCCAGATATTTCCAATCTTTGCCCACCTTTTCAAATAAAGGTTTCAACAACTTTTCCATCGCCTCAATGTCAGCAGTCATTCTAAGTTGTAAGACGTCATCGTCACCAAGTAATCCCAATCTATATTTGGGAAAGCTCAGAACAAGCCTCTTCTGGATTGCTAATCGACGATCAAGCTCGTACTTTATATCGGCACTGAGAAAATCGTCGGAGACGGAGAGACGCATCCCCCTTTCCTCAGGAGTCTCTTTCGCTCGACCCCCGCCTCCCCCGCCTCCTAGACCTTTTATACGCGCCTCGAGTTCTTTGAGGCGTTTTTGAGCGTCCTCAAAGGCAGTGGTTACAGCGTGCGTAAAAAGTACACCCGCTAGTCCGCCATATATGCGGGCCATTTCGATATACAGAGCCTCTGCCTTAATTCTCTCTAGGATGGCTTCCAGACGCTTCTTCTCGGCCTTCAGTTGCTCCTTGTTCATGGCCAGGTACTCTAGCCGGGCGCCGTCAGTAATCTCCGCCATTATTTTCTCAATACGCAGCCTCTCGTTGGCGGCAGTTAGTAATTCCGCCGCCTTATTAATCTGGTCCTGCAACATAAATGCTTTGTTTTCATCAAAGCCTACTTCGTTCTTCTGCGCCTTCTCAATCAGATCACGCAGTTCCTTTACCTTCTTATTGTAGGTTTCCTGGTGCCTCTGCTGCTCTATCTGTGCCTCTGTCTTGTTGTTAGCTAGCTCGAACAACCGCTCTTGACTTTCTAGTTCCTTCAAGAGATATCGTTGTATAGCCTCAGAAGTAAGGAGGTCTTCCTTCTTTTCGTCTGACCGCGCTTTAACTTTTTCTGCAATTTCCGTAATAAGTCCTAAGTTAGTCCTATTACTAAAAACCCACGTAAAAGCAGCAATCGCCGTTTCATTCGTTTCATTTTTAATGCCCTCAACATACGAGGCTATCTCATGGTAAGTCCTTTTCTGAAACTCTTCTACAACCGCGGTCTTTTCCTTGGTGGTAAGAATATCCTTATATGCGTCCTCAAAGGCTGCTACCTCTACCTTCATATTGGCAAAGGAGCGATCTACCACTGCCTGGATATAGGCAGTCCTTTGCGCGAAAAGATCATCAGCGGCGGACCACACAGAACCGGGTCCTATGAGCGGTGCGCGGGCACTTTCCATTTTAAGTCTGGTTGCTATTGCGAGGCGTTCACGATCAATTTCGATTTCGGCCAACTTGCGTCGAATGCTGTCGGCCACAGCGGGTTCTAATTTTACCCCCTCCTTCTTCGCGTCGATTATTTGTTGTGTTAACCTAAGCTTTATCTTGAGCAATTCGTTGTCTTCGTTACTCAATTCGAGCGTACCCAATAAGAACCTTTTGAAGTCTTGAACAGTCTCAAATACTGCGTTAACCCCAATGGCGGCGGTCTCCCCGACATCGGTTATGAAGTTGTCCAGCCTGGCCTTGGCCTTCTGTAATGGGGCAGCCATGGCCCCTTCAAGATCAATATCCTGAGTAAGATCTTTCGTCTGCCTTAAAACCTCATTTACCAATGCCTGTTTCTGTTCCAGCGCCGTCAAGGCACTTGTTGTCTTGCCAATCTCGGCCGCATACTGAGCGTAAGCGTCTTTGAGACTGACTTGAATACCAAGATTATCTAGGATTTTGGGCGATAAGCGTGACACACCAAGAGCCAAAGAATTCATCATGTACGTTGTATCTTGCCCCGTCCTAATGGCCATCTTGGTAATAGATTCAAGCGTTTTTCCAAGGTCAGCAACTGGAATTCCGAAGGACGACATAAGGGCCATACTTTTCTTAATGTCAAAGCGCGATATGAGCCCCGCAGTCGCAACTTCCGCCTCTCTAACAATGGCCGTGTAATTTTTGATTTGCCTCCCAAGAACGACCTCAAGATCGATGCTCTGCGCACCCTTCATAAGCAGATTAAACGCCGCCTTCACTGCGTGGATCGCGATGTAGAGTTTGGTGACGGTGCTGATGAACTTGGAGTAGCCGGCTTTCTCCGCGCCGCTCAGCGCGTGGCCACTCTCCTCTGCGGCTTTACCAACATCCCGAATTTTGCGCTGCACGGCGCCCAGCTTGGCGGGGGCCGTATGCAGACTCCGCTCAAACTCTTGAATTTGCACAGTAAGTTTGGCTATTTGCGCCCGTGCCTTTTCGATCTTCCCCGTGTTGTCGCCGGCCGCACTTTGCCACTTAATGATACTTGCCGTTAACGCATCCTGTCGTATCTTAAGCAGCGCAATGGATGCTTTCCACTTGTCCTGTTGGAGTACCGTCGTCTGAATTGTATTGTTAAGTTTCCGCAACTTTTCATTATGAGCAACCAAGGAAGCGTCGCTAATCTGCACATTATAGACAAGATTTCGTTGTCTGCTCATTATTTCTTCACCATATCCTCAATAGAGTCATAACGTTCGTAAGTTATGAGATCAATGGCCTGTCCAACGGCCGCGGGGAGCGCGTCCTCTCGATAGAGAAATTGGAGACGCCCTTCCTTGGCCCACTGTGCCGCGCGGAAGTACTCAGATACCTCAGCGATATTCTTGTGAGGGCATGTATCCATTATTACCTTGTCGCCCTTGATCACAAACTCGTGCTTCTTAGCACCAGTTAAGGGCGTATCACACCCCATTAGCTTACGAACTCTCTCGTCTGTTTCGGCTGGACCACCGCAAGCCTTACATTTATAATTATTAAATGGGAACTTGCTGGAGTGGCAGGCCAGCCTTAGCGATTTTTTTCCTTCTCCGTGAGGGAACTAAGACCAGCGAGAAATGTAAGGGCGGAGGCCACAAGGAACTTATCCTCTTTAATCAGATCCAACAGGCCGTCTGGCGCCTTCTTACCCACAGTCCACTCATACGATTTGTACTCGAACGAGCCGTCGGCGTTAATCTTGGTTACAACCGGATGTTCGTCGCAACCGACCAAGCAGCCGTCCATAATCTCACCTGAGACTACCTCAAGACTTTGGCTTGCGGATACGTTATCACTCTCATCACGGAGTGCTGTTACGGCTGCTACAAACGACCCCCAAAGCCGCGAAGACATAGGGCGGAACCAATACCTCCCTGGTTTGCCATTGAGTTTGAGATGCGCTTCGTCAGCCGTCGCCAGGTACTCCTGATACTCCTCCTCCACTGCACCAACACAATCGTCATCGGGAGGAACGTAACCAACTACTGCGAGTGTCGCAGGACGAACTTTTCGAGCCATATAACCTCCAAAAAGAAAAGGCTTCTTATGAAGCCTATTCTATCGTTATTGAAGGTCTATGTCAAGGACGATAACCTTGAGCGAAACCTCATCATCATCTGAGATGATGAAGTCTCCCTCCAATTCTCTGTCCTCCGGTTCCCAAGGCTCTACACGGAGTTCGTATTGCCTCTTAACCTCGAAGAGCTGACCATCTGATCCCAGCACGACATACTGCATGTCCCTAGAATACACCAAGAGCAAACTTCGTGTCAACGAAATCAGTACCGTCGAAGTCGGCGGTCCCGACATCACCCGCATATTCGTGTGTCACGAGCATAATCTTTTGCGCCATGTTCCCCTGCGCGTCTCCGTCGTACCCCGGATCTTCATTCATCTTAGCTGCAGCCATTACGAAAAACCATGAGTCGCCCTGTCCCGTTCCTTGCCAGTAAGAGATTGGAAACGAGTTGGATACCGTACTATCCGAGCACGCCTCAAGGAAGTCTCGGAAGTCGGCGTTGTACAGCGTCGTGAATTCAAACTTGATTGAACTCTTGTTCTGCGCAAGGATGGACGCAACTCCTTGGCTCGCCGTGTTAGCATTGTAACGATCGAGGCCACTATCCCAGGTAATCTTGACGTCACTAATGTCGATGGTATCACGTTTAATGGTATTGTCTGTCGGGTCCTGATACCAGAAATGCGCCCCTCCCGTAACACGCGCGCAGGGCCAGGTGGCCTCGTAATACGCCGGCTCGTCAATGATAACCGGCTCCGTGCCCGCGATGTCGTGCCACGAACCCCAGGTCATATAAGTCATCGTAAACTTCATCGAACCGACTGTATTGAACTGGTCGGTAATCTCCCACGTTTTAGCCTGACAGCCCGTAAAGATAAGCGCCGCATCCGACTGCGGACGCATCACGAGAATGGTAAACGAAGGCGAACTGTCTTCGACACGCTTGTCGAATACTGCTTGGCAGGGGAAGTACACGGGCTCGGCCGCAACGGGGACGGAAGAAAAGCCCATAGCCACTCCGTTGTATTCGGCGTTGCTCATGGACGTTACGGAGGCCACCTCAGTGATTCTAACAATCTCAAGGCCGTTAACAGCGGATCCGGGGTTCGGTATTCCGATTACTTGACCGGCGGCCATCTTACCCGCAAGAACATCAAAAGCGGTTGCAGTCGGGGCCGGCGCAGCCTGTACTGCATCAACTGCCCCGCCTGCGGCATCCGTACTCTTGGCCCCTAGATGAAAACCCGAGGCCGAGGAGGCAAGTTGGAGCCAGGGTGGCGCAACGGGCATGTTAGTGACAGCATCAAGAAGTGTGCCGTGCATACTGAGCGTAAGCCCTAGTTCACCCGAGCCTCTGAGGTTCTTAACGGTATGTGGCGCATAATCGTTAGTCTGCCACGTCTGTCCAACCTCGATCATCTCGTATTTGGGCAGGCCATCGGGAGGCGACGCAAGCCGAATAAAGGCAGGTAGCGTGGTAGACGGCATCCATGCCGGGTCCTCCGTAGTGCCATCTACAAACGTGCCTGCAACTACGAGATCCACAATGCCGGGATCCACACCCGGAGTAACTTCCGGCATGAAAAACACGCCGTAGTAATCTGAACGATATGATGGCATTCTTTATCTCCTACGGGGTACCGTAAATGATCATCTCAAGAGTGATCTCTAGAACCATTCTGTTTGCGTCTAATACTTGAACCTGGCTAGTTTGTGGAATATATCCTTGGACACACCCCTTAATCCCTTCTGGCCAGGTGCTCGGGTTAAGGACGGCGTTGCATATAATTTGCTCGTCGTCCCCCATGATCTTGTAGGACTCAAGTTCGTGGTCGCCTACGTAATAGCCAATACGTACTACAACCCCGACCCTCCTCTGCTTTCTTGTGAGGCCGTTAACTACGTTACCCCACGCTATGGTGCCATTGTATATTACTTCGACACGCCTGTCAATAGCGGAGGATTCTAATGAATCTATTTTAACGCGCTCATCATATATAAAACCGGCCTCCGAATGGTAGATGGCTTCGGAGGGAGCTAAGCCACCACCCGCCGTCTCCGGGTTACGACATATAAGTGTATACAAGCCGTTTAGGCCGGTTGTAATTACACCACTCATGGGGCGACTACCACTCTCTCTTGAGGCGTTATTGGAAATCTTTTCCCGAGGGCCGTAACGTGCCACCACGTTCTATAAAGTGTACCGACGTGTGCCGTGTATCCCGCTTGTGGGATCCAGCGGGCTGTTCCGGCTGCCTGACTATCCCAGGCCAACCCCCGCCCGTCGTCGTCGTAGCCGACATCCGCATCCCACTCCTTAACCAATCTGCCCTCACCCGTGGTAAGTCTAACGAGTACCTGTTCCCCCGTGCAGTCACGAGCGTTTGTCGTTCCGTAGTCGTTAACTTGGATTGACTCGTCAATTGTCTCTGTAACAGCTAGGGTTAGACAACTCATAATGCAGCCCTCTTGGGAAAAAGTATAACAGATATGCACGCGGAAGTAAAATCTTATATTGGGTGCGGCACACACTTAGTTGCAGGTAGTTACACCCGTTGCAAGAGACGTATTACATGTGGTAACGCCCGTTGCAAGAGACGTATTACATGTGGTAACGCCCGTTGCAAGAGACGTATTGCATGTGGTAACGCCCGTTGCGGACACCCTTGAGTATTCAGTTAAGAACGCCGTTACCGCGTCCCCGGCCCCGCTCCCCTCTGTGAGCACGTATGCAGATGCGAGGCCATCCGTTACCGCGTCACCGGCCGCACTCCCCTCTGTGAGCACGTATGCGGATGCGAGGCCATCCGTTACCGCGTCCCCGGCCGCAC
>Ga0209518_1001402_pt1 | contig 25979 bp, 29 predicted proteins | sample RifGroB1_FD_183993 | JGI IMG/M metagenome (GOLD analysis project Ga0209518, IMG submission 183993) | Groundwater microbial communities from Rifle, Colorado, USA - Groundwater B1 (SPAdes) (version 2) | ecosystem: Environmental > Aquatic > Deep subsurface > Groundwater | place: Rifle, Colorado...
AGTCACGGAGGAGCATCATAAATCAACGCCCGCGCGCGCATGGTGAGTGGAGGGATCCCCCAGTGTCCGAGAATCGCAGACGAAGGGCCGATAAGGACCATTATGCGGATTGAGTGCATCTCGTGACGCGGCACCGGGTTAGGTGCGGTTTCGACCCGGGCGGTGGCGTGCGACCGGGCGCTCGACCGGAGGCGAGGCCCCCCCCCCTTCACGGGGGCCGCCCCCTCGCCCCGCGCCCATAAGGTACCCAGTCCCTCTCTCAAGTTGGAGCGCAATGAGCTCCCTGGAGGGAGTTACGGTGTTTTTTACGGAGGGCGCGTCGCATCCGAGCTTCGTAGGAGGGGTCAGCGGCGAGTTTCTTGGATCTCCAGGCTTTGGAGGCGGCTTTCCAGCAGGAGCGGCAGGCGCGAGCGGAAGGTCGAGGGTGGATGATGTTGTCAGGAGAGAAGGGGTGCCCGCGTTTGCAGTGGGAGGGAGGTTGCCGAGGAGTTCGAGCGGCGAGGCCGCGGCGGATGTTTTGAGAGTGGGAGACAGGTTGGAGGTGGTTTGGGTTACAGCAGGCGCGGTTTCGGCAGGTGTGATCGAGTTCGAGTTCAGGAGGCATGGGGAGGCGGTGGGTGAGGAAGTAGGCGACCCGGTGGGCGTAGCCACGGAAGCGGGAGCCGCGGTCGAAACGGGGGTAGCCGAGGGAGTTGAGTGGCCCGCGCCAGGGCCAGCAGGCGGAGGGTCCGGCGGAGGAGTCAACGAGGGAGTGAAAGGCAGGGATGAGAGAGTCCGGGAAGGAGGAGATGGGCTTTCGGTAGACGGTCATGGGGAGACGATACATCAGGCACCGGAGTTTAACAATCGGACATTTAAGAATGTGAGCAGGCTCTTGACAGGTGGCTGGTGGAGGTGGTAACCCGGTGACCAGTGGCACAAGATGTAGTGTTTCACGTGGAACAAGAGTGCCCTGGTCCACAAGGGTTAGTGGTTGGAGTTCGGAGTGAGGGTGGTGGAGCGAGGAGTAGGAGGAGTGCGGGGACACCGTTTTCGTGGGCGAGGAGGATGTTCGGTCTGTGGCAGTGCGAGTGCAGGGAGTACGAGAAGGAGAGTGTGTGTAGTGGTGGAGTAGTGGCGGTAGGGGACATGTGGGCACGGCATCCGAGCGGGGTGAAGTTCAAGTTGTTCATCCGGTTAGGGGAGGGAGGGTTTGAGGCGGGGTTGGCATGTAAAAGGGATGTGGAGTGGCCGGAGCGAAAGATGCGTCGTCGGTTGGAGGCGGTGAGTCTGAAGCACTGGCGAGGTTGTGAGCGGAAGGGTTCAGGGGGTTTCCACGGGTTACTGAAGGGGGTGGTGAGGTGACGGTGTCGGTGGGAGCGAATCCGCAGTTGGCCGAGGCGGAGGCGTACTTCCGGAAGCGTGGGACGACGTTTGCGGCGGCGATGGAGAGGGCGCGGGTGAAGGGAGGTGGGTACGAGGTCCCGAGGGCGGAGGTGGGTGGACAGGCGTGGGAGGACAGGGCGAGAGGGTTGGAGAGCTTCTTCTACTTCGCAGGGGAGTTGATCGGCCTGAACCAGGCGAGGTTAGCGCGGGAGGGGTCGCTGAAGGTTGACTTGGATGTGAGTCTGCACGGGGCGATCTGCGAGTTTTTGCAGGGGGTGGAGAGGGCACGAGAGACGGTGAGTAGTCTGCTGATCCCCCGGGAGCACTTAAAGACGAGTCTGTGCATCGCGTACGTGTTGTGGAGGCTGGTGAGGCAGGCGGACATGCACATTCTGTACGCTCACGGGAACGCGGTGTTCGCGGAGCGGGTGATGCGGGAGATCAAGTGGCACCTGGAGGGGAACGAGCGGTTTCGGTCGGCGTTCCCGGACGTGGTGTGGGAGAACGGGCGGAAGCAGTCGGATGTATGGCTGGCGTACGAGCTGAACGTGCGGGGTCACGACGGGACGAAGGTGCCGAGCTTGTGCGTGAGTTCGCTGGCGTCAGCGCAGGCGGGGTTCCACTACCACCTGGTGCTGGTGGATGACGTGGTGAACGAGACGAACTACAAGAGTGCAGAGGAGCGGCAGAAGGGGAAGGACTTTTTCCAGCACATCGACCACACGTTGCAGCCTGGTGGGAAGATCGTGGACGTAGGAACGCGGTGGCACTGGGATGACGCGCACGGGTGGCTGTTGGATCCGGAAGGGGTGTACGCTGGTCAGACTAGGAGTTTCGTGCGGGGGGTGTACGGAGAGCCAGGGGAGTTGGACGGGGAGCCGATCTTCCGGGCGTTGTGGCCGAAGGAGCGGCTGCTGGACAAGCAGCGGCGGTGTACGCAGTGGGAGTGGAGCTACCAGTACCTGAACCATCCGACGCCAGAGGGAATGGCGGTGTTCCGGCGGGAGGATCTGCGGTGGTTCGACCTTGAGAAGGACGGGACGTTGGGTGTGAGCCCGGTGTTGTTCTTCACGGCGGTGGACCCGAACAGGTCAGAGAAGACGCAGCACGACCCTGCGGTAGTGATGACGGTAGGAAGAGATGCAGACGGGCACTTGTGGGTGGTGGACATCGACCGGGGCCATCCGTCAGGTCCGTTGCTGGTGGACTGGATAAGGCGGCAAGTGGAGCAGTGGAAGTCGGCGATGGTGATGGTGGAGGTGAACTCCTACCAGCTTCAGCTCTGTCAGTGGTTGCGGGAGGACATGCTGAAGCACGGGACGGCCTACAACATCAAGGAGATGCACCGTGGTCCGACGACGCGGAAGTACGACCGCATCTCAGCCTTGGATCCTCTGGTGCGAGCCGGCGGACTGCATATCAGACACGGGTACGACGTGTTGTCGATGGAGATGGAGCAGTTTCCGTCGAGCAAGCACGACGACTGTCTGGACGCTCTGTCGGACGTATGGGCGGCTGGATGGAATCCGCAGAGGGACGAGGAGAAGCGGAAGACTCCGAAGACGGGGTGGCTGATGGGTGAGATTCTGGATGCGATCAAGGGCCGCCGGTACACGATGCACCGGGCCTGGAGAAGGAGAGCGTAAGATGGCGAACAGCGGACCGTTCTCGTGGGACAAGTTCCTAGGGGCGAGGCAGTGGGCTAGCATCGTCACTTCAACGCAGAGCAACCTGGACATCAGCTCCTTGGGAAACGTCCACCGGGTGGTTATCGTCCCGACCACGGTGACTGACGTATGGAGGGTGGCTCTCAGTGTGAACTCCGCAGCCAACCCCACACTGAGCACGGACGTGAATGCGTTGTCTGCTACTGGGATCATCCACAAGGCTGACCAGACCGGGGGCAACTGGATCATCCTGGAGTCGCACTCGCCGATCACGGGCGTGCACATTTATAGTTCCAGTTCGAGCGGCAGTGTGACCGACAGGGCCTTGGTGCAGTGCTTCGGGGGATGATGGATGGCGACCTTCAGCGAACGGTACCAGCTCCGAGGGACGCTCGGCGGCAATGAGCACGCCGTCAACCTGAGCCAGAGTCCGGCCTACACCAACATCATCGACCACGTCATCACGATAGGGACGACGGAGGTGCAGTTGTTCACCGACGGGACGGCAGTGGCGGGGGCGACGCTGACGGACTTCGACTACTTCTACGTGGAGAACCTGGAGGCCACCAACTACATGGAGATCGGCCTGAAGCAGACGGGTGCAGCGGATGTAGCGTTCTTCAGGCTGCCAGCAGGGAAGCACTTTGCTATCTACTCCCAGAGCTTCCAGGCTGACGGCGCTGACGAAGCCATCGGGACAGCGAACACCATCGTAGACATCAGCGGGCGGTTCAACACTGCTGCTGGCTTGTGCAGGATCATCGTGGCGACATGAGCATCATCCGGAGAATCCCTGAAGGCGCGCCACACAGTGTAGGCTCAAAAAGCCTGAAGCGCGACCGGATGAAGATCGCGCGAGGCTCGCCGGAGTGGTACCAGCGCCTCGTGGACTACTACCTCTCCAGGCGTGAGCCTCATGCTGCGATGTGGGATCTCGTGGAGGCGCGCTACCTGCACGACCGCCGTGGGATCAGAGGCGAGGATGAATCCTTCCTTAGCGATGAGATCAGGGTCGGCAGGGTGTACTCCATCGTCCACACCATCGAGAGCATGGTTTTCAGCCGTCGGCCGAAGTTCTTCCTGGAAGGATGGCACGGCCGCATCACCAAGGAAGAGGTGCCGGCGCTGGCGGCGATGCTCAACAACGAGTGGTACGTGGACTATTCGCTCGTCCGGGAGATCAAGCTGTGCATCCGGGACTGCATCAAGACCGGCTGGGGCATCCTTCTCACCAGCTACGATGCCGAATTCGATGCCAAGACCCAGCGGGATAAAGCCATCGCTCAGGCCGAAGAAGCCGTGACCAACCCGTTGCTGTTCATGGCGGAAGCCACCCAGGGACAGATGCTGCCGGAGGGGCTACAATCGCAGGAGTACCAGGAGACATTCCAGGGTGACAGCCGCGTCATCATGGACGCCATCAACAGCCGGCGGATCGACCCGTGGATGTTTCTGATTGACCCTGATTCGACAGGGCCGGAGGACGCCAAATGGATGGGTCGTATGGTCTGGGCCGATGTCGAGGCGCTTCAGGCTGACGAGACGCTTGACAACAGGAAAGAGCTGCATCCGAACGCGACTGGCACCCAGACGTGGCGCGATCTCCGTTCCAACAAGGACATCAGGAACCCCTACGATCTCGTGCTCCTCTACGAGATCTTCGAGCGCCTTCCAGGCGGCGGCTGGAAGATGGTCCTCTTCGCCAAGGACCACGGGAAGTTCTTGAAGCAGGTGGAGAACCCCTTCTGGGTTGGCTGCCCGTACAAGGTGCTCCGGTGGAACGATGACGGGCGGTCGCCGTTCGCGCAGTCGGACATCCTGCCAGCCTTGTCACTCATCGAAGCGGAAGAGTGGATGCTCACGAAGGTCATCGATGGCTACTGCCGCGAACACATGGACACGACCTTCTACGACAAGATGGCGGGAGTGTCGATGGAGGAGTTGAAGGCTGCCGCCAGCCCTGAAGTCGGGAAGTACGTCGGCGTCACGATGGCCAGCGGGAGAGCGTTGCGCGACCTGATCCTGAAACTGCCGAAGGACGTGAAGTCGCCAGAGGCCATGAACCTCCTGTCGCTAGTGGACCGCTCCATCCTGATCTCAGTAGGACTCGGACCGAACCAGTTCGGCCAAGCACTCAAGTCGGCCACATCCGCCACCGAATCTAACGAGATCGCCACATTCGCCCGTGCCCGTGGCGGCCACAAGTACGACGCCTTCGAGCACTTCATCGCGGGCAGCGGCAGCCTGCGGTTAGGCATGAGCGCCCAGTTCTACCGGGATGAAGACGGCAAGCCTGACGCTGATCGCGTCCGCAGGATCGCGGGAGATGAAGCGGCGGATGTCTGGAAACAGACCCGTTGGACACCAGCGGACGTCCGTCAGGGTCTCCGGGTACGTGTCGAGCCAGGCTCCATGCGTCCCATCGACGACGACACGAAGGCATCCCAGATGATCCAGTGGGCGAGCATCGCCGGCCAGATCCCGCAGTTAGCGCAGATCACTGACTGGAACGAGTTCGCTATCCAGCTCTACCGAAAGATGGGCTTCCAGGACAGCCAGGGGCTCATCTTCGGACTGCAACAGATGGCACTGATGGCCGCCATGCAGACGATCGGTCAGACGGCGATGAATGGTGGTGCCGCTGGTGCTCAGATAGTTCCGCAAGGGGCTGGTGCTGGCGGTGCCCCACCTTCTGGCCAAGCTGGCATGATGCAGGAACTCCTCGGGGCTAGGAATGGGGGGATGGCTCTGTGAACCACCGGCAGTACGAGAAACAACTCATCGACAGCTTGAGGATGAAACTGCCGCGAGAAAACTGCCCGCCGTTACAGGATACATGGGAACTCATGCCGCCGGATGAGTGGGAGAAGGTTCCTAAGGGTGATACTCCTCACGAGGTCCATTCCAGAGCTATTTACCTGAACGAGTTCAGGGATGGCCGGTTCAAGTTTCTCATCCACACGAAACGGCCGAAAGACAGGCAAGAGCAGCCGGTCATCGAGGACTATGCGTGCGACGAAGGGCGGGCAGACTGGCCAGACTATGTGATCCTGCCAGACGGGCGGGAAGGGCCCAGACCGTTCCGTAACACCGCCGAACTGCGCGACTATCAGAGACTCACTGGTCTCCGTCCGAAGGAACCAGGGGAAGCGTCGATCAACAAAGGGGCTGAGAAGAAGGCGCGTCTTCGAGCCCGCATCAAGGAACTCAAGGCGCGCCTAGGACAAGGAGACTGAAAGGATGAAGATCAACAAGAAGGTAGCGCAAGGCGAGTCCCGCGCAGCGGGCGTCGAGCGCCAGAAGGGCGGCCCTGTCCGTCGCATCCCCGTGGGTTGGACCAACACCCGGAAGTCGGTCAAGAAGTAGGCCATGCCGAACCAGTTCAACGCAGACGACCTGAACCCTGACGCCGCTCCTGTTGAGCCGGAGGCGAATCAGCCTCAACCGGACCAGCAGGCGGATCTCCAGGACCAGTCAGCGTCTGAATCACCAGAGCCTTTCACGTCCGTCAACCCCAATGAACTGCCGCCTGAACTGCAACAGCGGTACAAGCAGATGGAGGCAGACTACACCCGGAAGACCCAGGCCGCCGCCAAGATGCGGAAGGAAGCTGAAGGTCTCCAGGAAGACGCTACCGCATGGCGACTCTTCCAAAGACATCCTGAACTCCGGCAGGCTTTCAATCAGAACGTAAGCCAGACCCAGACCCAAGCCGGTGCGTCCGGCCTTGTGAATGGGGAGGAGCCGGACGAGGACGCGCCTTTCATCGAGAAGCTGGAACCGGATGCTTTCCGCGGGGTGAGAGGGATTGTGAAGAAGGAACTGGTTGAGATCAAGCGTGAACTCGAAGCGGTGAGAGCGTACAAGGGACACATCGACTACATGATCCAGGATAACGTGCGGCAACGCTGGGAGGCGTTGCAGCGGGAATATCCTGGAGCCGGCAGATACCAGGCGCAGATTGCCTCTTTCCTGGCAGCCAACCCGGCCATCCAGGACCTGAAACAGGCGTTCTTCGCCGTCGCGGGGGAAGCAGCCTTGAAAGAAGCGAAGCAGACCGTTCGTACCCAGGACACTGCTTCGCGCCAACAGGCCCAGCTCGTCCGTGGTCAGACCCCTCCCAAGGGAACGACACCCCAGCCGCAGAAGCGGAAGCTCGCGGACATCTTCAAGGAGCTGATGCAGAAGCAGCAAGGGTAGACCACGATTCCTCAGCCCCAGCCTGAGCGTGAAACTAGCGCGGCTAAGGACTGAGGCGGTTCGCCGAACAAGAAAAGGAAACCAACCTCATGGCGAACTGGGCAGCAGCGACCGGCACCCGCCGGTCAGCGAACCTCAACACCCTCCACACAACTGGACTGGAGCAGTGGTGGAATCCTGGCAAGGCCGAGGAGATCATCTTCGATGCCACTCCAGCCTGGTGGATCTTCGCGCAGAACAAGAAGGTCGGAGTCTACGGCTTCGACGTTCTCGTCCGCATCCTGGAGTCCAAGAACCTCCTGGGAGGATCCTTCCAGTACTTCGACAACGTCAACACCACCAACACGCGGCTCACCCAGGGCGCGCGTTTCCCCATCGCCAACTACTCGTGGCCCATCTCGATCGCCTGGCAGCAGGAGAAGGAGAACAAGGACCCCGTCAAGTTGGCTGACATCGTGGAACTGGCTGTCACGCAGGCCGAACTGTCGGCTGCCGACATGCTGGAGACCCACCTGTTCAAGGGCAACATCGCCAAGGCGACCGACATCCTGGGCATCGAGCAGATCGCCAGCCCGACGACCGACCTCGGTACTGTCGGCGGCCACACCAACCGATTCCAGTACCGGCAGGCTGCCGAACTCTTCGGCACCATCCAACAGGCTGCATGGACTTCGGACACCGCAGGTGGCACCGGCTGGGAACCCTTGGCCGTTGACTTCGATACCAACTCCGCCTTCCGGTTCGAGTACGACTCCCTGAACGGGCAGCCGTCAACCGGCCTCCAGGAACTCCTCGACATCTACACCTTCGCTAGCCAGGGCATCATCCATCCGAACCTCATCATGATGTCCCAGGTCCCGTTCCGGGACTACGAGATGGCAGCCCAGACGAAGATGCAGATCACGAAGGAGTCGGCCAAGTTCGGAGACATCGAACTCGGCTTCGACAACCTGAAGTACAAGAACGCGATCATCATCCGCGCTGAGTCCGCCGTGACGCAGAATGCCACTGGGGCCATCGCGGACGACACCAACGGGGAGCAGAACGTCTACCTGCTCAACACGGACTACATCGAGCTGCTCGTGGAGGAAGGCTGCGACTTCGTGCTCGGGGAGCCGCGCACGCCAGTCGATCAGCACGCTTCCACGAGGCACATGATCTGGTCGGGCCAGCTCGTGTGCGTCAACCCGCGCTACCAGGCGCGCATCTACGCCTACCCGACGTCGTGATGCACCTGGACTTGGCTGGGGGTGTTCCCCAGCCAGGTGGGATCTAAACCGCCAGCCCTGCTCATCGGGGGCTGGCGGCGTAACCACCTTCCACAAGGAGGCTCAACAGATGAAGATCACGCGCTTGGGTGGCATCACCTACGCGAACGACACGGTGCTCGCCAACGCCGACAAGATCGAGTGCATCTTCGAGGCCAACGGGGCGATCACGGTCGGTTCCAGCGTCATCCACGAGAACACGTCCGTCAACGGCACCCTCGTCGTCATTGGGTCCACCGCGGCCGACATTGCCACGTCCGACCACAAGTTCGTGGGCATCTACGAGGGCATCGGCGGGTCCGGTGCCCTGACCACGACGTCCGGGCTCACCGGTCGCGCTGCCGCGGATGGCGACATCATCATGGTCACGACCTACGGGCCGGCCATCGCGCTGGTCTCCGGCGAGACCGCGGATGTGGCCGCCGGTTCGGCGCTGACACTCAGCACCACCGTCAACGGCGAGATCGTCAACCTCGGTACGACGTTCGACGCTGGCGACGTTCCGATGCTCATCGCCTGCGAAGGCAACCAGGGGACCACCGCCGCACGCGACGTGTTCGTGAAGGCCATGTGACGATGGTTGAAGACCGCGAGTACAAGCGGTGCATCCAGTGCGGACGGCTTCGCAAGGTATCTTGGTTCGCCAAGGCCAAGGGCTTTGCGAAGTCGTTCGGCTGCCTCTGCGGCTCGCGCAGAACGAAAGACCCCAACCACGTTTCCTTGTGGGAACGTCTCCTGCTCCTGATCGGAGTCATCTAGAATGCCCAACGTCATCGACAAGCGGACCGACACCAAGAAGCGCATCGGCCGGCCCTGGGAGAACCTGAACTGGCGCGAGAAGCCAGCCATCCCCTTCGAGAACCTGCACTGGTGGTTCGACACGAGACACGGACACGTCCACCAGCACGCTGAGAAGTGGGACATGGAGACCCAGGAATCGCTCGGGATCTACGGGACCTACGACCATGAGGTCGCCAGGCTCACCTACCACGACGTGGACGCCATCTACGACATCATGGAGCGGACGGACTGCACCCAGGCGGAAGCTACCATCAAGCTCGTCGGGCCAGAGAACCTGCGGCCGGAGTGGATCCAGAAAGCCCTCGGAAGCCCGGCCATCCGCTGCCTCAAGAGCAAGCCGCTCCAAGACGAGATCGAGAAGACCAGGCCACTCTACGTCTACCAGGACCCAGAAGCCAGCGTGGAAAGCCCAGCCAAGGTCACGGAAGCCAGGATCGACAAGGAGGACGACACCCCTCCGAGGGAATACGGCAAAGGCCCGCTCATCAAGGCCACGATGGACAGGGCGCAGAAGCTCGGCATCGCGTGGTCGAAGGTGCAGGCGATCGCCTCCGAGCGCATCGGCAAGCCGTGGAAAGACCTCTCCAAGGACGACATCCGGCAAGTCAGGACGTGGCTCGTGAACGGCACCCTGATCCCGGACGTGACCCCCGCCTGAGGATGTAACCGGTGGCGTACAAAACCCTCACCATCAGCAACATCGTTGCGAGGGTGAAGACGTTCCTCATCGGCATCGGTGTCACTGACACCTCGCTAGACACCGAGATCAAGTACGCCCTCGACTACATCGTCCAGACGACGATCGCCCAAGCGCATCATCCTGCCTTCAGAGTCGAATCCGTCCTCCAGCTTGCCAAGAGCGTGTCTGACTACACGATGCCGGACGACTTCCATGCCATCATCGAGCCTGGCGTGAAGTTCACGGACTCGCCCAACTGGACACTCATCTGGTTCGACCAGCAGGACTACGATCGCCTCGAACTTGATAACAGGTTCTCGAATGAGTCGCGCCCCAGGTACTACACGCTCCGTGGCAGGGACCACGACAGCGGCCTGTTCACGTTCAGGGTGACGCCGAAGCCTGATTCCGGCTACACGCTGGTCTACAGCTATTTCGGCCTGCCGGACGACATCATCGGTGCTGCTGACACCGATGTGATCGACCGCCGTTTCCCGATCGAGTACCACCGCCTGCTCGTACTCGGAGCTGTCATCCAGTTCCCGCAGTGCCTGTCCAGGGACTTGCTCCTGTCCTACAAGGCCGACTACCAGGAGATGCTGAAGAGGATCCTGCTCACGAATCATCCCGTCATCGGGAACATCGTCCAGAACAGGCCGTACAGGGGATTCCGGAGCCGGACAGGGACCCTCGAAACGACCATCACGGCAGGAGAGGACGTGCCCTCAGTGTGATCTATGGGTTCTAGACCCGTCTACGCGACGATCGACAGGTTCGCTGGTCTCAGCGACCGCTCCATCCCTGTCAACCTCACGCGGATCGAGTGCCCTGATCTCAGGAACGTCGAGTTCGCCAACCGGGCGCTGGAGCGCAGGAACGGTCACACCAGGATTACGAGCACAGCGTTCAAGGATTCGTCGGTGCAGTTGGATGGTCTGGACGACTTTATCATCATCCAGCACCTCTCGGCGTACCAGCCAGGGGCCAGCGACAGGCTCTACCTCTCCTGCTGCGTGAAGAAGCAACGCTTCCCCGCGGCCGAGAAGACCATCATCTCCAAAGGGTCAGGAACGACCACCAGCCGGTTCTTGTGGATCACCTACGACCCCACGATCAACACCAACAACGGAGGCTGGCGGCTCAGGGTCTACGACAACACGGCTGGCACCCTTAGGAACGTGACCGTCAACGATGGCAACGGCTCCAGCGCCGGCATCGTCGGCCTCTTCCGGCATCTTACCCTCGTCATCACCGACGCTGCCACCAACACCTACACTTTCACCGTGAGGGATGACGCTGGAGCCACGGTAGGCACCGCCCAGACGCTCGTCATCGGATCCTGGATCACCAACTCGAATCCGTGGACCATCGGCGTCAGTACCACCAACGGGACTGTCAGGGATACGGACTACGGAGCGTTCTCCATCGCTGAACTGCGGATGGATATGACGACAGGAGCAACGCAGCCATCGTTCGTGTCGGTCTACACCAGGGAACTCACCACGGATGAAGCCCTCACAGCTATCGGCTACTGGAAGTGCAATGATGGAATCGGAATTACTCTCGATGATTCCAGCCCCAACGCCAACGACGGCTACGCCATTGGTGAGGGAACCAACTGGCTTACCGGAGACCTTGTCAACGGGGTTTCAGGGCTCCAGTTCGCCGGATCTTCTGATCCCGGAGCCCTTGTCGCTCCAGCGCACTACGGCGGCTTCGTCCACTGGAGGGTTGCCAACGTTGCCTCCAACACCGCTGGAGACCTTTTCACCAACGACATTTCGGGAGGGAGAAACTGGGTTGTCTCTCTGTTGTATGTACCACTTCTGGCTGCCAACGAAACGACAGTTCGGAATCAGACGCTCCTCTGGGCTGGAACAGACGCAACGAATCCCGCCCCGATAGCGATCTCGGTCTTGAGCGACAGGATCATCGGGCAGTATTACGACGGCACGACGCTCCACCCGACGCTGACCTTGAGCAGTCTCACCTTGTCGGCGGAAGCCAACGTTGGAAAGCGTATCCGCATCAACCTCCGACTCTATCAGCATCCCACCGCCACTCCAGTAGACGATGTAGTAGAGCTGGTTGCATTCGTAGAGACTGCTGCGGGCGGATACACGACCTACACGACAAACACTGTCATCACTGCACCTATCGACCCTTCGGCGGCCGCCAGAAGCGCGCACTGGTGCATCGGGGACAAGTTTTCCGATATCTCAGTCGTGCCTCCCGCAACGCGAGGGACAACGGCCTTCGGGGTCATCGACTCGGTCTATGCCATCAAGGCCAACGCCTCTGGCTTTGCCGCGCTCCCAGCCCAACACCAGCCTCCGTGGGGCCAGGAGACCGGAGCAGTGTCAGCGTTCTACACCATGCTTGCTGGTCTGCCGCTCGACGATGGCCAAGGCACCCAACTGCGCACTGTGGGCAGCCAGACGACGACAGCTCAACTCTACCCTGAAGATGGCTTCGGCCTCTCCAGGGATGAGGGCATGGTGGATCCCTACGATCCACCGTTCTGTCAACTCGTCCACGACTACAGAAGGTTCGACTCTCTCGGCAGTCTGAAGCGTGAGATGCTGATCGTCTCCGGGACATCGCTATACGCCGTGAATGTTTCGAACGGTAGCATCAAACTGTTCAGTGGTGGTCTAGTGAAAGGCACGCTGTGGACCGCTGCTCAGTACAGTGACCGGGTGTTTCTCGCTTCCGACAACGGCAAGCGGCCGATGGTCTATGATGGCGACAAGTTAAGATACGTCGGCATCAGAGCCCCCCAAGCGACTCCAGTCATCACTACAGTAGGTGCAGGCGGGGCCTTTGCTGCCGGCGATTACTACATCTATGTGACGTACAGGAACGCAGAGAGCGGGACGGAATCGAATCCGAGTCCTGGGGTGCTGCAAACGTTGACACTGAACCAGCAGATCACCACGATCGAGCTTCCGGTATCGGCGGACAAGCAGGTGAACCAGCGGAGGATATGGGCAACCGCTGTTGCGACCACTGGTAGTGCTGCTGATGCGCCTCCCATCTATCTCATCGCCACAGTGGAGGACAACACCACCGTCACCTACGCTCCGTCAGGAGGAATCGACGGGCCATCAGCTACTGGGACCACCCTGGCAGATTTCACGATCAACGAGGAAGCCCCCCAGGGCAGCCTTGTGGCGACGTGGAAAGATCGGCTCTGGGTCGCTGGTCAGAGTGAGAATCCCACCCGCATCTACTTCTCGGATGCCGGAGCTCTCGACAGCTTCGACCAGACCGTGGACTACGTGGACGCTGACCTGGACACCGGCGACGCCTGCACCAGCTTGAAGCCGATGTTGAACCAGCTCCTGGCTCACTTCCGGGATGGCCGCGTGGCCATCACCTTCACGGGCTCAAGTACGGATCCATTCTTCCCGAGCTACCTCAGCAAGGACACAGGCTGCGTCGGGCCGATGGCGGTCATACCGTTCGAGTCCGGCCAGTTCTTCGTCTCCGAGCGTGACGTATTTCTCTGGGATGGCTACAACGCCCTGAACCTATCGAGCCCGACACAGACCAACCGGCCGTCCATCCAGACGACGATCCGGACCGGGCTCAGCTCCGGCCGACTCAAGTACGCATCGGTGGCCATCCACCGTTCCCGGAACCAACTCTGGATTGCCTGCTCATCGTCCTCGGCGTCGCGGAACGACATGGCCCTGGTCTTCGACATTTCCCAAGGGATCTGGAGCCGGTACGACATCGACCTTGACTCCATCCTGGAAGTCGAGGATGAGAACGACGAACCTGGTCTCTACGGGACGTCCCGAGGATTCCTCGTGCAGCTCGATAGCGGGACCTACGACGGGAATCAGGACACCATCGCTGTGCTTGCAGGCACAGCCTTGGGAACTCATGGAGCTACATCGCTGCAAGATACGAGCAAGGCATGGACGACTGACGAGTACAAAGGTCTCTACTGCTACTGGTACGATATCAGTACGGCGAATCTCTACCGTACACGCATTGCTGGTAACACGGCAACTACGTTGACCTTCTACGACGATCAGGTCTACCAGCCAGCGGACTCCGATCCGTACGCCATCGCTGGCATCGACTGGTACGCGGACTTCATGATCGACTTCGGCGATTTCTTCCAGAACAAGCGACTCAAATGGTTCAAGGCGATCGGCGAGTCCGACGTCACCAACAACTTCCACCTGATCCTGAAGCCGAACAATCCAGGGCGGGCGTGGACCTACGCAGGCGCGGCTGACTACCATAGGACGTGGACGGCGACTGAATCCTTCAAGCGCATCCCGATCGGCGGCGTCGGGCGATCATTCCGGCTCAGAGTCGCGGAGACAGGCTATCCATCTGCGGCAGTCTTGGATGCGATCCCTTCGGCGAGCGGCAAGATCAGCGTGTTCAAGTTTGAAGTCGAGGCGGAAGCCTTGGAGGCATTGTGAGCTTCAAACTGGAACTACCACCCGTCCCTGATCCTCGGGATCCTGCACGTCTGCGGTGGTGGCTGGATGAGCTGAAGGAACGGCTGCTGCACATGGTCTACCAACAGGCCGACGCAGCGATCGACCACGGGAGTCTCGGAGGACTCACAGACGATGACCATACGCAGTACGCGCTTAAGAGCACCCTGACGACACGAGGAGATCTCTACGCTGCATCGGCCGCATCTACCCCGGCCCGGCTTGCTCTCGCGCTTGCTGGCACGACCTTGCGGTCAAACGGGACGGACCCGTTCTGGGATCCTGCGGCAATCCCGGTTGGGGCCATGAGTGCATCGGATCAGGCCCCGGTGGACGGCCAGAGCGTCGTGTTCCGCTCCGCGACCGGCTGGGAGTTCGAGCCTTCTGGTTATCCGAAGCACCTAGGGTATGCGGCAATATGAGCACCTTCACCACCAAAGCTCTTGCAGATGGGCAGTTGGCGAATAGCAAGGGGACGGTCTATACGTGTCCCGCGAGCACGACGGCGTACATCAAGAGCATCACCGTCTACAACTCCAACAGCACGTCGGAGACCGTGACGCTGTGGCTCAACAGGACCGGCACGAGCCGGGTGGTGTTCAAGGCTACGCTGACGACAGGAGATTACGGCGAGGCTCTGGATTCGGTGCTTGTACTGGAGTCTGGTGACATCATCCAGGGCCAGGCTACGACGGCGAGCATGGTGGATTACACGATCTCAGGGGTGGAGGAAACCTGATGCCGCTCTACGACAAGAACGGCAATCTGAAAGCGTCCGGGATCGCTGACAACAGCCTTGTGGCCGCGAAGCTGGCGATGACCGCGACCGACAAGCTGGTTGGACGATCTACGGCGGGGGCCGGGGCGGGCGAGGAGATCGACTGCACCGCTGCCGGCCGAGCGTTGATCGACGATGCTGATGCGACAGCGCAGCGGGTCACGCTCGGGGTTGTCATTGGCACTAATGTTCAGGCTCAGGATGCGGAGTTGTCAGCTATCGCCGGACTCACGTCAGCGGTTAACAAAGGGATTCAGTTTACAGGATCAGGGACTGCGGCGACGTATGATCTCACGGCAGCGGGACTCGCGCTTCTTGACGATGCCACTGCGGCGGCGCAGCGGACGACCCTTGGCCTTGGCGCGGCGGCGCTGCTCGCGGATCCTGTCCCTCTTGCCAACGGCGGGACCGGCACCACGACTGCGGCTTTGGCTGACGATGCCATCGTATTGATCCGTCTCGTATTTGCATTCAATGTCACGTCCGCGCTAGCAGCCGGGTCCAATACTGCCGGATTTATGGGCAGTACGAACACGAATCAGAAGTGGACCGTACCCGCCGGTAAGACTTTCAAGGCGATTACCGCCTTGGGTGTTGCGACTGCGGGTGCTGCGGTAGACACATACACGTTCCAGGTCGGCGTCAAGAAGATCAGTACCGGTATATTCACGTCGTGCGCGAGCAACACCGGCGCTGAAAACACGCAGATCAGAGTGTACGCGGAAGGCACGGAGGCTTCGCCGCTTGCGTCCTACGCAGCGGGCGATGACATCATGGCCGCCATGAAAAACGCGACTGCCGGGAATGCGTTTGCAAATACCGTGCACTGGGCAGAGATCATAGGAGTGCTTGTCTGATGCCGAAGACGTTGGCGGAGTTGCAAGCAGGAGGCTGGGAACGGATCGGTTCCGCGACGCGGCGTTTCCAGCACTGGACGGGCGCGGTCCAGGGGGAGTGCGTGGAGATCCTCTGGGATTCCGAGACCGGCCGTTACCGCCGTGTCGGGGACAGTGGCGATCGTATGGACATCGCCCGCCTGGCGGCCACGCTGTGCATGGTCCTGGACGAGTTCCTTCAGGCTGCGCCCGTGACCCTCATCTCGGCCACACGGAAAGCGGCGCTCAGGCTCGCCCTCCTGGAAGCTCTGGAGGAGGGGCCATGAAACTGACGATGGCGACATGGCAGGACTACGGAGACCTGATGGCGCTCAGGAGACAACAGGGCGAGCACGAGATGAACTGTGAACCGACGCTGCGCCCAGGAAACGAGGCGGTGGGAGAGTTCGACCGGAGCCTCCAGACTGCCGGCTGGCTCAGGGACAAGGACTGCCTGGTCATCCTGGCATGGGACGGCGCAGACGCCGTCGGCTTCATCGCCATCAACGCTGGCGGCATCATGGGACTCGGCCGCGAACTGACGACCAAGATTGACGGGTTCTACGTCCGGCCGGATGCGCGCCCGGAGGGCGTGGCCGGCAAGCTCTACAGGGCAGCCATCAAGGTCGGCAAGGGCCTGGCGGCGATGCACCAGGCCGATGTCTGGACGCAGGCGCTCGTCGTGTGTGGTAACGTCACGATGTCACGACACATGGAGGGGCTGGGCTTCGAGCCCATCGCCACTCTCTACCAGCGGAGGATCGCTCATGGGAGGTGAATCTTCAGCGCAGAAGCGGGCTCGGAAAACGAGTCAGTCTGCCATCACGACCAGCCAGCGGGCAGAGACGGAGTACGCGAACTCGCCGCTGTACCAAGAGCTTTTCCAGCGGGCTCTGAGTCTGGCTCAGGACCCCTACAGTCTCGGTCCTGATGACATCGCCAAGATCAACCAGAACGCGGCTTCCAGGGCGCAGATAGGCAGCCGAAACTTCCTGGACCAGGAGTTCAACCGGCTGGCTGGCAGCGGCTCTGGGATGCGCTCAGGGGCCAGGAACGCGGTGATGGGCAGGGCGGCCACAGGACTCGGGACGGAGCTTGCCCAGGGATCACGCCAGGCGGAGATCCAGGGGGCGCTCCAGAGCAACGCTGACCTCGTGAACGCCTTCAACCTCATCCAGAGCTTGCTCGGCCAGAGGGCGGGGATGAGCCAGAGTCTCGCCAACACGCAACTAGGCGTCGGGAACACCCTGACGGGCCTGGCCGGGCAGCCGAGCCCACTAGCCCAGGCGTTGGGCGGGGTCGGTCAGCTTGGCGGCAGCCTCCTCGGAGCTGCCGGCATGGCTGGTGGATTCGGGAGCCTGTTCGGCGGTGCTGGCGCTGCTGGAGCGATGCCAGGAGCAGGATTCACCGGCCAAGTGAACACGATGGCAGGGCTGCTCTGCTGGGTGGCCGAGGCGATCTTCGGCAAGGACGCCTGGGAGACCCACGCCGCGCGGTACTGGGTCCGGTTCAAGGCCCCGTCGTGGTTCCGGTGGACGTACCTTGCCATCGGTCGCCCCGTGGCCTGGCTGGTCCGCAGGAGCGCCTTCCTGCGCCGCACCCTTCGACCGTTCTTCGTCCGTCTCGCGCACGCCGGCCAGGAGGCCATGTATGGAGTTTGACCTGAAGGACCATCCGAAAGACTGGCTCTGTGAGCGCGTTGCTCCGTTCGCTCGCAGCATCGGAGTGACGGGAGAGGAGTTGGTCACATTCTGGGAGTTAGTTGCTGCTGGCAGAGTGTATCTCGGCGACGGTGGCTTCATTATACTGCCCAACACCCCGAAGGATTCATGACCATGAGCGACCTCGGAGCCGGCATCGGAGCCTTCGCCAGCGGGTTCTCTTCTGCCATCGCGCCTGGACTCCAGGAGGCTGCCCGGCGGCAGATGATGCAGGAGCAGGAGCAGACCAGGCAGAGGGAGCGGAAGGAGGACGTCGCACTCGAAACGACGCGCCACGGCGAGCGCATCAGTCTGTTGAAGGAGGAGCGTGAGGAGGGCCGTCGTGGGCGGCTTGCGCAAGAGGGCATGGACATCGAACGTCTGGCCGAGGCCAAAGCCACGGGGGCTACACAGCGCCGGCTAGCAGAGCTTGGCGAGACGCGCTTGACCAAGGCCGAGGAACGGGCGGCCTCTAGCCAGAAGACAGCCGAAGGTTTCCAGCGACAGAATCTCATGCGCCAGGAAGTCATGGCCGAAGAGGGCGGGCGGCGCGAGACACAGCGTATCGGTATCGAACAAGAGCGGCTGAACCTGGCGCGTCAACAGGCGGAGGATGCCAAGAAGGCCGCAGTTCAAGACCGGCTTGCGAGAACCAAGGAAGCTCTCTTCACATTCGCACTTGGCAGGGCCAAGGATGAAGCCTCGGCGAGAGCCAGCAGTGATCAGTTGGCTCTCCATACCGAACTCCAGCGCATCACGGACGACGATGCGCTCGTACAGAAGTTCATGCTTGACATGGCGAATCCTCAGTACATTCCTATTCTTGAAGGTTTTGGCATGACGCCTGAGCAGGCTATTGACAAGATGCACAAGCTGCGTGCTCGTGGCAACGCTGTGAACGCCGCCACGGGAGGCAAGGAATTGGCCGACCTGTTCCTTGAAGAACCTGATGTCATCGGCAAGGCTCTTGAGGAGCGGCAACTGGAGATCGACGCCATCGACGCCGACTTCGCCAAGGGGACGATCACCGAAGACCAGGCCGAACAGCGTCGCTTGAAGATCATTGCCAGGCCGCTGCCTTCAGTACCAAGCCGTGCTGGGAAGATGGTCAAGATGCTGCGGGATGTCCGCGCTGGTGCTGGAGCACCCAAAGAAGGCGAAAAGACGCCACTCATCAACGTGAAGGAAAGCGCCCGCAAGGAAGCGATGAGTGCCGCAACTGACACATACAAGATGCTGCGTGAGAAAGGCGTCTCACAGCCCATCCTTGATCAGATTGTTGAAGTTGCTGGTGACGATCCTGCGAAGCTGCGCCATTTGCTGTGGAAGATGGAGGAAATCCGTCGCTGGTCACCCAGAGCAGGCCGATACGGCAACCCTCTTGTCCAAGAGATGGTGGATGCTGGCGTGACCGAACTCAGAGGATGGTTGAAGTGATGCCAGACCCGAACCCCTACGGCTACGGTGATCCTCCTGGCAGCCCTGGCGGTCCTGTTCCACAGCCTCCGCCCACGGTCCCGCCGCTCCATCCCCTCGCCCAGAGCCTCTTCAGCTTGCCAGCCGCCGACCTCGCGCCCACCCTCAACCGCCAGTGGGACTTCCCGGCACTCAGGCAGACGACACCCCCAGGACTCAGCTTCGGCCAGATCCTCCAACCTCAGCAGAATCCGCAGACCCAGTACGATCCGCGTGTGGTGCAGGAGACAGCAAACTCTCCCTGGTTCATGCTCCTTCAGCAGCTTTTGAACAACCAAAACACCGGCCGCTTCTCCAGGAGACTCCAGAACCCGGCGATCCAGGTCATAGCGCAGATGCTTGCCGCCAAGGGAGGACAGGCGTAGTCGATGCCGGATCCGCTCCCACTCTTCGCTCCGAGCGGCCTCCTCCGGCCGTCCTTCAACCTGCCGGCACTCCCTAGCTTCGGTGGCACGCCTACCGATATCTCGGCGTACATGCCCCAGCTCCCGCAGAGCGTGAGGGCCTACCAGGATCAGGAAGCGCAGAAGCCGTGGTGGGTCGAGCCGCTGGAGTTCTTCGACGAGCTTCTTTTCGGCCAGATGGTCAAAGGCTTCTTGGCCGGCACGGGCGAAACTGGCGCGGGAGACAACCTCTGGGAAGGGTTCCGGAAGAACCCGATCTTCCAGGTGATCGACATGCTCCTGCCAGGGCAGCCGTTCACTGGGAGAGACGTGCGGTTCACGGATGTGCGTGAGAGCCTCGGCTGGAGCTTCGGGCAAAAGAACGTGAACGAGGGAGTCGCCAACTTCTTCATCAACCTCGCGGGCGAGATCATTCTGGACCCGTCGAGCTTCTGGAACCCGTACGGGAAGATCAGTGGGACAGCGATCGGCCTCAGAAGGGGCGGGCAGGCAGCAGCTCGGGCCGCGAAGCCGATGCTTCAGTGGGACCAGATGTTCAAGGAGATTGCCAAGGCAGAAGGGCACACTGCTGATGCCACGATGCGCTTCCTGAAGCTTGACATGGGCGCTCTCGTGAAGCAGACGGAGACGGCCCGTCGCGCACTGTTCGTCTGGAACATCCCCATCATCGGCCAACAGTATGTGTGGCAGCCGTTCAAGGCGATGGACATCAACATCGCCAAGGCGCTGGAGGGCGTCGCGGAGTTCCTGAACACGAATCCAGTCACCCGCCCTGTGCTCGCAGCTACCCAGAAGATGGCCGTTGGCATCAAGGGAGCTGCCACCAGAGCCTTCGTCCGGGATGCCATCACGGAAGGCGGCGTGGGAGCGCGCATCCAGAACCAGGCGTACTGGGAGCGCGTGATGGCGATCCAGCACGATCATCCCGACATCCTCCGCAACCCTGACGGGGCCAGGGGGGTCATGCTGTCGATGGAGTGGGGCCTGAACGAGCGGGAGTTGGACGACCTGGGGGCGCTCTCCGAAATCTTCACGAATGAGAGCCGCGAAGTCCGGCAGGCGCAGAGCCGATTCGAGAGGTTGACCAAGGAGAGCCCAGAGTTCGCGCAGCTTGTGGAACAGGCCAGGACATCGGCTGACCCTCTCATCGGTCAACAGGCGGCCTTCCGCCTCTACGATGAGTTCCCGAACGTCGCCATTCCGAAGGACATCCGGGAGGCATGGAATCTGCCAGCGCGGGCGGGGCTGGAGTTGAAGCGCCCCATCCCGGTAGCGGTCCAGGAACGCAACATCCTGGACGTGATGCAACCTCCGGGAGTCCCGGAGACCTTGCCTTCAGCCGCGCCTCTTGGTCCGACTCCTGGCCAGGAGGCGCGTGCTGGCCTTGAGGGTGAAGTGGCAGGCATGAGCGCCGCCCAGATCGAGGCTGCCCAGGCTGAGCACATCGGCGTGTTCCAGCGCATCCACGCTGCCGGCAAGCAGCAGGACGTCGCCGCCGTCACTGCTGAGTTCCAGTCCATCCTCAAGGGCATGTGGGACTCCGAGCACCTGGCCGGTTTCATCAACAGCTTCACGGAACTGTACTTTCCGCGCATCGTGAACCCCGAGGTGCGGAAAGGCATCGAGGAGAAGCTGTTGTCCTCGGTGGAGCATGGATTCAACAAGCAAGCCCGGGCCTACGTCGCGGCGTTCATGAAGAAGCGTGGCGGATTCGACCAGCTTGACACGTACACCGTGAACAGCATCGCCTGGGAATTGGGGACCAAGTACACGGAGTGGAAGCCGATCAAGGATGCCTTCCGGCGGGATCCTGTCGAGGGGATCCATCGTGTGCTGGCCCGGTGGTTCGATCCCGTCAGGGCTGATGTCGAACGCTTGGCTCCCGAGGCGTTGCACATGTTCGACACGCAGCCTTTCTCTGCCGTGTGGCGGCGGCTGGAGGACTCGACCAAGACCTTTGACAGCAACCTCATCAACAAGAACCTCCTGGATCCAAATGGGCCTATTGCTCTGGCTCGCACCAGAGGATCGGCCTACTATGAGACGGTCAGCAATCTGACGCAGAGGGAAGGCCATCCGGTCGTGGCCTTGGCTATGAAAGAACGCGGCACGACGGCCACGACCTTCCGCACGCCAGAGCCCGCGACGCTGCTCGACCTCTCCACGCGGAACAACCAGAAGGCCCGCTTCTGGCTAGCGAAGGACCAGCTGGAGGAGCAGGCGCACCAGCTCTTGGGGGAGGGGAAGAGGGAATTTGGGGACCTTCTGGACGAGTGGGACGGCGCGCTCGGCCTGACTCACAAGGGCGACCTCGCCGTGAAGGACACGGACACTTGGGCCGTAGCAGCCATGAAGAGGCATCTTCAGGCGCAGAAAGACTGGTGGGCACGGGCCCAACGGGAAAAAGGGGCGGTACGTCAACTTAGTGCGCTTATACACGGCAAGCCCGGCACGCAGCTTGACGCAGAAGACCTCGATGCTTTCCTTGGTCTTTGGGAAGCGGCTGCTATAGAACGTGTTCCGGAATCATCTGCACTGACGGCGATCAAGTCTCAATCTGTCCCAGGGCCCACAACAGCAGTTGGCGGCACGGAATCGTCAATGGATCTGGCTGCCGCCGTCCTTGCACGCAAGCGTTGGGTGGAAGAGGCTCGTAGGTCATTGGAGTGGGAGATTAGTCTTTTCGGGCCCCATAGCCAGCGTACCAAGGATGCAGCGGCACGGCTGCGTTTGGAGGAAGAAGGACTGGCAAGGATGGAAGCAGTGGGAGGCCTAGCCACAGAGGGCACCGTTATAACTCCTGTTACACCAGCGCCACAGGCCGCGGTACCGTCACGCAAAGTCGTGGCACCACGCGGCTGGGAATCCTTCCGCCAATACGCTCGATGGTTGCGTAATGATGACTTAGAGGCTTTGCGCCACAGCAAACTCCGTATCCAGGAACTGAAGGACGTGATCCGGGCGCAGCAAGGCGAGATCCGCGGGATGCGGGACGAGTACCTTGCCGGCATCAAGGCTGGCTCCAAGGACAAGCAGCAGATGCTCCGGGAGATCGTCGGGCGGAAGCTGTCTCCTGAGCAGACCAGGGAAGCTCTCATCCTCCACCGCTGGCAGCATCGGGATGGCGTCCTGCCGCTGACGGAACTCCAGCAGACGGACCCTGCCCTCTTCGAGAAGATCATCAAGAACGATCCCGAACTAGTCTACGTCAGGAAGGACCACTACGACGCGATCTGGGGGCCGAACGGGACTCTGAGCAACATGCGCCGGCCGGACAAGCTCGGGGAGAACTGGCTGATCAAGCACTGGGACCAGAACACGTCCTGGTGGAAGGCGTGGACGCTGATGCCGGCGGTCTTCCTCCAGCGGTGGATGCGGGACTGGATGACAAATGAAGTCATGCAGATCGCAGAGGGTGGTTTCAATGCAGTGCAGCTCGGCAGTGGATTCAAGGATTCATACAAGTTTTCTCACGCGATACAAAGAGCCTTGAACGGCGACTATTCGTTGCTTCCTACCACTTCGACAAGGCGCGCTTCTGATGGCATGGAATTGACGGCACGTCAGGTCTTCGACAAGCTCCAGCCGCGCGGGCTCGTGGGATCGCCTCTGGTGAGAGACGAGATGTTCCTGGGGACTCAGGAAGCTCTGCGGCTCCAGGGCGTGGCACCTTCGCAGGGAGGCTTCAAGCCGTGGCTTGCTGGCATCCTGCCGCCGATCCTGGGCGGGAACAAGTTCGGCAAGGCGACAGACCACGCCTTGATCCAGGGCGGCTACAAGATGGCTGTCTTCGGAGACAACCACTCCAAGCTCTCGGGCTTCCTGGGCCGATGGCACGGCGGCATGGACATCGACGAGGCGGTCCAGCGGACGGCGGCCGTGGCCTACGATCCCATGCGGACGCTCACGACGTTCGAGCGCCACACGCTCCGCCGCCTGATCCCCTTCTACGCCTGGCAGAAGTTCGCCATCTCCACGACGCTGAAGCAGTATTTCACCAAGCCCGGCGTGGTGACGTGGTGGAACAAGATGCACGACTCCCTGACGAAAGCCCAGGGACTCGACCCGGCGAACATTGAGACCATCCTGCCGGAGTTCTTGCAGGACAACCTCGGCATCCCAGTGGCGCAAAGCCCCGAGGGGCCGAAGTACATGGTGCTCGGGAACTACCTGCCGCTCGGGGAAGTCACCCGGATAGCCCAGGCGCTTCAGGACACCGTGAGCGGCGATCCGAAGGAAGGGAACATCTTCACCTACTGGATGGAGCGGTTCGATCCCTTCGCCAAGCAGGCCATCGAGCAGGTCTTCAACAAGAACTTCTACACCCAGGGGCAGCTGGTGAACATCCCTGGGGAGCATGACGAGATGTTCGGCATCACGATGCCGAAGCGTGTGACTCATGCGGTCAGGGCTCTGGTCCGGGGCTTCAACGAACTGGACCGGCTGAACATCGTGAGCTTCCAGGACTTCAAGGAGTTGCGGGTGGCGCTGGGGAACGCCGCCCCACGCGGACAGGCGCTCGGCTCCAGGAAGGAACTGCCCTGGTGGGAACGGCTCATCTCTGGCGCTTTCGGCGTCACCCCGAGGGCGTACCTTGTGGACGTGCAGGAGCAGACGCGGCACAAGAAGCAGCAGCAGGAGTTCGAGTTGAACCGCTTGAAGGGCCTGCTCCGGAAGCGTGTGGAGGACGACGGCAAGCCGGCCAAGCAGGCTGACATCGGGACGATCCAGGAGTTGATCGCGGAGCAGCTAGCGAAGCAGGCGCGGCGGGAACAAGTGGAGCGGGATTACCGAGTGCCGCTCCTGAGACGATAACATGGCGGTATTGAAGCGAAGCCCAAGCGAGGAACCCGGAGGATGAATGACATCGGAAGCAAATCTGGAGAAGCGAACGATGGTCCTTGAACAGACGGTAGCGGTCCTGTCGGAGCGCTGGTCGATGGTCTCAGGACAGGTCGCCGAGGTCCGGTCCGACGTGTCGGCGCTTCGGGAGGAGCTGGTGAACTTGCGGCTGAGCATGAAGTCAGTCACGACCAGGCTGGCGTTGCTGGCAACGCTAGGCATCCCGCTCCTCAACGTGGGGCTGTGGCTCTTGACGAGGCACTTCGTCCCGTGAAGAACAATACCACCGACGCCATCCAGATCGGGGAGCGGCGGTCGAAGCTGCCGACCAAGTGGCTGATCGCGCTCCTGGCCGGGGCCATCGCGGTGGGCGGGTGGATCATGAAGCAGCAGATGGAGCACGACGACCTGCGGGAGCGGGTGCAAGACCTGGAGGAGCGACAGGAGTGGATGTGGGGGAAGCGATGAATCCGCGGCGTCACAAGCGAAAGGACAAGTCCAAGCGGCACCATCATGCGTGCTGGCTGTGCCGTGGTATCCTCCGGGGCAACACGAGATCCAGGATTCCGGTCCGCGATCTCAGGAGGGCCGAAGTATGAATCGACGCGGATGGTTAGGCGCGACCCTCGCGTCCGTCCTTGGGGCGGTCGCGGCGGTGGTTGCGAAACCGATTAGTGCCAACGTCATGAAGCCGTGGATCATCAACGACAGCATCACGGCCTACAATTCCGGTAACACGCGGACCGCGGTCTACGCCTGGAACGGCAAGGACGCCCCCATGGGCAGGCTGGTGTTCAAGGGTTACGCCGAGGAGATGGATGCTATCTTTCCACCTGAGGTAGAGTGGTCGTGATGGGCTGGGGCTGGATCCGGCCGCTCCTCGAAGTCCTGCTACCATTCCTCTTCCGCCGCAAGGAGGCTGCCCGTGCGAAGACTTCCGATCCTGCTCCTCGTGCTGACCGTGAGCACTTCGGTTCTTGGGTGCGCCGGAGGACCCAGAGTGGTTCTGATCCCGCCGATCGTCTACCGGGAGGACGGGACCCCGAGCGACCTCGTGAAGATCGGACCTGACATGGAGGGCTACGTCTACTTCTGGGACGCCGGAGCCTCGGAGTGGGTGCAGTCCAGGAACAAGGTGGCGCTCCCCGAGGGCTGGCTGGCAGCCCCACCGCCGCCGCAGAAGGAGAAGTGAGATGTGGAAAGCGATCAAGGATCTGGCCGGTTCGAAGAAGGCCCTGGGGACACTCGCTGGCATCCTCATCGTCATCTTCGGCAAGATCGGCCTGTCGATCAGCGATGAGCAGGTATGGGCCATCGTGGCTCTCGTCGCGTCCTTCGTGACCGGCCAGGGCCTCAGCGATTTCGGGAAGGCCAAGGCACAGATCGAGGCTTCCCCGGGCTCGTAGCCTGGGGGGACCACAGCGACGCCGTCGGCCTCAGCTTCCTGGCTGGTGGGAGGCC
>Ga0209518_1001403_pt1 | contig 25953 bp, 30 predicted proteins | sample RifGroB1_FD_183993 | JGI IMG/M metagenome (GOLD analysis project Ga0209518, IMG submission 183993) | Groundwater microbial communities from Rifle, Colorado, USA - Groundwater B1 (SPAdes) (version 2) | ecosystem: Environmental > Aquatic > Deep subsurface > Groundwater | place: Rifle, Colorado...
AAGACGCACCAAGATGGTTATGCGCATGAACGAATAATCTTTAAATCCACGCCGTTTCCATCTGCCAATGGGAGGACGAGGCAGCAGACTCCACGGGCAATACACAACCCGAAACGAATTTCCCAAACTTGCTGAAGTCGTCAATAGGATTTTCGATGAAAAACAGCTGAATCCATCCGTCGTTGGGCGCATAGTGGGCGAGAGGCTTGGCTATACCAACAACAACACCTTTGCAAAGTGGCTGGAAGGGGTCCGCAAAGGCTACCTTACCGGATCGGAGTACAGCGCATCTGTCAAAAATCCCGCGAGAACAGCCGACCATGCCGGCGCCTTACTCTACGCAATAGGTGTCCCTCCGGAAGGCGACTTCATAGCATCGCTCCGGGCTCATTTTGGAGGGGAAACTGCATTCCCCTACCCTCCTGACAATCCTATAACTCCCCAGGACTTTGACAAGAAATATGAAGCATTGGCAACAAAACATTGACAAAGGGGCCATTACCGAAGTAAGATTGCCCATCAGCACGCTCTGTTCTCCACGAACCCCCAGTGTACGGACAGCAACCTTTAAATAGAAGTTAGGTCACCCTAACTTTTCATGACCACGCAGACAAGGGAGGACTATCTCCGGGCATTGTACATCCTCGATGAGGAGAAGGGGATGCTGAAATCGAGCGATGTCGCCGCCTATCTCCGGGTCTCGAAGCCCAGCGTGTCCGAGATGGCGCGGCACCTCGCCGGGGAGGGCCTCGTCAAGAGCGCGCCCTACTCAAAGCTGGCGTTCACCCCCAAGGGGAAGAGAATCGCGGCCAAGCTCACCTCGAAGCACCGCATCATCGAGCTTTTCCTCAAGCGGGTGCTGAAGAGGAGCGATGCGTTCATCCATGAGGAGGCCCACCGCCTGGAGCACGCGTTCAGCGACGAATCCGTCCAGCGGCTGAGGAAGATGCTGGGCAACCCGAAGACGGACCCGCACGGCAAGCCGATTCCGCAGTGAGGGGAGTAAAGAAAAGTACCATGAACAAGGCAATAATGGCGGGGTTATTGGTCATCCTTCTTTTCGTCGCGGGATGCGCTTCTCCGCAGGACACCTCCCCTGAATTCAAGGATTTGAGTAAGGCGGCTGCCGAGTACTGCGCGAACCAGATCGATACCGATCAGCGCTGTGCCACCTATTTCAAGGAACTGCACGGAAAGGCCATGAAGAACAGCAGCATAGAGCATGCCCAGAGGATAGCGCAGCACAGCATGGGTGTTGCCGGTTCGTATAGCGATGAGGGATTCAATCCAACAGAATACCTGACAGCATGGAACTTCAACAATTTGCCTCCGGAAGAGCGTGCCGAGTTCTACAAGGAAACGCCGCTGGGCAACAGCTCCCTGCTGCGGGAGTATTGGATCTTCGCAGAGGACAAGGATATCGAAATTGCGCCAGGAGTGATGTTCCCGGCATGGACATACAACGGTCAGGTGCCTGCTCCCACCATACGCGCGACAGAAGGCGACAAGATCAGGATTCATTTCACCAACAGGGGCGGCAAGCCGCATACCATGCACTTCCACGGGTTTCATCCGGCCAATATGGACGGCTCGCTGACGGAGGATTTTGTTTATCCCGGCCAGTCCTTCACGTACGAGTTCGACGCCGACCCGTATGGCATTCATTTGTTTCATTGTCACTCCATGCCCCTGAAGCAGCACATCGCGAAGGGACTGTACGGGGCGTACATTGTGGACCCTAAGAATGACACGCGCCCGCACGCGGACAGGGAGCTTGTCATGGTGATGAACGGTTTTGACACCGATCTTGACGGAGAGAATGACGTGTACGCAGTCAACACCCAGGCATTTTACTATGCGATGAACCCCATCAAGGTGGAGAAAAACGAGCTGGTGAGAATTTATCTGGTGAACATCCTAGAATTTGATTTGATGAACTCTCTCCACATTCATGCCACGTTCTTTGACGAGTACAGCACCGGGACCAAAATGGAGCCGAATGCGTATACTGACATAGTCTCCTTTGTGCAGGGCGAGCGCTCCATCCTTGACGTGAGGTTCAGGTACCCGGGAACATACATGTTCCACGCCCACCAGACGGAATTCTCCGAGCTGGGGTGGATGGGCTTCTTCGAGGTCGAGGAATGATGCATCAGCAGCCCCCAATTCCCCCCAGGAAAGGAAGGATTATCTTTGCCCTTCTGCCGGTGGTTCTGCTTGCTGTGCTGATCATTGTCTTCCTGAAATTCGGCGCATGGGGCGTGTTCAATTCCTCTATTGTCCCCATCGAGAATGTGATGATCCAGCGCGTCATCCTTGCGCCGGAGCATATCTCTTTGGAGATCATCAACGATGGCCCTGAGCAGGTGACGATAGCACAGGCGCTGGTGAATGACGCCTACTGGCAGTTCACCATCCATCCAGACGCAACTTTGCAGCCATTGGGAAAAGCCACCGTCGACATCTGGTACCCGTGGCTGGCTGGAGACGCGGAAGTGATTGCGCTGCTCTCCTCGAGCGGCGTCAAGTTCGAGAAGGAGGTTGAGGTCGCCACCCCGACGCCGACCTTTGACACGTTTTACATCAAGGCATTTGCCCTGCTCGGCCTGTATGTAGGCGTGATTCCTGTCCTGCTCGGCCTGCTGTGGCTCCCTTTCCTGAGGAACCTCAAAGAGAGATGGTTCAGCTTCCTACTGTCCGTCACTGTCGGCCTTCTGGTGTTCCTCGGTGTTGACGCCACGGCAGAGTCGCTTGAGCTTGTTGAAAGCGTACCGGGCGTGTACAATGGCATCGGCATTTTCCTCATCGGCTTTCTCCTCTCGATCATGATACTCTCGGCTGTCAGCTACAAGACCCACATCCATGCGAAGGACAAGGGAGAGCATTTCCAGGCATTGGTATGGGGCTACCTCATCGCCTTGGGCATAGGCCTGCACAACTTCGGGGAAGGGCTGGCCATTGGCAGCGCCTACTCGCTGGGAGAGATTGCGCTGGGCAGCATGCTCGTCATTGGCTTTATGGTCCACAACCTGACCGAGGGGGTGGCCATCATTGCCCCACTATCAAAAAGCTCCCATGCCATACGGAATTTCATCCTGCATCTTATGCTCATGGGTGTCATTGCCGGAGCCCCGACCATCATCGGCACCCTGATTGGTGGGTTTTCCTTTTCCGCAACCTTAGGAGTGCTGTTCCTCGCAATCGGCGCAGGGGCCATCTTTGACGTATCATTCGACATCATCCATTCCATGGCAAAGGGCCATTGGAAGTCCCTGTTCACGGTAACGAATGTTTTTGGTTTCCTAATAGGCCTGCTCATCATTTATGCGACTGGATTCCTGGTGGTGGGATGATGGTTCTTTCATTTTCAAAAAGGTCTCCCATGAAAGCGATACCTGGCAGTTCTATGTGTAGTCCGCACGGCAAGCCCATCCCGTCCTAGACTTCTCCGATGCCCCTGAAACGACAAGAGACGGGAAGCCGCAAGACAGGGTTCTTCAAAATACTTCTCGACAGGAAATTCTGGCTGTTCACCGGCTCCGGGCTGATTGTCAGCGTCGCGTACATGGATCCCGGCAACTGGGGCACGAACATCGCCGGCGGGGCGGAATTCAACTACGACCTCCTCTGGGTGATCTGGATGGCGAGCGGCATGGCCATGCTGTTCCAGTACCTCTCAGGCAAGCTCGGATTGGCGGGCTACACCCTTCCCGAGCTCGTGCGCATGAAGCTCAGGTGGAAGCCGCTCGTCCTCGCCTACTGGATCATGGCAGAGCTCATCATCCTCGCCACCGACCTCGCGGAGTTCCTCGGCATCGTCGTTGCGCTCAAAATACTGTTCGGCGTCCCCATGCTCTGGGGCACGTTCATCGCGGTCGCCGATGTGCTCCTGCTCATCCTAGTGACGCAGAAGCGGTTCAACTACCTGGAGAACGCGTTCATCCTCTTCGTGTCCATCATCGGCCTGGGATTCCTCTATGAGGTGTTCATCACCAAGCCGGACATCGGCGGCATCCTGCACGGCTCCGTTTTCCCGACACTGACGGCGGAAAGCGCGCTCATCGCCGTCGGCATCATCGGGGCCACGGTCATGCCCCACGCCCTGTTCGTGCATTCGTGGCTCATCAAGAACAAGATGCACAACAACCTCTTCGGAACCATGAGGAAGAAGCTTGAATACCACCTCACCGAGGACGTCCTCTCCCTGGCAATCGCCGCGCTGATCAACGCGTCCATGCTCATCATGGCGGCCGCCGCGTTCTTCGGCCTGGGGGACAAGGTAGCGACGCTTGAGGGGGCGCACGTGACCCTGATCCCGCTGTTCGGCAGCCTGGCTGCCCTCGTGTTCGCGATCGCCCTGCTTTCCGCGGGCATCTCCTCCTCCATCACGGGCACGCTCGCCGGCCAGTCGGTCATGGACGGGCTGACGGACTTCAGGATCCCGCTCTGGGTGAGGCGCGTCATCACGCGGTTCATCAATCTCATCCCCCTGACCATCGCCATCATCCTCGGCATCGAGCCCCTGAAGGTGCTGGTGTACAGCCAGGCGGTGCTGAGCATCCTCCTGCCATTGCCCATCATCCCCCTGCTGCTCTTCAGCGCCGACAAGTCCATCATGGGCAAGCTGGTGAACAAAAGGGCAACGACCATTGTCGCCATCATCTTTGCCATCGTCATCCTCGGCTTCAATGGGTACTTGATTTACCAGCTCTTCACTGGCGGGTTCTGATCTTTTTATTCTGCGGTTATGTTCGGATAATCATATAAATCATCGCAAATCTCTTCGCCAGTCATGAAAGTCCTCATCATCAAGAACAAAACAACCGAAGGGCCCGGGCTGCTCAAGGGCATTCTGGACTCCCATGGCATTGGCTACGACATCGCCGACCTGGGCAGGGGAGAGCAGTTCCCGGATCCGGGAGGATACGATGCGCTGTTCGTCTTCGGGGGGCCGGATTCCGCCAACGACAATACGCCGAAGATGAAGGACGAGCTGAAGAGGATACGGCAGGCGCTCGATGCGGACATCCCCTTCCTTGGCGTGTGCTTGGGCATGCAGGCGCTCGTGAAGGCAGCCGGCGGGGAAGTCGTGAAGAACGCCGTCAAGGAAACCGGCTGGCGCGGGCCGGACGGCGGATTTTTCCAGATGGAAGCCACGGAAGAGGGGAAAACCGATCCGCTTTTCGGGGGGTTGCCTTCGCTCCTGCCCGTCTTCCATCTCCATGGCGAGACAGTAGTGCTGGCCGAGGGCATGGCGCTCCTGGCGACGGGAAAACACTGCACCAATCAGGCCGTCAAAGTGGGGGAGCGTGCCTATGGCATCCAGGGGCATCTGGAGCTGACTCCCCCCATGCTTGAAGAATGGATGCGGCACGACCCAGACCTCATGCCGCTGGACAAGGACGCGCTGCGGAAGGACTACGCTGCCCTGCGGGGGATGTATGAGATATCCGGAACGAAGCTGCTGGAGAATTTTTTGGGGATTGCGGGCATTATAGGATAAGCAGGGCAAAGAAGGCACTTCTCACCGCGCGAACGGCAGCCCGATGCCCACGACCCTGACCTTGTCGCCGAACTGCTCGAGCCCCGGCTTCATGTCGTGGAACGTGATGATGAGGTCCGCGTTGATGGCCTGCTCAATCATCTTGCCGGTGTCCGGGTCGAGCCCGGTGGGGATGTCCGCCGACACCTTGATGGCTTTCGCCTCGTTGATGTGCCTGACGGCCACGGCGATCTCCGGCTTGAGGTAGTGGTGGATGCCGATGCCGAGGATGGCGTCGATGATGAGGTCATACTCATCGAAATCCACCGTGTCGATGGCAACGAACTGGATGAGGGGATTGTTGTTGACGTGGTGGAAGAAATGCGCGGATTCCCTGACCAGCTTCTCCTCGTCCCCGATGAACAGGACGTCCACCTCCGACTCATCAGCAAGCTGGTTGGCGATGGCAAAGCCGTCCCCCCCGTTCCTGCCGTGGTAGCACGCGACCAGGATCTTCTTGCCCTTGGTCTCGTGGTGCCTCTTCAGCTCCTCGACGAACGCCTTTCCCGCGTTCTCCATCAGGATGAGGGAAGGTATGCCGGACGCGGCTTCAAGCTCCTTCATCTGCTGCGCGGTCATCATAGCATTGCCTCAGCACGGAACGGGTTCATGAGTGTCATCTCTGCCCCCTATCGTAAAAAAAAGATGCTGGCCCCGCCCTGACTCATCGGAAAGACTGATGCCAAGAAGAATCGCGATGGATGTGCCCTCCCCGTGTTCATAGGCCAATTTTTTCCCGCGTACTTTATAAATTTTTGGTCGGTGAAGCCGCCCCGTCACGGGAGCCTGGCGGCAAATCCGCAAGTATTATAAACGATTTTTGCGGGGAATGGCGCATGATGCAGTATCTCCCCATCCCCTACATCTCCCCTTGGCTGCTGGCCGTGCTGGTCATCCTCGTCGTCTGGGAGGCCGCCTGGAAGGCCGTCGGGCTCTGGAAATCAGGCAGGAACAACCAGCTCGCGTGGTTCGTGTGCATCTTCATCTTCAACACCGCGGGGATACTGCCCATCGTCTACCTCAAGTTCTACCAGAAGAACAACGCCGGCAACACCAAAGCTAAAGAGACTCCAAGGAAAAAGGGACAAAGATAACCATCGATAAGGCACCGATCATCCCTTGATCTTCATCCCGCCCGAGGGCAGCGCCCGGATGATCTCGTCAATCGTTCCCGCCTTCAGCCGGTGGCGGATGGTCTTGGCGATGTCGCTCGGCTTGCCGTCTCCCTGCGATATAACAATGACGGAGCTGCAATGCTTCCTGACCGCGTTGAGGGGGCCGGCCATTATCTTCCCGTCTTCAGTGGCGCCGATGGCAAGGTTGACCGCATTTTCTATGTACGCCGTTTTTCCGTAGATCATGAACGCCCCTTTCGTGAGGTATTCTCCCGCCTGAGCCTTCTTGGAGATTTGCTCCGGGGAAACGGAGAAGACCGGGGAATTGGAAAGGCCGAGCTTCCACGCCCTGCTGAAGGTGCATGTCGCATCGGCTGCCTCCCTCAGGGTGGCCTCTCCCGGCGACTTCCCTTCGGCCTTGACGATGAAGAACGGCGAGCCGGCCATGTCGGTGTGGAAGACCAGATCGTTGGCTTCCGCGTGCTTCTTGATGATGACCTCGTTGGACGTCGCGTCCCTGCCGCCGATGACGAGGAAACCCTCTGAGGAGACGAACCAGCGGAACTTCTCGTACCACTCCTTCTTCCGCGACACTGCCTTGCGCTGCTCCTCCTGCCTGCCCAGCTCCCTGTCGCGCTTCCTCTCCAGCTCCGCGAGCTTTTTCCTGTTCTGCTCCAGGGACTCCCTCGCGCCCTCTGCCTTCTTCGCCACCTTCTTGGCGCGGTCGTAGTGCAGCGCGGCGTTCTCCTCCAGGGACTTGTCAACGAAGAGGGTGATGTCCATGGTTTTCCCGGTTAACGATATGATGTATAAAACTGTTGCTATCAGTTGCTATCAGTTGCCATGGCCCTCCCTTTTCATCGCCCGCTTCGCGGGCTTAGAGTGGCGCGCCCTCCAGAGCTGGGCCGGGCGCGCTTCGTTTTGCGCCCGCAATGGGGCGCACTATCGAAGCGCCGCGCTGCAGCACTGGCGCGGCGCGTAACTGTCTCCGCCCGGAGGGCGGCAAAGAAGCGTTGTCCCGCCCTCTTGTTTTATCAAAACCTATTTAAAACAATGAGCCGACGGTCCTCCCATGCAAAAGAGGGGCCTTGCGGACAATGCATTTGCCATCGCCCTCGGCGCGGTCGTGGTCATCGCCATCGCTATTGTCGGGGTGAGCGCCGTGAACACCGTCAGGGAAAGGGCATGCAAGGCGGAGCTCGCCGATTTCCAGCTTTTCTTCTCCCATCTCAGCGAGGGCATGCGCCCGGGCACCGTCAACGAGGAGTCCGTCAGCATCCCCTGCGGGGCAAAGAAGCTCTACATCATGGATTCCAGCCAGCTGCCGGAGGCGGACTGGTTCGCGGACTACCCGCTTGTCCGGGACAGCGTCAAGGGCAAGGCGACCAATACCATCTTCCTGATGAAGGACGAACAGGTGCTCTCCTCCTTCGAGGCCCCCAACGTCCAAGTGAGGTATCCCCGCTTCCTCTGCCTGCTGCCGAAGAGCGGGAAGGCAACGCTCCGGGTGGAGGGCTTCGGCGGCTCTGTCTCTCTCGATCCGGTGTGCAGCCAGCCGACGTGCGACGAGGTCCTGGAGCCGTTCGATGCCGGACGCATCACCAGGGTATTCAGGGAGAGCGACAAGGCGGACTGCCCCGGATGCGTGGACCAGGAATTCTCCTCGATTCCGGAAGAATTGGGCAAGGCGAAGACGCTCTACCAGAACGTGAAGATCTACCGGAAATACAGCTACTGCGACGGCAAGATGAAGATCCACCTCTTCTTCAGGCCGGAGGACGGCGTCGTCGCCAGGGACTTCCGCTTCTTCGAGGCCATCCCGAAGAGCTGCATCGAGAACCTCGACCAGGTGCTGGACGGCATGACCCGGCCGGACAATGGAGTCTCGTTCGTGCAGCCCGATCCCCTCCTGATGTGGGGCTTCTCCACGCTGGATGAGGACACCGAGGTGGAGTACGGCTTGGACATCATCCTGAAAGACGAGTGCGCGGCATCCATCGACGGGAGCGCTTTGGCGCGGGAAGTGGAGAAGAAGGGGGAGGTGCTTGAGCCGACTGCCCTCACCCCCGATGAGGCGAAGAGCAACTCTGACCTGCAGTCCGGCAAGGTCGAGGCTCCACCGGAATCCCAGCAGCAGGAGCTGCGCATCACCAGCATGCCACCCACCACGGTGAAATTGGGGGATAACTATTCCTACCAGGTGGAGGCCAGCGAGTCCGGCAGCCTCTTCACCCTGACGCAGGCCCCCGCAGGGATGACCATCACCCAATCGGGGCTCATCACCTGGAAGCCAGGCAAACAGGGCAAGGAGCGGGTCAGCGTCCGCGCCCAGCAGCAGGGCGGAAAGGCCGCCACGCAGGAGTTCACCGTCCTGGTCGCGAGGAACTGCCAGAGCCACGCCGAGAGGAGATGCGCTGCCGGAGACGTGTGGTCTTTCGACAGCTGCGGTGTCCGCGAGGAGAGGGTGAGCGACTGCTGGTTCGGGTGCAGGAACGGGAACTGCTGCCTCTTTTGCTGATCATTTGGAAGGCATATGGCCCATCTCTGCAGGCATAAAAAATAAAAAGCAAGGAAAGATTGGCAAATCATACAATGGCACAGCAACAGCCCACGCCGGAGCAGATCAAGGAGCTGCAGGAGAAGATCGCGAAGATGTCCCCCGAGGAGCTCAAGGAGTTCCAGAAGAAGCAGTGCATCTTCTGCCACATCGTGGCCGGGAAGGTCCAATCAAGGAAGGTGTACGAGGACGAGCACACGCTCGCGGTGCTCGACATCAATCCCGCGAATCCGGGGCACATCCTCCTGCTGACCAAGGAGCATTATTCCATCATGCCGCAGCTCCCCCCGGAGGTGCTGGAGCACGTCTTCCTCGTCGCGAAGAAGCTCTCCAACGCGCTGCTCCGCGCGGTCGACGCCCGCGGCTCCAACATCATGGTGGCCAACGGGGTGGCGGCAGGCCAGAAGGCGCAGCATTTCATCGTCCACATCATCCCGCGCAGGGAGAAGGATGGGGTGGTGTTCGAGCTCCCCCAGCGGCAGCAGAACGAGGACAGCCTGCAGCAGATCGCGAACGAGCTGGCCAAGTCCCTGGGAGCGCCCGCGCCGAAGAAAAGCGCCGCGCTGCTGCCCGACATCATGGAGAGGATAAAGGAGACCGAGCACAAGGACCATCAGGAGCGGAAGAGGAAGCACGAGCGCGTGCCCGCCAAAGGCGCTGATGCCCCTGAGAAGCCCTCTCCTGCCGCGCCTTCCGGCAACAAGGGGGAAGAGAAAGAAAAACCTCCAAAAAAACAGCCTGGCGGCGACATCAACCTCGATGACATCGCGCGCCTCTTCGGGGCCAAAAAATGAAGAAGGACAGCTGCCTCATCTGCCAGATCGTGGAAGGGAAGATCCCCTCGTTCAGGGTGTACGAGGGCCACCGCGCAGTGGCCATCCTCGACGTCAACGGCGCGAACCCCGGGCACTGCTTCGTCATCCCTAAAATCCACTACCCCATCCTTGAGCAGGTGCCGGACGATGACATTGCGGAGGCGTTTTCCATCGCGAACAAGCTCTCCGTCGCGCTCTTCGACCACCTGGGGGCGGAAGGGACCAACATCTTCGTCGCGAACGGCATCCCGGCCGGGCAGACGGTGGCGCATTTCATGGTGAATGTCATCCCCCGCAGGCAGAATGACGGCATCAACCTCCAGTGGCAGCCAAAGCAGATCACCGAGGAAGAGGTCGCGACCATAGAGCTCAAGCTGAAGGACGAGCTGGCCGGCACGGGAGTGAGCCACGCCTCCCGGAAGGCGGCGGCGAGAAAAAGCGTGCCGAGCGTGCGGACCGGCGCTCCCCGGCCTTCCCCCGCGGCATGGGACGGGGATGAGGATCCCGCCGTCACGCATCTGAGGAGGATCCCCTGATGGAGTTCCCCGTGATCATCGGCTCTCTTGGCGTCTTCCTGCTGCTCTTGGCGTTCTTCCTCAACCTCTTCAAGTTCCTCATGCAGGACACCAGGGCGTATGTCATCCTCAACATCATCGGCGGTGGCCTCGCGTGCTACGCGTCCATCCTGATAGGCTTCCTTCCCTTCGTCATTCTCGAGGGCACGTGGGCTGTCGTTGCGGCGGTCGGGCTGGTGCGGTTGTTTGGCAAATAATTGATTGGTTTTGATGGCTGTTGTGCGGACAAGGATGCCTCCACCAAAACTTTTATATACTACTTAATAGTAATAACTAAAATATGGCCGCTGTCGTTGACTTAACCGTCCCGCAAAACGAATTTTGTCTGGATGGCATCCCTACAGAAGTCACCATCGCACGGTTTGATGGCACGCATGCTCCTGTTGAAGGAAGTCCCACTCTCGATAGGATAGTATTCACAGATCCGGCCACGCAATCAGAATCTACGGAAGAATCTGCCTTAATCGGTACTTTTGCGTTCAATGGGACGGCGCTGCTCACTCCATCAGCAGTAAATGAGCAATACAGGACCAGCCTCGGTGTTCGGCAGGTGACTAATGAGCAGCGAGAAGGAAAATTGCTCGTCTTGGACCTCGCTTCCGGAACTCGTTACAGCCGTGAAGGAATCACGGGGCTGCTGCAATGCGCGGGAATTCTTGACTGCCACTGCCAAAAAACGGCTGCGCAGAGATATATCCTCCTTTTCAGGACAGGCCTTATGGGAAAAATCTTGGAAACGGTGGATGAAAAAGGGGTCCCAGACGGCGAGCAGTTTGGAATGGTCCAACGCGACAGGCCAGGGATAACAGCAGATGGGGCAAGATTTCTTGCAGGGCTGGACATTGCCAAGGCGTACATGATCGACAACACCAGCTTTGAACTACCGGGGACAAAAGGATACCTCGCAACACAAATACTCATGAACCCTGAACCGGCTAAAAATGCATTTGTCCCGCTCGTCTATCACGTTACCAATACTACAAGCCAGGAATTCGATGATGTGATAAAAACGGGAAAAGCCCGCGCCCGGATTGAGGTGGGAAATGTCCCCAGCGTCCCATTGCCGGGCTATCCTGTGGCAGTCAAAGCTTACGCAAAATAGACAACGCATTCTTTCTCTAATGCCCAACCGCGTCCGGCGCCTTCTCCAGCTCCTCGGGCTTCTCCAGCAGGGCCACAAGGTCCTGCATGAACCGCGCGGCGTCCGCTCCCGAGATCACGCGGTGGTCGTAGGTGAAGGAAAGGGGAATCATCTTCCGCGGCCCGATGCGGGCCTGGCTGCTGCCCTTGTCCACGCCGAGCACGGTCAGCACGTCCTTCGTCCTGCCCACGCCCAGCAATGCCGTTTCAGGGTAGTTCAGGATGGGGGTGAAGTGCTCCACGCCGAACATGCCCAGGTTTGAGACGGTAAATCCCCCTCCCTTCAGGTCCATGAGGTTGATCTTCCTGCTCCGCGCCTCGTCGCTCAGCTTCCTGATCTCCTCCGCTATCTGCTCCACGGCCTTTGTGTTGGACCTCTTCACCACGGGCACGATGAGGCCGTCGTCGGTGTCCACCGCCACCCCGATGTTGTAGTATTTCTTCATGACGGCCTCGTCGCCCTCAAGGGTGGAATTGATGGCCGGATGCTTCTGCAGCGCAATGCCGAGGGCGCGGACGATGTAGGCGAGCGCGGTCACCTGCTTCCCTTCCGCCTTCTTCTGCTCCCGGTTCTTCTCGAGCTGGGTGATGTCCGCGGTGTGGAAATTGGTCACCTGGGGAGCGGTGTAGAAGGACTCGGTCATGTGCTCCGCCACCTTCCTCTTCACGCCCCTGATCTGCTGCCGCTCGAGAAAGCCGTAGAAGTCGTACTTGCGCACGTGCGCGGACTTGGGCTTCGGCTGCAGCGCAAAGGAGCGCATCGGCTGCCCTGCGGCGGGAGATCCCTGCCCCGGTGCGGGAGCGCCTTCCTGCGCTTGTGCTACGGTGAGGACGTCCTGCTCGGTTATCCTGCCGCCGGCCCCCGTTCCCTTCACCTTCGAGAGACCGACTTTCCTCTCCTGGGCGAGCTTCCTGACGGCAAGGGTGGCCTGAACTCCCGGTGATGATGAGGGTGATGGTGCCTGCTGCGGCCGGCCATAAATGGGGGACACCTCCTTCGCCTCCTCGACGAAGCCCACGACGCTGCCGGTGTAGACCTCCCCTGTTGGAACGGGGGCCGGAGACGCCGCAGCCGCGGGAGCCGAAGCGGAAACGGCCTTCGCATCCTCCCCTTCCAAGGCGATGGTGACGAACACCTGGCCGACGGTGATGGTGTCGCCTTCCTTGAAGTGTAGCCTTGCGATGGCGCCTTTCTTCGGGGAGGGCATCTCCACGACAGCCTTGTCAGTCTCCACCTCGGCGATGGACTGATCGGCATTCACCTGGTCGCCCTCCTTGACGAGCCACTTGACCAGCTCGCCCTCGTGGATGCCTTCGCCGACGTCCGGGAACCTGAATTCGTATGGCATTTTAGTGATTGAATCGCTGTGCTTTGCTTTTTATCCTTGCCCGCTTCGCGGGAGGAATTTAGGCGCCGCCATTGCGCGGCGCATTGATTGCGCGCCCCTGTAGCATTGGGGGCGCGCGTAACAATAGCCGCCCGAAGGGCGGTTACCATTACTGGCATGATGCAAATGGGATACTAAGACTAAAATGACATCACTTTCTCGATGCCCTTGACGATGCGCTCCTGCGAGGGGAAGTAGTAGTTCTCGAGCTTGGACATGGGGAACGGGACGTCCGGCGAGGTGACGCGCTCGACCGGGGCCTGCAGGCTCAGGAGGGCCTTCTCGTTGATCTGCGCGATGATCTCGGCGGCGAAGCCGCACGTCTTGGGAGCCTCATGCACGACGACGCATCTTCCGGTCTTCTTGACGGAAGCGATGATGGTGCCCTCGTCCAACGGGGAGATGGTGCGGAGGTCGATGAGCTCGACAGAATATTTGCTGTTCATCTTTGCCACGGCGTCCATGGACTGCTTGAACATCGAGCCCCAGCTGATGAGCGTGATGTCAGAGCCTTCCTGCACGACCTGCGCCTTGCCGAGGGGGACGGTGTAGTCCTCCTCGGGAATGTCCTGCTTTATGGCCCGGTAGATGCGCATGGGCTCGTAGAAGATGACCGGATCTGGATCACGGATGGCGCTGGCCAGCAGGCCCTTCGCGTCATACGGGTTGCTCGGGATGACCATCTTGAGGCCGGGGACATGGGCGAAGATGCTTTCTCCTGATTCGCAATGCAATTCCAGCGCCCTGATGCCGCCGCCGTAGGGCGTGCGGATGACCATGGGGCAGGAATAGGAGCCGCGGCTTCTCGTCCTTATGCGGACCGCGTGGCTCAGAATCTGGTCGAAGGTCGCGTACATGAACCCGGAAAACTCTATCTCGGCCACCGGGCGCATGCCGTTGATGGCCAACCCGATAGAGGTGCCGACGATGCCGAGCTCTGCCAGCGGGGTGTCGCACACGCGCTCCGCGCCGAACTCCCTGATGAGGCCGTCCGTTGCGCGGAACACGCCGCCGTCAAGGCCCACGTCCTCGCCGAGGATCATGACCTTCTGGTCGCGCTTCATCTCCTGGCGCAATGCCATGTTGATGGCCTGGACAATCGTCGCGACGGTCATTGGAATCCCATCTCCTTCATCTGCCGCTCCAGCCGCTCGGGCATCTTCCCGTAGAGGGTCGTGAACATGTCGCTTGGAGAAGGGTCAGGCATCTGCTCGAATTTCCCGACCTGCTCCTCGATGTGGTCCTGGTATTTCTTCAGGAGGGCATCCTTGTATTGCTGGCTCCACAGGCCCTTCTTCTGGAGGAACTTCTCCATGCGCACCACGGGATCGAGCTCCTTCATCCTCTGCGCCTCGGCCTCGTCCCGGTATTTCTTCGCATCGTCAGAGGTGGAATGGTCGCCCATCCTGTATGTCAGCGCCTCGATGAACGTCGGCCCTCCCCCGTTCCTTGCCTTCTCCAGCGCCTTTTTCATGATCATGTAGACCGCGATGATGTCGTTGCCGTCCACCTGCACCCCTTCGACGCCATAGGAGATGGCCTTCTGGGCGATGGTCTCGGATTTTGTCTGCTGTTCCCTTGGCACGGAGATCGCCCACTGGTTGTTCTGGCAGAACAGCACGGTGTTGGCCTTGAAGACCTGGGCGAAGTTCAGGCTCTCGTGGAAATCCCCCTTGGATGTCGCGCCGTCGCCGAACACCCCCACGGCAACCTGCTTCTTTCCCTGCAAGCGGGCAGCCCATCCTGCGCCGACGGCATGCGGGATGTGCGTCCCCACGGGGATCGCGATGGGGAAATTCTGGACCTCCTCCTCGTTGTAGAGGCCCCGCTCGTCGCCGTTCCAGTACATCAGGAGGCGGTAGATGGGGTGCTTCCTCGCGATGAGCATGCCGGACTCCCTGAACGAGGGGAAGAGCATGTCCTGCGGCTGCATGGCGAGGGCGGCGCCAACCTGGGACGCTTCCTGGCCGGCCACCTGGATGTAGGTGCCGATCCTGCCCTGGCGCTGCATGGTGAACGCCTTCTGGTCGAAGGCGCGGATGAACACCATGGACTCGTACATCTGCCTGAGCTGCTCGTCAGAAAGCCGGGGCATGAGGGACTGGTCGGCATTGCCGTCCTTGTCCAGCACCTGGTAATAGTCAACCCCGAACGTCGCGACTGTCTTCTTCACCATCGTACACGGTCTTTTTGCCTGTTTTTTAAAGATTTCTGTGGTGGGGTAGCGCAAAAGAGAGGAGAAACTGCAGCCCCTCCTTAGAATCTCTGCCCTGTCTGAACGGATGATGTGATGGTCTGTTCCAGGGAAATGAGACTGCTTTTAGCCGCTTCAACGACCTGGGCCGCCTTTGTGTAGGCCGTGTGGTACCATTGGGAACAATTTGCGTTCCACACATGGTAATGACCTCCCACGCTTTTCGGACCGTATGTTAAATGATTGGCACCGGGCTCAAAGTATCGGTCATCATTCACCTGCAAGACCGGGGATGGCTCTCTGGCTGCCGAATGATCCACTCCGGTGCTTCCCTGGGCATGGATTTTAAGGACATAAACCTGGCCATTTTCTTTGACTGGATAGAGGGCAATAAACTGGCTCGTGTATGGTTCAACGTGGTGGACCGTCGCAGGAGGCGTCTTCGAGAGGTTAGAATTCAACAGCCAGGTCGCCAATTCAAGCCTGCCATCCCATTTCGTTTTTCCTTCACAGGCCTGCTTTACTGCATAGGCGATGGAACTGTAATCCGGTTTCCGCTGAAGATGGTACGCAAGTCCTCTTTCCCTGATAGTATCGGCATCGAGATGGCCCCAACCAGCGCCAAATGCACCGAATCCTGCGACAACTCCCGCACCTACGACCAGAATTTTTGCCGTCTCGTTGATGAAATCACCCTTTCTGAATTTCCCTTGGGTACTCCTCCCTATCTCCTTAAGGGGGGTGTTTTTAATAATTTGGGATTCAGGTTCTGTTGCGTTATCGGGAGGTCAGCATGTTTTTTGTGAATAACCACCTTATAAACTACCCGTTGATGCAACAGAACCGGGATTCATGCGTCCGCGGCGACGCCGTTCTTCCCATGCGATATCCTATCCTTCTGGATGATGTTCCTGATGAACAATTCCCCTGCCCGGTATGAGCTCCTGACAAAAGGCCCGGAGGCGACAAAGGCGAAGCCCATCTCCTCTCCTTTTTGCTTAAAGAATGCGAATTTCTCCGGAGAGACATATTCTTCCACCTTGAGGTGCCAGCTGCTCGGCCTCAGGTATTGCCCCAAGGTGAATATCTCCACGCCGATGGCCCTCAAGTCCTTCATCACCTGCATGACCTCTTCGTCCTGCTCGCCGAGGCCCAGCATGATTGACGATTTTGTGTAGATTGATGGATCAAGTTTTTTTACTGTCTCCAGAACATGTAATGACTGGTGATAATCGGCCCGGGGGTCCCTCGCCGTGCGCTGCAGCCTTTCCACGGTCTCGATGTTGTGGGCGATGACATCCGGCTTCGCGTCCGCGACGGTTTGTATGAGGTCTTCCCGCCCCCTGAAATCGGGGATGAGGACTTCGACGATGATGCCGTGATGCGCCTTCTTGACTTCCCGGATGCACTCGGCAAAATGATTTGCGCCCTGGTCTTCCAAATCATCGCGGTCGACAGAGGTGATGACCACATAATCGAACATGCCGACTTCGGCGACGGCCTGCGCCAGCTTTTGCGGCTCATCAGGGTCGAGCGGCGGGGCCGGAAATGCCGTCTTCACGGCGCAGAACCTGCAGGCGCGGGTGCAGGTGTCGCCCATCACCATGAATGTCGCAGTTCCGCCGTTCCAGCATTCCGAGATGTTCGGGCAGTGCGCCTCTTCGCAGACTGTGTGGAGCTTATGCCTCTTGAGAATATCCTTGATGCCGAGGAAAGGCTCTTTGGTCTCCAGCTTAATTCTGAGCCACTCCGGCTTTGCCAGTTGTCGGTCTGCCATGATACTGGTGATGCCAAAGAGAAAGGAGATAAAAACCTATTGGCTCCTGCGGGGCTTATTCCCCCTTGGCCAGCGCCAGCAGCTTCTCGTACTTCTGCGGGCCGCAGAGCTTTTTCCCGGTCTTCTCGTTGTAGTAGAAGGGGATGCCGCCGCACCAGACCTCTCCCTGCCCGTCCTGGTCCACCTTCTCCAGGAAGGCGGCGTTCTCGGCGTTGTGCCACACCTCGAGCTTGACGAACTCCACGCCCAGCTCCTTCTCCACCTTCCCGACCTCGGGCAGGTTGGCATGGCAGTGGTCGCATTCAGTCCCGGTAAACATGATCAGTCTTCCTTGGTTGTCGGCTACGGGCATCGGTTCTCACCTGGGAAAAGGGCGGAAAGGGCTTTATTTAAAGGTTTTTCTTTGGGGTGGGAGAAAGTGCACTGAACGATCCCTCCTGCCTTCGGCAAAAGAGTGGCGCGCTCCCAGTGCGCGCGTTGGTTGGAAATAGGACTCGGCCACTGCTTTTGCGAGGCAAAAGTCACGAACGAGCGTAGCGAAGTGAGATTATAGGCCGACTACCTATCGCGAGCCGCAGGCGAGCATGAATATGGGCAGTTTCATTGTCTGAACCGCAAAACTCCAGTCTCGGAACATTTAAATATCTCAACGCCAAGGGAAATGCCATGAACACCCAAAAGTCGATGCTCACCAAGTTCTGGACAGAGAGATTCCTCTTCACCCCCGCGGAGCTTGACGCCTTCACAAGCGTCAACAGGGAGGATTTCGTGCTTGAGGTGACGCGGGGATCGGCGTATGATGACATGCCCCTGCCCATCCTGAGGGGGAAGACCATCTCCCAGCCCACGACGGTCATGCTCATGACCCACGCGCTTGAGCTGGAGGAAGGGGATAAAGTCTTCGAGGTGGGCGCCGGCTCCGGCTACCAGAGCGCGATCATCGCGAAGATCGTGGGGCCGAAGGGCAAGGTCGTCACCACCGAGGTCATCCCCGAGCTGGTGCAGTTCGCGAAGGCCAATCTCAAGAAAGCGGGCATCTCCAACGCCCAGGTGCACGAGGCGGACGGCTCGCGCGGGTGGGAGAAAGACGCGCCCTATGACAAGATAGTCATCACGGCTGCGTGCAGGGAGTTTCCCAAGCCATTGATTGGGCAATTGAAGCCGGAAGGCATCATCGTCGGCCCCGTGGGCGATGCGCGCGAGCAGGAGATGGTGAAAGGCGTCAAGCGGAAGGACGGCACCCTCGCGTACGAGTTCCTCGGCCAGTTCCTCTTCTCGCCGATGGTCGGGAAGTGGGGATTTGAGGATTAGGCTCCTTATTTCATGCTCTTTTGTTCTGCCTTGTATGCATCCTTCAGTTGGGAAAGGAGCGTGAGGGCTACCGGCTCTGTGTACACGGAATAGCCAAGCGTCCTGGGGCCATACCTCATCGAATGGTCGATTATCTTCCATATTCCGCATGGCACGAACGGTTCAAGCTCTTCATAAGGGGAATGGTTTCGTATGGAATCCAGCGCACCCCATCTCTGGTGCGCGAGGTCATAGCCCCACCTCACCGCGTTCTCCTGGAGCGGAGTAAGGCCGGAAAGGCTTTGATCAAACACCCTATAGAGGCCGCTGCTTCTCTGTCGCTTCCCATAGGCGGCAATCGCGTCCTCGAAGCCCAGGGCGCTCCCGCTGATGGCATCAAGCGTTCTCCCCCGCGCCGCAACGGATGACCAGGCCGCAGAAATCCTTTCCCAGGCAATCTTCCGCCTGATTTTTTCCGTAACCTGCCCCCATCCTCTCTTGATGACTGCCGTTATCTCATCAGCCCCGTCATATGCCTGCGGAGCTGCGGCTGCGGATTCAAGAAACTGGGGGTGTTTTCCCATACCACTCAGGAGTGATTATTCAATTATAAACATTATGGAAAACCGAACGGAAAAAGTTGAGGAAATGGGGGGCGCGGCACTGCATAATCTTTATAAACAAACCTCCTTCCCTCGGAACCAGCCCCGTCTAGCTCAACGGTAGAGCGCACGGCTGTAGATGTCATGCAGAGTTGCCGCGTGGCTGAGATGACGCATGACCAGCTGTGCCCGTGAGGTTGCTGGTTCAAATCCGGCGGCGGGGATTAAGGGGCGGGACGCTCGCCCGCTTCTTTTATTATTTTCTCAGGGAAAAAGGTCCCGGTGAAAAAGAAATCGCCTGCTCGCAGGGCAGGGTGAAGTATACCGCTGAGGCGTCAAATCCCGCGAGGGCGCCCGCAGGCGTGAGCTTGCTCCCGGCGTCAACAACCTTCGCGTAATACGCCAGTTCGATGGAATGCGGCAGCGTGAATGGGATGAAATTATTCCGGGAATCCGCCACTGATTTTATGCCGAGGGAATGCCATTGGGTGGCAGGCGTGAGGACCTTGTCCGTGGCGGCAAGCACCTCGACCGTTTCCGGCCTGTTGTTGCTGGTGGGTGGCTCATGGACGTAGATGTCGGCTGCTCCCGTGCCGTATTTCCCATCCTCATTCCGGCGGAAGCACACCACCTTTTTAAGATTGGCCCTTCCCATGGTGTAGGCGACGATCACATGCCCGAACGTGCCGAGGGACAGCGCCTTGTCCAGCGCCCCTTTCGGCCCGCCAAGTATTTTGTTTTGGTAAGCAGCCGGATTTTTCAACACATCAACAGGCAGGCCATGGCCAGGGGCAAATTCAACAGCATAATCCGCGAGCACTCCTGTCGGCTTCCAGCCCTTAGCAGGGGAATATAACTGAGGTTCTGAAAAAGGCCTCGGTGTCTGCATAGGGACGTGCCCCCGATTGTCCACTCCCTGAGAAATCCCCGGCGGCGGGTATCCTCCCACAGCACATGCCACTGCGGCAGAAGCAACGATTGCCCTGAGTGTTTTTCCCAACAGGATCCCTGCTCTTGGCTTTTGCAAGCCCATTTTTATAGTTATGCTTTTTATTAGTCCTCTAAAGGGGTGACATCTTCTGGCGCAGCATACAGAGGCACCCAAGAATTCACCGCATGATACATGCATAATACATCCTTCTGTTGTCCTTCCCCTTGTTCTCCATCTTCAGCAGCTCAATGGTGCCGATCTCCTTCAATGACTTCACGTGCGTGCCGCCGTCCGCCTGCGTGTCCACCCCCTCGATGGAGACGATGCGCAGCTCCTGCACGCTCGGCGGCAATGCTCCGGCCAGCTTCACCATGCCCGGCATCTTGAGGGCCTCGTCGCGCAGCATGAACGATACGGAGACGGGCAGGTCCTTCCGGATCAGCTCGTTGGCCACGGCGACATACTCCCTGAATTTCTCCTGGTCGAACTGCTCAAGGGAGAAGTCAATCCTGCTCTTCCCGACATCCAGCTGGTTTCCCGTGATGAGCGCGCCCGTCTTGGTGTGGATGATGGCCGCCAGCAGGTGCGCTGCCGTATGCATCCTCATCAGCGCATAGCGCCTCTCCCAGTTTATTTTTCCCAGCACCCTGTCCCCAGCTTTCAATCCCGGGTTGGGCGTCTCATGGCAGGCTATGCCATTGATTTTATTGACAGAGACGATGGGGTATTCCCCAGTATTGCACAGCAAAACACCCGTATCACTGGGCTGGCCCCCACCCTGCGGATAGAACGCGCTCCGGTCCAGCACGACATATCTGCCATCGGCGACAGACGCCACCGTTGCCTCAAATTCCCTGCAATAAGAATCCGTCATGTACAATGCATCCATTGAGACCACCGTTCAACAGGGCGTAGGAATCCCTATAAAATAATTATGGAGAAATTTCCATAGAAACCTTTATATACACAAACCTTTACAACATTTGTAAGAGTAATGCGCTCCGACGGCAGCACACCATGCCGTTGCCGGGGCGCAATATTTATAATCGACCGCCGTGGGGCACCGCAGATGGAAGAAAAGACTACAACGACCATTCTCGTCTCATTGCTCGTCCTCTCCGCGCTCCTTATTGCGTTCAACCAGTACCAGGTGAGCGCGCTCACCGGCATGGTGGATTCCGCGTCCGGCGGCGTCTCCAAGGGGAGGATATCCTTCGGCGGCGGAGGCACGGCCAGCCTCGACAAGGCGGACACGAGCCAGATCACCTCGACCGCGATGGCCATCAAGACGCTCTTCCCGGAACTGAGCCAGATCACGGACGAGAATGACGCCATCGCCATCATGATCCCCACGGGGACGCCGGAATACAGCGAGGCGCTGGGCGGCATCACCTTCGATGATCCCGTGGTCTCGATGGAATATCTCTCGAAATGGTACTATTCCCTCAAAGAGGAAGTCAAGCAGCAGCATCCGGACGTCTGGCAGCGCTACCTCGGCCTGGCAGCGAGACCAACCGGAATCAGCTGCGAGTACTGCTGCGGCGTCGGCCCGCAGGGCATCACCTCTGACGGGGAGCTGCGCTGCGGTTGCGCGCACAACCCTGCCGCCCAGGCAATCGCCCTCGGGCTCATGCTCAACACGGACTACAGCGATGCAGAAGTCCTGCGCGAAGTGATGAGGTGGAAGACTATATTCTTCCCCAAGAACATGGTGGCCCTGGCGATGGACGTCGCGGGCAAGGACGCGTCCCAGCTGCAGAGCCTGCCGGGAATGGTCGGAGGATGCTAACATGGAAAAACACGAGCATGAACATACTGAACATAAAAAAGAGCATGAGCATGCGGGAAGCGCTTCCCCGGCCAAGACGATGGACACCAAGACCATCGTCATGCTGGTGATGGTCGGGCTTCTCGTGCTGGTGTCGGCGGTGCAGGCCGTCGAGCTGATGGGCCTGAAAGACAAGCTGAGCGACGACTCCCTCAAGGTCTCGGGCGCAAGCGCGAAGGCAACCGTCGGCGCATCGTCCGGAGCGGGCAATTCGCTCTCTCAGAACATCAACAGCCTCCCGTCGATGGTAGGCGGCTGCTAGCACCATGAACAAGGCAGTCACCCTTCTCCTTTTGGGCGGAATATCCCTCCTTGTCTTGCTTTCCCTCATCAATGCAGGCATCATCCTCGGCCTTGATTCCAGGATGGACGCGAAGATCAGCCAGATCAAGGAGGCAAGCAGGCCGGCGAGCATCCAGCTCACCCTGATCCAGCCGGACTGCGACGGCTGCACGGACGCCTCCCCCCTCATCGAGAAAATAAAGCAGTCCAACATCAATCTCACCTCTGAGCAGGCCCTCTCGCCGCAGGACGCCTATTCCCTCATCGATGCCTATGGCATCAAGCGCCTTCCGGCCATCATCCTGGAGGGGGAAGTGGGCAAGATCTCCGCTCCCAACTTCGAGGCCAGGGGCAAAGGGCTGGTCTATGACCAGATAGCCCCCCCCTATTACGATCCCGCGTCAGGCACGGTCAGGGGCAGGGTCAACGCGCAGGTCATCGACGCGCCTTCCTCCTGCAAGCAGTGCCTGGACATGAAGACCATCGTCGACATCTTCACCCAGCAGGGCGTGTTCTTCGCCTCGGACGCGGAATTCAAGGCGGACGATCCCCAGGCGCAGAAGCTGATCAGGGACAACGGCATCGCCGTGCTCCCTGCGCTCATCTTCTCGGAAGATGCCGAGGCCTATCCCGACGTCCTTCAGGTCATGACCCAGGGCGGATTCAAGAAATCCGGAAATCTCTATGTCTACGAGAGCCACCTGCCGTACTACAACCTCTCGGACAAGAGGGTGTACGGCCTCGTGGAGCTCATCATGCTCACGGACAAGGGCTGCACCGCATGCTATGATGTCTCGCTCCACAAGCAGATCCTTGCCAACTTCGGCGTCGCGATATCCTCCGAGAAGACGGTGGACATCTCCTCTGCGGAAGGCCAGCAGCTCCTGCAGCAGCATGGCATCACTTCGGTCCCGACGATCATCCTGAAAGGAGATGCGGTGCTCTACCCCGGCTTCAGCGACGTGTGGGGAACCGTGGGCACGATTGGCAAGGACAACACCTTCGTCTTCCGCGACAATGGCGCGTTGGGCGCGGGATTCTCGTACAAGAACCTGACGAGCGGGGAAGTCATCACCGTGCCTGCTGAAAACCCGTCTGCCTGATGGGCCCGCCATTCCCTTTTTCGTTTTTTGCTTTCGCCTTTCATTGACAGGATTTCATCATCATGAAACTCAACAATATCTTTTCCGGTCTTGTCGTCATTGGCGCCGTCATCAGCGCGATTCTGCTCTTTGCGCCTTTTGCGGCAGCCCAGGATTCCGGGCTCCCCCCAGGCATCCAGAAGATACAGGCGGAGAACCAGAAATTCGCCACTGACTTCCTCGCCAAAGTGTCGTTCCTCATCGCTTTCCTGGCAGGGGTGACGACCATCCTGTCACCGTGCATCCTGCCCGTGCTGCCCGCATTCTTCGCCTACACGTTCAAGCAGCGGAGGCAGCTGACGAGGATGACCCTGCTCTTCTTCCTCGGCTTCACGCCCGTTTTCATCCTGCTCGGCATCGCGGCCACTGCAGTGGGGAAGTTCTTCACGGCATTCTTCCTGAACCTGGGGTTTTACATCTCCATCGCGGGATTCCTGCTCATCTTCCTCGGCATCCTCTACCTGTTCGGCGTGTCGTTCGCCTTCGGCCAGACGCGCTCGTCGGCAGGGAAGACTCCCTGGGACATCTTCGTCACCGGGGCGCTGTTCGGCTTCGGCTGGGTGCTGTGCGTGGGGCCCGTGCTCTCAGGGGTATTGCTCACGGCCAGCGTGTTCCACAACTACCTCACGGCAACCTTCCTCATGATCTCCTACTCCCTCGGCGTGTTCGTGCCCTTCTTCCTCATCGCGTTCTTCTACGACAAGTATAATCTTGGGGATTCCAGGTTCATGCGGGGCAGGACCTTCTCCTTTTCCCTCTTCGGCGAGCGCGTGGAGATGCACTCAACCAACCTCATCGCGGGGACGCTGCTGATCGCCACGGGCATCATCTTCATCTTCCTCAAGGGCACGGGATTCCTCAATGCCTCCAATCCCTTCGGGACGAAGGAGTATTTCTATTCCCTGCAGGACTGGTTCCTGGTGAATCCGCTGGTCGTGAATGGCGTTGGCCTAGCGGCGCTGCTCGGCACCATTGCCGGAATATGGTATTTTCTGAGGAGAAAAAAGTGAACGTGACCTTGCTTTCTTTCCACTGGACAAGCACACCCATAACGTTTATAAACCACATTGGCAACAAAGGATTGTTCTTAAATGGGCAGGCTACAAACAATGAGGAATCAATATGTAGTTGGAGACTGTAAAGATACATTAACATCAGTCCCGGATAACAGCATTGACCTCATTATCACTTCACCCCCTTATGCAGACAGCAGGAAAGGCACGTATGGAGGAATTCATCCCGATAAGTATGTGGAATGGTTTCTTCCCCGCTCCAAGGAATTTTTTCGGGTGCTTAAGCCAACAGGGACATTCATCCTGAACATCAAGGAGAAAGTCGTTGACGGCGAACGCCACACCTACGTCATGGATTTGATCAGGGAAATGAAGGGACAAGGCTGGATGTGGACAGAAGAATTCGTTTGGCACAAGAAAAACTGCCACCCTGGAAAATGGCCGAACAGGTTCAGGGACGCTTGGGAACGCTGCCTTCAATTCAACAAGTCAAAACGATTCCACATGTATCAGGAGAACGTGATGGTGCCCATAGGCGATTGGTCCAAATCCCGCTTGGCACATCTCAGCAACCGTGACAAGATAAGGGACCCTTCCTCGGTCGGTAGCGGCTTTGGGAAGAACATATCAAACTGGTTGGGAAGAACCAGGGTATACCCCGATAATGTCCTTCACTTGTCAACGGAATGCGGCAACAAGAATCATAGTGCTGTCTTCCCGGTATCCTTGCCTGCGTGGTTCATCAAGCTCTTCACCAAGGAAGGAGACGTCGTACTTGATCCCTTTGCAGGATCCGGCACGACCGGCGTCGCATGCACTTCTCTTGGGCGTGACTACTTGCTCATTGATGTTGTACAAAGGTATAAAACCTATGCAAAGAAGAGGATTCACCATGAAACAAGTAAAACTGAAGGATGTTCGGGATTACATCCAACGCAACATAGGGGTCTTTCACGAAAATCGGCTGAAAAGCCTGGAAAGCACCAATCTACCCTTGTTGCTCAGGAAGAAGAACCCGTACTTGTTCAGGGCTAAGAACATCCTAACTGCTCAGGAACTTGTCACTTCCTTTCTTGATGCTCGCCTCTCATCTTCCGAAGAAGAGATTTTTGGCGACTTTATGGAAGATCTCGCCATCTATATCGCCCAAAAAAAACTTGCAGCTTCAAAATCATCATCCGACGGAATAGACTTCCATTATCGAAAAGGCAAAGAAATTTTTGTCATTTCCATCAAATCCGGCCTTAATTGGGGCAATAGCAGCCAATGGAAAGCGCTTGAATCTGACTTCAAAAAAGCGCAACGCGTCCTTTTGCAGTCTTCCCATGTCAATAAAGTTCATTGCATGCTCGGAGTGTGCTACGGGAAGGCCAAAAAGACCCTCAAAAAAGGGTTCATTGCACAAATTTGCGGACAGGAATTTTGGCACATGGTGAGCGGCAGCCCTTCATTTTATAAAGACATCATCGAGCCATTGGGACATCATGCGAAAGAACTCAATGAAAACTTCAAGGAGAGAAAAGCGCGCTTGATCAACAAACTAACCAAAGAGTTCCTCAATGATTTCTGCACTAATGATGGGACTATCTTGTGGGATAAAGTCGTCGAATATAATTCTGGAAACATGAAAAAATAATTCTTGTTATAACACGTCAAAAAACAGCGCCATCCCCTTCCCCCTTATCTTCTCCTGGGACATGTGCTGGTGCTGCTTCGCCGGGTCGAGCTCCGAAATCTTTATGACGCTGGCGCCGACCTTGTC
>Ga0209518_1001404_pt1 | contig 25952 bp, 14 predicted proteins | sample RifGroB1_FD_183993 | JGI IMG/M metagenome (GOLD analysis project Ga0209518, IMG submission 183993) | Groundwater microbial communities from Rifle, Colorado, USA - Groundwater B1 (SPAdes) (version 2) | ecosystem: Environmental > Aquatic > Deep subsurface > Groundwater | place: Rifle, Colorado...
TTTGGTGATTTCAATCCTATTGCAATTCTTTGACTAATTTTAATCTACCAAAAATGTCGAAAATATAACACGGATTAGCACTGATTTTCACGGATTAACACATATTAAGTAACATTTTCGACAATTTTCGTAGAATGCTATCTTTTAACTCGTTAATTATTAACGACTTAATTTGCTATAACATTAATAGTCAAAGAACACAAGTAATTGAAATATCGATTTTGTTTTGAGTTTTTTGGTCTGTCTCTAGCTTCGTCCCTAAGGGACAGACCAGAAATCTGTTTTTTTAAGTTCATATATTTTTAGTATTTTAAATTTAGATTACTAAATCTAAATTTGTTTATCTATTTAAAAGTTATCTATAAATAGTCAAAGAACACAAGTAATTGAAATGTCAATTTTATTTTGAGTTTTTTGGTCTGTCTCTAGCTTCGTCCCTAAGGGACAGACCAGAAATCTGTTTTTTTAAGTTCATATATTTTTAGTATTTTAAATTTAGATTACTAAATCTAAATTTGTTTGTCTATTTAAAGTTATCTATAAATAATCAAAGAACGCTAGTAATTGAAAAGTTTTGGGGAGAGAAAAAATGTTATATAAAAAATTATTCTTACAATTTAAAAGATTTTTTTTGACAAAAATGGAGATTTTTTATATATATATTTAATGATAAAAAATTCTCAAATAGGAGATGGCAAAAATGAATCAAATTATTTCACCAATTGCAATTGACCTTGGGGCTAAAAATAGTGGAGTTGTTACAGGAAATATTTTTAATGAAGATATAAAGTTAAATGGATGTTTAATTAATGTTGATGCTGGTATAAGTTTTAGTTTAAAAGATAGAACATCAAAAAGACATCAAAGAAGAGGTATTAAAAGAATAAAACTTGCAAAAAGATTATTTTGGCATATTTTTGAAGAAAGTTTTAATATTTCTGCTTCTAATTTATCAAATAAGGAAATTAATGGATTATTTAATCGAAGAGGATATACCTATCTGTCTTTTGAGATTAGTAATGAAGATAAAGATACAATAAATAATGGAGACCCAGACTATTTTAATAAAATATTACCTGAATTATTTACAGATAACAAAACCAAACTTTATGAACAATTAACTAGGATTAAAACTTTACCTAAGGATATAGATTTTAAAAAAATTAAAGAAAATCATAAAAAAGATAAAGAAAATAAAGAAACAATAAGTAAAATAGAAATTTTGTATCAAAATTTAAAAAAAGAAAGTCTTGGCAGTTTTAAAAGAGAAGATTATTTTAAAAACATAAAAAAAGAGATAAATAACTTTAAATTAGAGATAGATAAACTAAAATTGTTTAATTTGATTGGAAATATAAATAATTTGCAACTAAGAGTTTTAAGAAAATATTTTAACAATATTAACGATGAAAAACTTAATAAAGAAAAACTAAAAAAAGTAATTTTAAATTGGATTTACTCTTGGCATTTTGTAAAAAAAGATGAAATGTATAAAAAAGACAACCAAAAAGAAATAAAAAATTACTTTAAAGATAAAAATAAAGATATATTGAGTTTTTTAACTGAAATCGAACCAAATAAGACTATTCCACCTTATGAAGATCAAAATAATAGATTACCAAATAAATGTGCGTCATTATACTTATCTTCTGAAAAACTCACAAAAAAATATTTAAATTGGCAAATAATACTTGAAAAACTTCATAATGACAAAGATTTAGAAGAATATTTAGATTTAAATAAAGATACTGACAAAGCAAGACTTTTACAAAGATATTTTGATAGAACAAAAGAAATTGATCCATTTACTTTTAGAGAAGTTGTTGATTGCCTTTCCAACTATCAAACTGTTGATTCAAAGAAAAATAGCGTATATTTTGAGTTAGAAAATAGAATTGGTGAAAATTTTAGAGATATTCTATACAAAATCGCTCAAAATTACTATAATGATGTTGAAAATGCTAAAAAAGGGCTTTGGTCTAAAGATAATCCTGATAGTTTATTAACAAAATGTAATATAAATCCACCACATAAAAAGAATGTTGATTATTTAAATATTGGCAATATTCTTTTTTACGATATGACAAAAGAAAAGTTAGTTGATTTTAGAAGAGATTGTTGGGAGCAAAAAATCCCAGATTTAAATAAGACTTTAAAAAGTTGGTGTCTTAATACAGAGCATGAAAGAAAAAAACATGGCAATAGATTTAAATATATATACGAAAATCAATATAAAAATACAAAACTTGATGATAATAATAAAAAAATAAATAAAATATTTGACGAATCAGAAATTATAGGTAAATTTATAAATAAACACTTAAAACAGAATGAAATATTCTATAAAAAATATAATAATCCTTTTAGTTTGGCACAACTTGCTAATATTTTGGAGACTGATATACACGGATATTCTAAGTCGTGCGAGCATTGTCTTATCGAAGAAAAATGGAGAGGGCAATTTGATGGAGAAAGAGCAAATGCTTCCAAGTTAACAAAAGATAGCGTAAGACCAATAGATGGAATGTTACGAAAAATATTGGATAGCCAAGCAAAAATAATTGCAGAAATAAAAGTCAAAGAAATAAAACAACTCGATAACAAAAATATATTAGTACCTATTTTAATAGAAGAAAATGAATTTGAGTTTACAGAGAGCCTTTTAGAAATAAAAAAGAAAGATAATAAATCAAAAGAAAATGCTAGAAATAATAAAGAAAAAAATGAAAAAAGAATAGAAGAAAACTATTTAAAGAAAAGTGATAGAATTAAGGATTTTTCTAATAATATTTGTCCATATTCTAAAGAAACAATCTCAATTGGAGAAAATGGAGAAATAGACCACATAATATCAAGAACTTTTTCTAAAAAAAATTATGGGACTATTTTTAATCATGAGGCAAACTTAATTTATGCATCAGTTAAAGGAAATCAACAAAAAGGCAACAAAGTTTATTATCTAAAAGACTTAAATAAGGATTATCTAAAATCACAGTATGAAACATATGATATACAAAATATAGAGAATACTATTGAAAATAGCCTAAAACCATTATTAAATTTAAATAAAAATGAAATAAATAAAATAATATTCCATAATTTGGAAAAATATGAACAAAAAAATATAAGACATAGCCTATTTTGCGAAAAAAAAGAAATTAGAGATATAGGGATTGAGATAATAAGAGCCAATATAAGAAAAGCAAAAGTTAATGGAACTCAAAGTTTTTTTGCAAAACTTATAATATCAAAAATCAAAAAATATTTTCTTAATGAGAATATTAATATAAATTTTGATATAATTAAAGTAGATAATATTAAATTAAGTGATTTTAGAAGAAATTTAGCAGAATATAACAATAAATTTGAGAAAAAAGATATTCAATCAAGTTATTCTCATATAATAGATGCTTCACTTTGTTTGTTTTATGAAATGTTATTTGATAATCTTATTGAAAATTTAGAGATTGAAACTGATTATAGAAAATGGGTAATGGACAATCTCCCTAAAAATTTTTCGATTATTGGGACTCATAAAAGAGCTATTTGTGAAAGGGACGATAAAAATAGTTTTGCTGCAACTCCTATTTTTCAGGATAGTATTTATGCAGAAAACTTTTTATCTATGATTTTTTATAAAAATACTCTTAGGATTGGTTTTAATCCAAAAAACTCGTTTATTATAGAAGAGAATCAAAATCTATTTTTTGACTTGATAAATGATTATTTAGTTATAAAAGAGCCTTATATCAACAAAAATTACCAAGAAATACTTAATTTATCAAAAAATAATCAACTAATTTTTAGTTTTGATAAAAAAAAGTGCTTAGAACTTTTACAAAAATCATTTAAAGATAAAATTAATGGCAATAGTATTGATGAAAAAACACAAAATCAGATAAAAATAATAGATGGAGTGAGATATACAACAAAACGAGAGAATATTGATAGTATTCTATTGGACAAAGATAAAAAAAATACAAAATCTCTTGAAATTAAAGATTTTACTATAAAAATAGAAATATCTCAAATAAATGGAGTTATTAAAAAGAAAATCTTACAAACATTAAACTTGCCAGTTATACAAGAATGGAAAAATATAGAGCAAGAAATTATTAAATTAAAACAAAAATCTCCTGATATAGACTATTCTACTTTATCTGAACAAGTTTACAATAATTTTTATAAGAATAACAATAAAAATGAAAGATTTCACAAAAAATATGCTAGAAAAATGTCTTTACCGATTATTGCAAACCCATCTGGAGGTTTTAGGATTAAACGAAAAAATCCAAATGGTGAAACAATTTATCAACTTATTGCTGTAAAAGCTTATGGTTATGGTTTTGATAAAAATTTGGATAATATTGTTATACATCCAGTTTTGGCGAATAGTAAAAATATATCTTTGGCTAATATTAACGAAAAAATATCAATAGATAAAGAAATAATAAAAATGAATGAGTGGCGAGATGTTGAAATGCCAGAGGATTTAAAAAATGATATTATAAAACTTGAATTATCACCTGCTACTAAAAGTCGATTTTATGTTAGATTTTTTATAAAAAAAGATTCATTTTTACAAAAACTTATAATAGAAGAATATAAAGAGTTAATATCTAATGATATTTTTAATTTGAGAGATAAATTAGGTGAAAAAGACTATAATAAGTCATTTTTTGAGAAAAGTTTAGTAAAACCAAGAAATACAATTGAAATACTAAAAATAGATGAAGATTCCATTTACTTGGAATATGAAGCAGATGGAAAAATGAAAGAATTGTTTCTAAAAGGAAAATCTTTATGTACTTAACATTCACAGAATATGGTTTATTTCTTGGGTTAAAAAGCGAGCGGCTTGTTGTGAAAAAAGATTCTCAAAACATAAAAGAGTTTCCTCTTAATAGGGTAAAATTTATCGTTATAGATGGAAATGGCATAACTTTATCGAGTAATTTGATAATGCAATGCTCTTTAAGAGGAATACATATTTTTGTAGTAAATTTTAAGAATGAAGTTATTTCTTCTTTATATGGTACTCAATATCATCTGCATCAGTATATCAATGTATCCAATGCGAATACATAAATTTTTGTAATGATAGAAATTTATAACACAGATTTATTACAATTTTTGCGGATTAACATAAATTACGCTGGTTTTAATTTAAAATATTTATTTTTCTATATATTATCTGTTTAATTAGGTACAGATTTTTAATTGTAAACAATTACCATGCAATTTATAGCTAAAAGCTACAAATTGCAGAGGGCAATTCAAACTACCTTTTGGTGATTTCAATCCTATTGCAATTCTTTGACTAATTTTAATCTACCAAAAATGTCGAAAATATAACACGGATTAGCACTGATTTTCACGGATTAACACAGATTAAGTAACATTTTCGACAATTTTCGTAGAATGCTATCTTTTAACTCGTTAATTATTCACGACTTAATTTGCTATAACATTAATAGTCAAAGAACACAAGTAATTGAAACACTCAGTGATCTCTTTTTTTATTTTAAGGAGTAATTAATAACATTAATAGTCAAAGAACACAAGTAATTGAAACTCTTCAGGCTCTTCTAAAAGTATATATGTAAATGTAGATAACATTAATAGTCAAAGAACACAAGTAATTGAAACTTTTCTGACTCTTTTTTTAACTTAGAAGATATAAAATAACATTAATAGTCAAAGAACACAAGTAATTGAAACTTCTTATTTACTTAAATAAAGAAATTCATCTATTGAATAACATTAATAGTCAAAGAACACAAGTAATTGAAACCTCAAAATAGCATCCATTTGTTTTCTTGTTTTTTATAACATTAATAGTCAAAGAATACAAGTAATTGAAACGATAATATAAAAATTGGCTTAATGACATTAAATAATAACATTAATAGTCAAAGAATACAAGTAATTGAAACAACCTCAAATTTCTCAAAAGTCATTACTTTTAGTTGAATAACATTAATAGTCAAAGAATACAAGTAATTGAAACTGCCAAAGGGACAAGCGGAACATCAAAGCCTCTACCATAACATTAATAGTCAAAGAATACAAGTAATTGAAACATGATTATAAAGATAACTTCAGATTTTAAAAATAACATTAATAGTCAAAGAATACAAGTAATTGAAACCTCAGGATAGCATCCATTTGTTTTCTTGTTTTTTTATAACATTAATAGTCAAAGAATACAAGTAATTGAAACATCCAAATCATATAAAATATTTGCTCCTATTTTAGATAACATTAATAGTCAAAGAATACAAGTAATTGAAACATAATCATCTTCTTCTATGCTTTTTTGACGTTTCTTTATAACATTAATAGTCAAAGAATACAAGTAATTGAAACTTTATTCGCCAACTCTTCCCAGACCTGAGGTAAAAATAACATTAATAGTCAAAGAATACAAGTAATTGAAACTTCGAAACAATGGTTAATGTTGAATTTCTAAATTCATAACATTAATAGTCAAAGAATACAAGTAATTGAAACGAATTAGTATTTATTTTTTTTGTAGATTGTTGTAAAATAACATTAATAGTCAAAGAATACAAGTAATTGAAACAAGTTTTTTTCTTATTCATTTTAGACTACTATCTTATAACATTAATAGTCAAAGAACACAAGTAATTGAAACCCTCAAGGAATTTTTGAAATGTTAGGATAAATGAATAACATTAATAGTCAAAGAACACAAGTAATTGAAACGTCAATTTTGTTTTGAGTTTTTTGGGTCTGTCTCTAGCTTCGTCCCTAAGGGACAGACCAAAAATTTATTTTTCCCAAGTTCGTGTATTTTTAGTATTTTAAATTTAAATTACTAAATCCAAATTTGTTTATCTATTTAAAAGTTATCTATAAATAGTCAAAGAACGCAAGTAATTGAAACTTTTCCTTAACAAAAAAATTATAATACAGATTACACCCGTCAACAGAGTGCATGATACGTAATTATGGTTATCACAAATTACACAGATTAAAATCTTCTAATTACTCAGTATTTTTGTAATTAAATTTCTTAACTTTTGACAAATTAAAAATTTTTCAGTATAATACCATAACACAGATTAAATCTTAGTTTTTTTACAAACTAAATATTTTTTATTTTGAAAATATTATGGATAAATTAGATATTAATATTCTAATAAACAAAAAAATAGATGATATTATGAGAATATTGGTAAATAGATTTAAAAAAGTGAAAAATCTTACGAAATTAAAATAAATTTAAGAAAACAATGGATAAGGAGAAAAAATGTTACTTTCAAAATATGTATTTAAAACAATAAAAGAGACTCCAACTGACGCAGAGTTAAAAAGTCATAAACTTCTTGTAAGAGGTGGTTATATAAAACAGGTGAGTGCAGGGGTTTTTTCGTACTTACCGATTGCTTTTAAGAGTCTCAAAAAGATAGAAAATATTATCCGTGAAGAGATGAATAAAATTGATGGTTTTGAGGTAAATATGCCAGTTATAATGCCTGCCACTTTATGGATGGAAACTGGTAGATACGATGCCATAGGTGACGAATTACTTAGATTTACAGATAGAACTGGTCGCAAAATGTTACTTGGCATGACTCACGAAGAGGCTGTTACAGATATGGCTCGATATGTAGTCAATTCGTATAAACAACTTCCTTTTATGCTTTATCAAATCCAGACTAAGTTTAGGGACGAACCTCGGGTCAGAGGTGGTTTGATTAGAGTTAGAGAGTTTGTTATGAAAGATGCTTATTCATTTCATAGTTCACAAAAAGACTTGGAGCAGTATTATGACAGAGTGCATAAGGCTTATGAGAATATTTTTTATAGATGTGGATTGAATGCTATATCAGTTGCATCAGATGTTGGAATGATGGGTGGAAGTGGTGCTCATGAGTTTATGGCTGTGACAGAGGCTGGTGAAGACACACTAATTATTTGTGAAAAATGTGGCTACAAAGCAAATAGAGAGGTTGCAAAGGCAAAAAGAAACTATATAAAGGAAGAAATGCTTCCACAAGAAGAAGTTGCAACTCCAAATAAAATGAGTATCGATGAAGTTTCGACATTCTTAAATATAAAACCAGAACAAACTTTGAAAGCGGTTGTTTATAATATTGATGGCAAAATTGTAATGTGTGTAATACGTGGCGATTTGGAAATAAATGAAACTAAATTAAAAAATTATTTAAAAACAAAATTTTTAGTGTTTGCAACTGATGAAGAATTACAAAAATATGGTATTATTAAAGGTTTTGCAAGCCCTGTTGGTCTAAAAGATGTTAGAGTTTTGGTTGACGAATCAGTTGCTAACTCAACAAATCTTGTTGCAGGTTCAAATAAAATTGATTTTCATACAAAAAATACTAATTTTGGAAGAGATTTTACAAGTAATGAAGTTATCGAGATTTCTACGGTTAAAGAAGGCGAAAACTGCCCAAAATGCTCAAGTCCACTTAAAGTTACAAGAGGTATCGAAGTTGGGAATATTTTTAAACTTGGTGTAAAATATTCTTCTGCAATGAAAGCGAGATTTTTGGACGAATCAGGTAAAGAAAAAGATATAATTATGGGTTGCTATGGAATTGGCGTTGGTAGACTCTTGGCAAGTGTTGTAGAAGTAAATGCGATAGAAAAAAGAATCGTTTGGCCTATAAGTATAGCACCATTTGAGGTCGAATTAGTTGGAATCTATAACGAAAAAGATACTCAGTATAAAAATATCTGTAATGATGTTTACAAAAAGTTACTTGATAATAAAATAGATGTTTTATATGATGATAGGAATGCTTCTGCTGGGTTTAAGTTTAATGATGCAGACTTAGTTGGTAGCCCAATAAGAGTTGCAATTGGTGCAAAATCAATGGAAAAAGGCGGAGCAGAGGTAATTATTAAGGATAAAGAGCCAATTATTATAAAATTAGATGATTTAATACCACAAATCATTAAAATTAGAGAAGATTTATATAAAGAATTAGCAGTTTGAGAAATAGAAGGATATACAAATGACAGAAAAATTGACAGTAAAAAAAATAATTGAAGGATACAACAAAAAAGAATTTAGTGTATCAGAGATTTCTGGTAAATATTATAAAAAAATTGAAGAAGAAGACAAAAAATATAATTCATTTATAACTCTAAATAGTAGTTTTTTAAAGGAAAGTGAAGATTCTCAAGCAAAATATCAGGCTAATACTAATAATCTGCTTGAAGGCGTGCCAATTGGCGTAAAAGATAATATTTTGGTTAAAGACATTCTTTGTACCTGTGCTTCAAAAATATTGTCAAATTTTGTATCTCCTTATAATGCAACTGTTATTGATAGGTTAAAATCTGTTGGCGTAAACTTTATTGGCAAAACAAATATGGATGAGTTTGCAATGGGTTCTACAACCGAAAATTCATTCTACGGTGCTACAAAAAATCCAGTAAATGTTGATTATGTACCTGGTGGGTCATCTGGTGGCTCTGCTTCCTGTGTTGCGGCAGGTTTTGTACCAGCTGCACTCGGTAGTGATACTGGAGGCTCAGTAAGACAGCCAGCTTCTTTTTGTGGAATAGTTGGCTACAAACCAAGTTACGGGCTTTTGTCAAGATATGGGCTTGTTGCCTATGGCAGTAGTCTTGATCAAATAGGAACATTGACCAACACTTGTGAGGATGCTGCGATTTTGGTTAAATATATGAAGGGTGTTGATAGGAATGATTCTACAAGTTCTAATATAAATCCTCTCAATATCGATGATTTTAAACAAATTGACCTAAAAAACAAAAAAATTGGTATTATTAGAGAGACAATCGGCGAAAACACTGATAAACGGATTAGCCAGTTGATTTTAGAGACAACCAAAAAATTCCAAAAATACGGTGCAACTGTTGAAGAAGTGACAATCCCTGCTTTAGAATATTCTGTTAGTATTTACTATATAATTGCTCCTGCTGAGGCAAGTTCAAACCTCGCTCGATATGATGGTATTCGATACGGTTTACGAACGACAAAAAAAGATGTTGATGCAAAAACAATATTCACAGAGACAAGAAAAGATGGCTTTGGCGAAGAAGTAAAAAAAAGAATACTTATCGGTAACTTTGTGTTGTCAAGTGGCTATTACGATGCGTATTATAAAAAGGCACAAAAAGCAAGGATTTTATTATCAGAACAATTTAGGGAAAGTTTTGCAAAATACGACTTTTTGATAACTCCAACTTCTCCTGTGTTACCATTTAAAATTGGCGAAGGTGTAAATAATCCATTGGCTTTATATGTTGCAGATTTATGTACAATTCCTGCAAATCTTTCGGGGCTTCCTGCAGTTAGTATTCCAGTTGGAAAAGTAGATGGATTACCTGTTGGAATGCAAATAATGGCAAAAAGATTTGACGATGGTTTGTTACTCGGTGTCGGAGAATTTATACAAAAAAATATTACTGATGGAGATAAATAATGGATAAAAAACCATACCCAATAATTGGCTTAGAAGTTCATATTCAATTAAAAACTAAAACAAAAGCGTTTTGTAGATGTGAGAATAAATATGGTGGCATCCCAAATACCCGTGTTTGCTCAAGATGTCTTGGAATGCCCGGTGCTTTGCCTGTTGTAAATAAACAAGTTGTTGATGATGCTATTTTGGCAGGTCTTGCTTTTGGTTGCAATATAAGTAAAATTACAAAATTTGATAGAAAAAACTATATGTACCCAGACTTACCAAAAGGTTACCAGATAAGCCAATACGACAAACCTATTTGTGAAGAAGGTTTCATAGAAATAAAACTCGATGATGGGACTAAAAAGAAAATTGGAATTATTCGTATTCATATAGAAGAAGATGCTGGTAAATTGATTCACCTTGAGGATGGGACTGGCAATAGTTATGTTGATTTTAATAGATGTGGCACGCCATTACTCGAAATTGTATCAAAGCCAGATATTGCATCGTCTGACGAGGCTGTAAAATACCTTGATAATTTAAAAGAAATATTCCAATATCTCGAAATTTCTGACTGTAATATGGAAGAGGGTAGCCTAAGATGCGATGCCAATATTAGTATGATGATTCCTTTAGAAGATGGAACAGAAGTTAATACCCCAATTGTAGAAGTTAAGAATATGAATTCGTTTAAAAATGTTAAAAAAGCATTGGATTACGAAGAAAAAAGACAAATAGAAGAATATTATTCAACAAAGGCAGTTAATAACGGTAAAAATAAGGTTACAAGGGGCTGGGATGATAGTAAAGAAGTAACAGTATTTCAAAGAACAAAAGAAGGCGAATCAGATTATAGATACTTCCCAGAACCAGACTTACCACACCTTGAAATCACTAATGAGATGATTGGTCAACAAAAAGTAAAACTCCCAGAATTACCTGAGCCAAAAAGAGTTAGATTAATTAAACAATATGACATAACAGAATATGATGCAATTACATTAACATCTGATAAAGGATTAGTTAATTACTTTGAAGAACTTTGTAAACACACGAAATTTTACAAAAAAGCGTGTAATGTTGTATTAACTGATATTTGTGCAATTTTAAACTCAAAAGAAATATCAATTAAGGATTTTTCGATAAATCCAGCCAATATTGCAGAGCTTGTTGAACTTTTGGGAAGCGAAAAGATAAGTTCATGGATGGGTAAAGAAGTCTTTGAAAAAATGTTAAAAACAGGCAAAAAAGCAAGCGAAATAGTTGCAGAAAGTAATATTAGTTTTACCTCTGACGACGAACTAACAACAATCATAGATAAAGTCCTATCCGAAAACCAAAAATCAATCGACGACTACAAAAACGGCAAAGACAACGCCCTAAAATTTTTGATGGGTCAAGTAATGAAACTCAGTAAGGGAAAGGCTAACCCAGTGAAGGCGACGGAATTGATTATAGCACGGATTGGGGCGGATTAGACCTGATTGACACGGATTGGGGCAAAAAAGCGACATGGAGGGTGTCGCTTTTTGTATTTTTAACATAATGAGAAACAATTATCTATTTTAAACTATTAAGTCTCAATTTTCTTTGTATAAACTCTAATTTTTTTATCTTCTTCTTTAAAAGATGATATATAACCTTTTTCTTTTAATTTCAAAAGCAATTGGTTATTTATATCAGATTTTTCAATTATTAGATTTTTACCTTTTTCAGTTAGATGAGAATAAGGCTCTCCAAATTCATTAAAAAAATGAGTAATATTTTCATCTTTTAGATATTTAAGTTTGTTAGAAAAAAGTTTTATTTTATCATCAAGAGATTTTGAATCATTTAGTAGTTTTGTTAATAAATCAATATTTAACTCAATATTTGTAGTATCATCTAATAAAATTTTATATATCAATTCAAGTAACTTATCATCAATCAAATTTGTCTTAACATATTTTATAATAGTAAGTTTTTGTTCTTCTTTTAATACTTTTGACTCTAATAAAAGACTAATATCATTTGAATCTAAGTTAAATAGATATATTTCTTCAAAAAATAAATCAATATTTCTTTCAATTAACAAAATATGCTTATTTTTAGTTTTTTCCTTTAAAAATATTAGATTATCATTAGTTAAAACTAATAAATTATAATTTAGTATATCATCAATTCTATTTTGAGATAATTCCTTAATATTTAAGGAATTCCATCGATATGGAAAACTTTTTACAATATATTTAAAACTTTCTTTACTAATCAGTTCACATTCTATTAATGCTAAATTAAATTTTTTTATAATATTTTCTTCAAATCCAATATTTTTATCAAATTTATTCTTTGAAAGTTCTTTATAATTTGTATCATTATTTAGATAAAATATCAAATTTTCATCAATTTTTCCTATTTTTTGGAAATAATTAATTAAATTAAACCAATTAGTTTTAATTTTAAGACTTTTAATAATTTTTTGCCATAAAATCTCGTCTATTTTTGTAATATCAGTTATTTGAACTTTTTGTTTATCAATCATAGATTCTTTATTTTCTAATGGAATTTCTTCATTGTTAAGAAGACTAATCATAGTTTCTTCAGATTCTTCATTATTATCTGATAATTTTAAAAATACATTATTTATGTACTCTTTGATATTTGTATCTATGTATTTTATTAAATACTCACATTTAGATTGTTTTATAGTAGTATGATTTGATTTTTTTAAATTATTAAGAATATCTAAATTATTTTGATATTCTTCTTTTATAATTGCCTCAATCATTCTTTCATTGATTTTATAAAAATTATTTTGATATATAAATCTAAATAAATCATTTTGAGGTGAATAAACATAGTCAAAAACTATATTAAGTTCTGTTATTATCTCTTTTATTTTTGCATAATATTTAGTATCTAGGAATAAATCAATAAAATTTTCTGTTTTTGAAATATAATTTGCTAAAATATCATTATTATCAATATTTATTATATCTTTCATATCAGCAAATTTTATAATTGATACTAAATATTCATCTTTTTTATTTATAGTATAATCCGATTCCAAATCAACAAATTTCCAAATATTAGTCCATTTATTACAAAGATATTTTATAAAAAATTCTTCATTAATTGTTATTTTTCTATACAAATCTATAAAATCAGTTGATATTTTATTATTATCAGATAATTGATTGATTATTATTTCAAAATAATCTTTATAATCATTTATATTCTCAATAATATAATTAATTAAATCACAATTTAATATCTCTTTTTGTTTAAATTCGTCAGAATGTAATTTTTTTATAATTTTTTCAATATTATTATTAGTATTAACTAATTTGTAGTTGTAGTCCAAAGCCTCATGGTTTTTAACACTCATTACAAAATCCATATCCTCTTGTGTTATACTACCAGGATAAAAATAGGAAATATAATTGTGATACATTTCATCTATATAACCATTTCTAACTAAAAAAACTAGCAATTTTTCTTTTCTTGTATCTTCATCAAAAATAACATTTATATTTTCATTGTTAATAAAATTTTTTAAAGACCTGGATTTAACCTCATTTTTTTGATTATTTAAATCTTCTAATTGTTTTTTGAGTTCTTCTATCTCTCCTTCTTGTTTCTCTTTTATTATTTTTGCTCGCTCATCAAAAGATATATTGCTATCAACAGTATTTTCAATAGATTGAAAGGATATACTAGTTCTATAATAATTAGAAGAAGTATAATAATTAATCTCATATTGAGTTCTCAATTTATTAAACAAAGATTCATCTGTTATAAATTTAGAAATTAAATAATTATTATTATCTATCTGTATATTAGTTGCTTGTGGAATTCTTTCCATTAAAGCACCAATATAAATAGACCTTAATTCTTTTAGACTAGTTATATATTCTTTTTTAACTTTTTCTCTTTCTTTATTTATCTCTATTTGTATTTTTGATTTTTTTCTTTCAATTTCAGATATTAATTCCTCTTTGTTTTTAAAACTCTGATAAACCATTCCTTTATTAAAATGTAAGTCTTCAAAATCTGATGGGTAGATATTTTTATAAACTATCATACTAAACAGTTTGATAAGATTTAAATCTATTCTACTAAGTTTATCTTTGTATATTAAAAATTCATTGTATATATTTTTAAGTAGCCGCATTTCATCTATATATAAAGCAATATCGCTAATAAATTCTTCTGATAAATCGGTTTTTAAATTAGACTCTTTAACTTTTTGTAATAATATATCACAAGAATTTGATGAGTTAATTATTGGTATAACAGGTATCATAAAGTCAAAAAACTTTGTTCTATTTTTATCTGTAAACATATCATCTTTTATTGCATAAATAAAAACAATCCGCCTACCTATTTGTTCACAATTATTAATTAAAGAATTTAATTCTCTAAGTTTTGTAAAAATATCAGTATTATCAAATCTATCCAAATCCTCAAAAATAACCACATTATATTTTGTTACTTCAAAAAAATACAAAAATTCATCCAAATGCTTATTAAATATCGAAATATCGCTAGAATCTGTTCCTAATTCTATTTCTCCACTTTTAAAACTAATTTTACTTAAATTGATTTTTTTTAAATATTTAAAAATAGTACCTATAATTTTGATAGTTGTTAAAACAAATATTAATGTTATTATTCCAATAAATAAGTTATTATCTAAATTAGAATTGTTTAATTTTTTTAGAATTTGAATATTATTTTTAGCATAATCAATTAATTTAGGAGCAAATAATAAAATTAAGGTAAAAAACCATATAATTAGTAAAATAAAACTCACAATAAAGTCTTTTTTGTTTAAATTTTTTATCCTTTTAAATCTTGAATATGGAATTTTATTACTTTTTACCTTATAAAACATTTGTTGCAATATACTTTTCTCAATTATTTCATTATCAATATCAATTTTTGTTTCTTTATTATCAGTTTCTTCATTCTTAAAAGAAGCTAAAGATATATTCAAATAACGATATTTTTTGTTATTTTTTTCAAAAGTTTTTAAAATACTACTTTTTCCAGAGCCATAAGAGCCAGTAAGAGCGATATTTTTTATATTTTGATTCTCAAGTGCCCATTTTAAGACTTTTGAATACTTTTCATCTTCATCAATATCACATTTTGGAGTCAAATCCTCATAAGGGTCTTTATTTAAGTGATTTATTATTATATTTATCTTACTGTTAATATTCTTTAACTTTTTAATAACAAATTTTAATAAATTACTAACAATTTTTAAAAATTTATTTCTCATACATTTCCTTAGTTTAATAAATTCAATCTGTGTTAATCTACAACAATCCGATTAATCTGTATTATAAGTTCCCATTTTAAACCTACAATATAATAGTATTTTTCAAAAAGGCAAATAATTTTTGAGAATATTTTAGAGTAAAAGAAGTTACTCAAGACGCTATAATCAATTTAGACATAATTTAGCCAAAAATAGCTATTTTGTTCAAAATCTTGACTTTTAACACTTTTTTTATTAATATACTATTGGAGAATAACAATGACATTAGAAGAAACTTTACAAGATTTTATTACAGTAACAAAACAACAATCTATAGATGCTGATAAAAGATTTAAAGAGATTGAAAAACTCTTAAATGAAAAATTCCAAGAGACTGACAAACAATTTAAAGAAACTGATAAAAAATTCCAAGAGACTGACAAACAGTTTAAAGAAACTGATAAAAAATTTCTTGAAACAGATAAGAAATTCAAAGAAATAGAAAAACAATTCCAACAAACTGATAAGCAAATAAGAAAACTTGAAGGTTTTTTTACGTCTCAGTGGGGTAAATTAATTGAGGGTATGGTACAACCAGCAGCATTAAAACTTTTTCAAAAAAGAGGCATTGAGGTAAATGAGTCAATGCAAAGAGTTGTCATTAAGAAAAAGGATTTACAAAAAGAGTTTGATATACTTTTAGTGAATGGTGATGTTGTCATTGTTGTAGAAGTTAAATCAACACTTAAGATAGAAGATGTAAAAAAACATATAGAATGTTTAAAAGACTTTCATAAATATATGCCAGAATACAAAGACAAACGAGTTTTTGGTGCAGTAGCTTATTTAAACTGTGATGAGAAATCCGATAAATATGCTTATAGAAATGGATTATTTGTGATCACTTTAACAGGCGATGAAATAGTTGAAATAAAAAATGACAAAGATTTTATTCCAACAAATTTTGTTATGATATAGTAAGAATCGATTAATTGTTGAATATTAGTTACATTTATTCAAATATTCTATATATTTTATATAAATATTAAAATACATAATATTGCAAAGTTCAAAGGCTTTTTTGTAATAGTAAAGGGCTTCGTTATTATTGCCGTTTTTTAAATTGTAAAGCCCCAGATTTTCTAAAATAAATAAACTATTATTGTTAAAAGAATAAACTCTTTCCAATAATTTTAAAGATTCTTCGATAAGTTCGTAATCTTTTAGCATTGTATATTTATAATCATTATTAAAACAAATGTAATTCATCATCAAAAAAAATAGGACATTTTCTTTAAAACTATATATCTTTTTTTTATCATATTTTTCTAGACGATAATAACAAACTTCCAATGCTTTACTTTTTACTATTGTTTCATCTTTAAATAATCTACCTGCATCAGAAAGGGCAAGATATGATTTTTCTTGAAAATAATAGACATCATTTTCTATTAATCGAATAATATCCCCATCTCCGATAAAAAGTATTGTTATTTTAGAATAATTATCATTTAAATAATTTAATAGTAAGAAAAAGAATAATATTCCCACAAAAGATGCCAATAAAATAATTTTAATTTTTGTATTTAAAAAGTTACTGCTCATTAAAAAATATGAACCTATTAAACAAACAAAAGCTAGTATTTTAAACAAAGAATACAATATACTAATATATGAATGTAGTTTTGTAATTAAAAAATAAAATATATTACCTTTAAATTTTAATGAAGAAACAATATTTGAAATAAAATCATCAACTTGATTAATGTTATATCTTTCATATACGTCATTCTTTTCAGGAAGCATTTTAAATTTGTTCAGTAAATAATTTTCTATATCTTCTAATCCTTCTTTTGGAATTTGATAAATATTTGAATTAATATAGAAAAAAATTTTATCTCGCTCTTCAAGTGTTAAATTTTGATCATTAAGCATATATATTCCAAATATTTTCCTTTCTTTTTCCCAAAGAGAGTAGAAATTAAACCTAATTAATTATTTTAATTTCTGAGACTAAGGTTTTGATAGATAAAAAATCTAGGACTTAAATATTAAATTAATAATTATTTGTTTAAAATCAATATGTGGTACCAATACCGACTATGATGTCATAAAAGTCGGTATAAAATTATTTTTGATTAAAAAAAGATAAGATAATTGCCGGCGGTCGGGCTCGAACCGACACGGGGTTACCCCCACAAGATTTTGAGTCTAGCAAGTCTACCAATTCCATCACGCCGGCTAGAATAAAAAGTCTCAATTTGCAACAGTTACAAAAATATTCTTAATCAGTGTAATTTGTGACAATCCGAAACATCTGTGTTATAAATACCAAATATTTTAATTTAAGTCAAGTGAATAAATTGTTTTTTGGTGAGAAAAATAAAAAATTTTCAGTTAATTTCAAAATCCAATCTACCCAACCTATTACACTGCTTGATCTTCTTTCTATGGTAGTAGAGTCTTTACCTACATTAAAAATATAAGAGTTTTTCATTATTTCTATAACTTCTTTTTTAATTGGAAGATTACCGTTTTTTATATATTTTGTTAAAACTTTGTTAAATATTTCATGTTCTAATATACATTTTACTAAAGATAAATATTTATTTTTATGCTTTTGTCGCATTATTTGTCTACCTTTATTTGAAAGTGAATATAAAATCTCTTTTGATTCGTTAGAAGTGTATTTATCAATCAGATTAAGGTAAATCCCCGCATTTGTATAATAATCAGCTTGTCTAATATCAAATTGATAATTTTCTGATATTTCATCTTTTGTTAAATCTTTTTCTACCAATAGACCTAATAAATCAATGATCCTTTCAAATTTGTCTGCTTGAGGAAATGGAACTTCTGGTTCTTTTATTATTTTTGTTTGTTCGAGTATTAATAAAATATCAGATAATTGTATTATTTCTGGAGCAATTATAAAATTTAATTGTTTTTTTAAAACTAAAGAATTATAATTTAGAATGTTTTCAAAATCATAAATAAAAAAAGAAAAAACATCATTTGAAAAAGTCATTAAAGCAGGAATTATTTTTTTTGATATTTTATTTTTCCATAAACGATATGGGTAATATAATTGTCTAATTAAAAAGTCATCAATTTTATAATTTTTTGCTTCTATTAATAAAAAACAATTTTTACTTTCAAAACCAGCATCAATTTCGCATTGAGAATTATTTACATTAATTTCATAAATATTATTATTAATATCATTGGTATTAAAAGTAAAATTCGATGTAGACATTCTTCCAGAAACTGTAAAATATGCTGGTTCTTCAATTATATTTTCGATCATCCCTGATATAAAAGCGTAATGAAGTGCAGAACTTTCGGAGTATAAGTTAGAATAATCAATTGTTTCAATAAAATTTGGCAAATCTATTGGAATATTCTCTATTTTGGGGTTATATTCAATTTTTTGGTATAAATTGTAGTTTCCTATAATATATTTATTTCTGCTAATCGGTAAAATTGATAATTTGTTATCCTTAAAAATTTTTGGTAGATTGATATAATGATCAAATTTTGCCATTAATCTTGCTTCTCTTTCTGTATTGATAAGAGAAGATTCAATCTCATAAAATCCATTTTTATTGATATTTTCTAAAATTTTATGTTTTTTAAATAAATTTTCCCATGAAATATCATTTTTGGTTTTATTCATAGTTTTTTACCAATATTTCTTCGATTTTACCTCTACTATTTCCAACAGAATTTATATTTCTTTTTGCATTAACAGTTATGATAGAATAATTTTTGTACAAATCTTTAATATACGGGGTCGAAGAATTACTTAATAAAACAAAACAGCCAATTTCATTTAGGTAATCATAAACTTTTTTTAATCTTTTTTGTTCTTCTTTGCCAAATTTATTTAAATCATACCCAGTAAAACTTGATGTGTCTGATAAAGGGTCGTAAGGAGGGTCTAAATATACAAAATCTTCTTTTTTTGCATGTTTTAAAACTTCTTCAAAGTCATTATTTAATATTTCAATATTATTCTCGTTTAAGTAACTACTTACAGCTTTTAACACAGATTCATTTAAAATTTTAGGATTAGGGTATTTACCAAAAGGAACATTAAATTGCCCCTGACTATTTACTCTAAAAAGCCCATTAAAGCATGTTCTATTTAAATATATTATTCGAGAGGCTTTTTCTACATTAGATAAATTTTTATAATCTTCTTTTCTATCCAAATCTCTTGTGTGATAATAATAATCTTCATCGTTTTTATGTTTTTCTAAATCTTCAATCAAATCATTAATGTTAGTTTTTATCACTTTATAACAATTTATCAACTCTGTACTACTATCATTAATAATTGCATTTTTTGGCTGAAGATCAAATAATACCGCTCCACCACCTAAAAATGGTTCGTAGTATGTGTTAAATTTATGAGGAATATATTTTTTAATTTCAGGCATTAGTTGGCGTTTACCACCAGCCCATTTTAAAAAAGGTTGTAGAAGTCTATTTTTTTTCATATTCTATAATATAACAAAATAAATGTAAAAAATCAATTTAGTTTTTTAGAAAAAAATTATGTCTTAAAAAATCTCTTTTTGATATAAGAGTTCTTTTAAAAATCCAAAAGGAGAGGGTAGGGTATATTTTAACCTACTTACTCTCAATTCTATATTTTTTAATTAATTCTGCTAAAGAATTAAAAGATTCGTCAATAGTTCTTTGATTTTCTTTACTCGATTCAACTATATCTACCATTTTTTGAGATGATTCATAAATATTATCGATAGAACTCATCATTTCAGAAGAACCAATTGCTTGTTCGTTAATCGCTGCTGCAATTTCTGATAATATTTGACGAGAAGAAACTGTTGTTTCGAGTATAGTCCTAAATGTATTTTGAGAATTTAAGATTAATTTCTTTGCTTCTTCAACAATTTTATTGTTTTCTTCTATTTGAATATTAATTTCATTTGCTGTAATTTTTGATTTGTCAGCGAGTTTTCTAATTTCAGAAGCAACAACAGAAAATCCTTTTCCTGATTCGCCAGCTTTTGCAGCCTCAATACTTGCGTTTAATGCTAATAAATTTGTTTGCTCTGTTATTCCATAAATTAATTCTAATGAGTTTCTTATTGTGCCTGATTGTTCTGATATTTTTTGAATACTTTTTATAATTTTTTCAATTAAATCAAATCCTTCTTCAGCTTTTTTAGAACCTTCTAACAACTTATCAGAACTCATTTTTGCATTACCAGAAATAGTTTTTATAGCAGATGCAGATTCTTCTAAAGCTGCTGATATTTCTTCGATAGCAGAAGCTTGAACGCTAGAAATATTTGACATATCATGAATAGTTTTATTATTCTCGATTACCATATATTCAAGTTGTAAAGATATTCTTTGCATTTCTTTGATAGAATTTGTTAAATTTGTAACTAAAAAATTAAAACTATAAATAAGTTTTCCTATTTCATTTTTACTTTTTTCTTCTTTATATTTTTTGTCAATTTTTATTAAATTTCCTTCAGAAATAAGAAGGGCATATTTTGAAATATGTTGAATTGGTTTTGAAATTTTTCTTGCTCCAATAAAAATTATTAAACAATTAATAATAATTGCAATAAGTCCTACCAAGAAATAAATAAAATATATTAAATCTAAATGTTTTTTTACAAGAAGTTCTTGTTCATTATATTTTATATTTATTTTGTCAACGTAAACACCTGTACCTATGATCCAATTCCATTCTTTGAATAGTTTTACATAAGATAATTTTGGTTCTTCTTTTGTAAGTCCTTCTTTAGTAGGTTTGGGCCAAAAATAATCTACATACCCTTCGCCTTTTTTCTCACAAACTTCTAAAAAAGCAACAAATAAATTTTTATTTCTACCAACTGCATTGTTATATTTACGATCACTCATCACTACACCATTTAAAGATGGAATAATAGGGTGCATTATCATTCTGGGAATAGGTTTTGACGTATCATTAATCCAAAAATATCCTTCGACATTATCATATCTTAATTCACTTAATGATTTTTTTGATAAATTTTGTGCTTCTTCTTCAGAAATTAATCCATTTTTAAAGTTTTGATAATTTGAATCTATTATTTTATATGAAACTTCTACTAAGTTTTTTAATTTTATTTTTTCATATTCAATTTGAATATTTTTAAATTCTTCTAGATTTTTTTTAGAATTATCTTGAATTGTAAAAACAATAGTTAGCATAAGTACTAATATAGAAATAATTAGAGAAGGAATTGACATCATAATTATTTTAGTATTTATTTTCATTATTTCAACTTCTCCTCGTTGTTTTTGTAATTATATAAAATATATGGCAAATAGTAAACTAATTTTTTTAATATATACCAAAAAGTTTTTGGTTTGCCACAGATTCTAAAATTTAAATATAGTTATTGTATATATTTACACGATTTAATATGTATTAATCTGACAATCCGATTATCTGTGTCATATACTAAATTTAATCTGTGTAATCCGTGATAATCTAAAAAAAATCTGTGTTATAAAATCGTCATTTTTGACCAAAGACTTTATTAAACGATATGAAAAATCAATATTTAGTTATACCATAGATTTTTCAGATTGTCACGGATTACACAGATTAAAATTATGTAATTAGTTGATATTAAAGTAATTAAATTTTATGATTTCTAATAAACTAACTTTAGTCACTTGATGTTGAAATTTTTTAGTGTATTTTATTAAATTTTTTAATGCTCAAAAAAAAAGCGGGTTTTAAACCCGCTTTTTTTAGTAATAATCTCGTTATAATAGTTTTATATTTTTTTTATGGTAAAATATAATCTTTACCAAAATTGTTGTCCCAATAAGTAACGCCATTAACATCATAAGAAATAGCAAATTTTATATTTCCAGAATTATTATTTTGTGTTGTTAGTTTAAAGAGCCATCTTTCTACACCATAATTATTTGGATTTGTTATTTTACCTGCATATCCATAATAGTAATATGGTTCATAATAAGATTCTGCTACATTTGTAGTTGCCCAATTATCTGTTGTATAAATTATATTAACATTTTTACTAAAGCCAAGATTTTTTATATTTATGCTACCAGAAAAATAATTGGTTGTAGGATTAAAAGATGCTTCATTAAGAATTACTTCTATATTATTTCCAAGAAATTCACCGCCATTTTCTGATAATTTATAATTTTGTCCATTGTTATTATCCCAATATGTCATACCGTTTACAACATATTTAACAACAAACTCATCACCATAAGCACAATATGAAGAAAAACTCAATCTCCATATTTCATAGTTACTATCAGCATCACCAATATAAAGAGCTGCCATATCAGTCCATGAACCGTCAGTCAATTTGTGATGAATAAAAACTTGTTTTTGAGTTCCAAGATTTTTTACTCTAATTGTAAAATCTCTTTGTAGCCAGTAAGAATTTCTTATGTTTGTATAAGAACTTGCTTTTATTAATTTTACTGGTACATCACCATAAAAATTTGCATTCTTTTCAATAGATTTTATTAAAGAGTTTGCTTTACTTTCTTCTTGTTTGTTCATTACAGGACTTGAACAAGAAAAAATAAATAATAAAACCGAGATTAAAATTATAACTTTTTTTAACATACATTCTCCTAAAACTTATTAGTATTTTTTAATAAGAATAAAATAACAAATAATGTTTGTTGTGTCAATAAAAATATAAGAAAATTATTGCAATTTAGAAACAATTTTTTCCATAATTTCTACAAAAATCTAATTTTTAATAAAATCTTTAAAAGTATTTCTTTATACAAAAACTTTAATTCTTAATTATACTTTAAAAAGTTTGAAATTAATTTTATATAAAAATACAATATAAAAAATTATAAATATCTAATAAAAAGTAGAATAATTTAATGATTAAAATAAAATAGAAGATTCATATAGGAAACAAATTAGTGTTAAAATTTTAATTTAAGATTAGATTTATTATAAATTTTATGCCAATAAAAAGAAATAAAATCCAAATTAGTATAATTATAATACCTACAATCCAATTTTTTGGTTTTTTGTTGTTTTCAAGATATATTCTTGCTTTTTCTCTGCATTCTTCCATTATATCTTGAGGTATCATTTTTAAAGCAAAATAAATGCCAAGAGGTACTAAAATAATATCATCAAGTAATCCAAGTATTGGGATAAAATCTGGTATTAGATCAATAGGGCTTAGAGCATAGCTAATCACTATAATAATAAAAATTTTTGCATACCATTTGACTCTTTTATCTTTATAAGCAAGAAACAAAGCATAAGTGTCAGATTTTAACTGTTTTGCTTTTTCTTTTAACTTTTTTATGGTATTATTCATAGAATTCTTTATATCTTTTCCATTCTTTATAGGTAGAAGTTTTATAATTAGAAAAAATATCATCAAATTTTTTATTATTAAGTTTGTTTTTTATAAAATCAACTGTATCAAAGCAACTTTCAATTTCTTCTTTAAAAAATAGATTTTTTTCTATTGCCTCGGCAAGTTCATCTTCGTCAAGTATAATAAATTCAACTTTATCTGGCATAACCCAAAAATCTATCTTTAAATCAACAATAAATACTTCATTTTTTTTCATAAGAGGTGGTAGGCAAACATCGATATAGTAAGCAGTTAGTCTATTATCTTTAGAATAATATTCCCTTAAAGAATAAAATCTATTATAATAGAAGAATCTTTTACCCCAAAACATTTCTTCTTTTTTTAGAATTTCTCTACCATTTATATAAAATGGATTTTTGGCATATTTTTCTGGTAGATTAAAACTGCAAACCAAAAGTTCTTCTGTAAAGGAATTTAGAGTTGCGTTTTGGTATTTAATAATTTTTGGTGGTTTTATCCAATTTTCAATTACAATTTCTTTTTCTTCCATAAATTATTTTAGTCCCTGTATCTAATTTAGTTATTGTAGATTATACTATGTATTTAGCATATATTCAAGTTAAATTTGAATAATATACACAGATTAATCAGATTGTCACGGATTGGCACTGATTAAATCGTATAAATATATACAATAAATATATTTAACTTTTTAAATTTATGACAAATCAAAAGCTTTTTGGTATAGTCAAATTTAACTACTAAAATCTAATTAATTTAATGTCGAGTAATTATAAGATTTTAATCTGTGTAATACGCTATCATCTGATTAATCTGTGTTATAATATTATTGCTAATAAGTTAAAAATTTGTTACAATCACTCCAAAAATTTTAAGGAATTAATTTGCTGCGAAAAATAAAAGACAAAGTTTTATCTTTACCAAAAGATTTTATATTTTTTTTAATTGCCATTTCTTTTTTTGGTTTTTCTCAAAGTATAGTAGATTCTACATTTAATAATTTTTTAAATGAAACATTCAAACTTTCAAATTTTGATAGAGGATTTCTCGAATTACCAAGAGAATTGCCAGGATTTTTAGTAATATTTGTTACTGCATTACTATCTTTTTTATGTAGTAGAAGACTTGCAGCTTTGTCGCATTTAATTATTGCGATTGGTATTTTTTTGATAGCAGTTTTTTCGATAAATTTATCAGTAATGTTAATTTGGCTTTTTATTTATAGCATTGGTCAGCATATCTTTTTACCTTTAAATCAAAGTATTGGTATGGAATTAGCTCATGAAGGTCAAACAGGTAAAAGACTTGGACAAATTAGCGGTGCTACTAACATTTTTGCAATAGTTGGAAGTTTTGTTATCTTTATTGGTTTTAATTTTTTACATTTTAATTTTAGAATATCATTTATAATTGCGTCAATTGGATTTGTTTTAACTTCACTTTTTATTTTTCTTATGACACAAAGTACTCCAACTCCTGTTAAATCAAAATTTAGTTTAAGGAAAGAATACGGACTTTTTTATTGGCTTTGTATCCTTTTTGGGACTCGTAAACAAATTTTTTTAACTTTTGCTCCGTGGGTTTTAGTAACTGTATTTCATCAAAAAACTCAAGTTGTTGCAACTTTACTTACAATTGGTGGTATTATTGGAATATTTTTTAAACCATTACTTGGTAAAGCAATAGATAAATTTGGAGAAAAAACAATTCTAACGGCAGAAGCAATTATTTTAATATTTGTCTGTCTTGGTTATGGATTTGCAAGGGATATTTTTTCTGAAACTGTCGCATTAATTATAACTTTTAGCTGTTATATACTTGACCAGCTTTTAATGTCGGTTTCTATGGCAAGGGCAACTTATCTCAAAAAAATAGCAGTAGATAAAAGTGAAATAT
>Ga0209518_1001406_pt1 | contig 25920 bp, 38 predicted proteins | sample RifGroB1_FD_183993 | JGI IMG/M metagenome (GOLD analysis project Ga0209518, IMG submission 183993) | Groundwater microbial communities from Rifle, Colorado, USA - Groundwater B1 (SPAdes) (version 2) | ecosystem: Environmental > Aquatic > Deep subsurface > Groundwater | place: Rifle, Colorado...
TCATCATCGTGAGAATCTTCATGCTCTTCATCTTCATCATCGTGAGAATCTTCATGCTCTTCATCTTCATCATCGTGAGAATCTTCATGCTCTTCATCTTCATCATCGTGAGAACTTTCATTTTCTTCATCATCTTCTTCATCATCATCGTGTGAACTTTCATCATCACTGCCTTCAAATTTTATCTTTTTTCCAGTAATATCAAAACTGCAGGAAATACTTTCATTATTTTCAGCACTGACTAAATTCAATGTTATCATTTCTATAGGCAGGTTTTGGTCTTGTTCAGATAAGTCAACAGTTGCAATAAATTTTATTTTCTTGCCTTGAACAACTGCTGAATCACCGTCGACAGCCAAGTTCAGCGACATCGCTTGAGCTGGCCCAGATATAACTAAAACAGCAATAACTACTGCAGTTATCATAAAAGCCAACGATTTATGCATCATTCCTTTCTTATTTTTCATAGAAGCCACTAACGTCTTATTCACATGTTTCATCAAAGAAAAATCAAAAATTTGTTTAAATGCTTTATCAACCTCAAAAGATATCATTCTATTATATATGATTTTATCTTCTTTTAGCGCCGACAATTCCAACCATCTCAATCATAATTAAATTCAATAAAATTAATAGCCATAAAAAACTAAAATGCGTTAATTGGAAGCTTATATTTTCTAATGCCGCAGAACTTTTTTTACTGGCATTTTTTTCTTTGTTTTCTAATTTAATTGGCCCTTTATCTTCATAACTTACAGTGACAGCTTTTTCAAAGACAATATCTTTGTTTAACTGCGTAATTAATAACACTGCTTTTGTTTTATCTTCGCTGACAAACAATAATCTAATTTTCATATCATCTTTATTATCTGAATTAAGATCTGTTTCTTTAGTTTCTCCAAGATTCATTTGGATATTTTGTTCTTGAGAGAATATTGTCAAGTCAGCATTTTCATTTATTTCATTTACAATTAATTTATGCTTGTCAGTTCCATGCAGGAAATTGTAAGTTTCTCCCTCTTCTATTTTTAGGATTTTATCTATTTCTATTATATCAAATTCGTCCTGAATTTCTAATTCATCGAGGATAAAGCTATCATCAAATAAGTCTTCTGTTATTTCAAAGTCAGGTCCAGGTATTGAAAAAGTGTTATTAAACATTTTAACTTTTAACTCAGTTTCATAATCTCCTTCATCATAAGAATCTGTATCTAAAATTATTTCATAAGTTAATTTTCCTTCATTGAAACCATAGCCGTAGCCAAAACCATATCTGTTATTGAAGAAATAACCGTAGCCATTTCCGTGTTCATACAAAGTCGTATTTTCTATTAAATTTATTTCTAATACTCCTTCACATGAAGATAATTTATTCCCTTCAACATCAAATTTGCAGGTTTTATAGGTTGGCCCATCAATTATTAATGTAATTTCTGAAATTGGTAAATTGCTGTCATTGCCTGTTATTTCAATTGTGGATGTAAATGTAACCCTCTCTCCTTTTTCTACGCTATCCTCATCAATATCTAAAGATAAATCAAATGCCTTTGCAGGACCAGAAATAATTAATATAGTTACAATAAAAATTGTTATCAAGATTGGTATGAAACTATACTTTACTGTTTTTTTCATCAACTTAAAGTAATAAATCAGTTTATAAATATTTCTATAATGTTATTATTATCTAATTACAACAAGATGGCAAAGTTTATAAATATCTTTTTTACTTTATAGGAATAACAAAATGGCTTATATTCATTAAGCCTTTAAATTTTACTTAATATGGAAAAATCTAATTCAAATAAGAAACTAAAGAAGATAATTGTTATGATTCCTGCTTACAATGAAGAAGCCAATATTGGAAAAGTAATAAAAGAAATTCCAAGGAAGATAAATAATACAGGATACGTTGAAATTTTAGTTCTCGACGATGGTTCAAGCGACAAGACAGTCGAAGTTGCAAAGAAAGCCGGTGCTGATTATGTTGAGAGCAATACAAAAAATTCTGGATTAGCATTTACTTTTCAAAAAGCAATGAATAGGGCTCTTGAATTAGGAGCAGATATAATTGTTAACACTGATGCAGACTTTCAATACAATCAAAAAGAAATTGAAAAATTAATACGTCCTGTTTTGTATGGAGAAGCTGATATTGTTTCAGGAAATAGGCAGGTTGAAAATCTTAATCATATGGTGTCTTCAAAGAAATATGGAAATATTATCGGAAGCAAAGTTGTAAAGTGGTGTGCAGGATATGATATAAAAGATGCCAGTAGTGGATTTAGAGCTTATTCTAAAGAAGCTGCTTTGAAATTGTTTGTTATGTCAAAACACACTTACACACATGAAACATTGATTCAGGCAAAACACAAAAACCTTAAAGTAGTTGAAGTCCCTGTAGAATTTAGAAAAAGAAAGGGAAGTGATAGCAAGTTGATAAAATCTGTATTTTCGCATATAAAGAAAAGCATGGCTACAATTTCAAGAATGACATTGATGTATAATTCTCTTAAGATTTTAAGCTACATTGGGGGAATTTTAATTTTGCTTGGAATGTTTCCGATGGGAAGATGGCTGTGGCTTACTTATATTATCAACGACGGAGGACAGCATATTCAATCTTTGATATTTGGATTATTGATGATGCTTTTAGGAGCAATGTCAATTTTATTGGGTTTTATAAGCGACCTAATTTCAGTTAACAGAAGATTATTGGAAGAAGTTCTTTACAGAGTCAAAAAGCACGATTACGAAGTCAAGAAGAATGGTAATGGAATTAACGGAGGGGAGTGAGGATGAAACGAAAAAAGAAAGTTTTAGTTATGGCTTCAACATTTCCAAGGTCAGCGATAATTATATAAATAATCTCCTTCTACGATTATTATGGAATCTAAAGAAATTAAAGTTAAGTTTGTAAACGGGAAATTTGTGCCTTTAGATAGTGTCAGCTTTAAAGAAGGTGAAGTTATAAATATTGAGATATTTCCAGAAGAAAACAAAAATAAGAAATTATCTTGGCGTGGTGCTTTAAAGAACATTAAAAAGAATTCTGTTGATTTACAACATGGAATAAAAAATGAATGGTGAGAATTATCTTATTGATACCAATATCTTTCTTGAAATACTTCTTAATCAAGAAAAAGCAGACGAGTGTGAAAAACTTCTAAATAATATTAAAAAAAGTAGATATTCTTTTTTATATTAGCTCATTCACATTACATTCTATAGAAGTTATTATGACGAGAAATAAACAAGAAAATGCTCTGATTGATTTTCTCGCGTTTATTGAAAAAAGCAAAATTGTTAGAATTGAAACATCAACTTCCGAAGAGTTAAATGCCTTGAAACTTATAGATGAATTTAATCTTGATTTTGATGATTCTATTCAGTTAACTCTTTGCATGAAATACAATTTGTCAATAATAAGTTATGATAAACATTTTGACAAAACTTTAGTAAAAAGGATAGAACCACCTAATATATTTAATATTGAATAGGTTTTGTTATTTCTTCAAAGTTACATAAATAGTAAAGTTTATAACTTTAGAATTAGCAGATTTTTTATGGATGAGATAATATTTAATAAAAAGCTGAATTGTTCTGGTAAAGAAATAGTGAGTAGTGATGATAAAATTAATATTGGTTGGATTAATAAATATAAAACTTTCGGTAAGAGTTACAGGGTAAGTAGGTCCGTCAATCCTACTCGCCATGCCAATGCAAAGCATACACGGGTTTCGTCAGGTCCTGTTCCCCTATATAATTATTCAATGTGCTTGGAATATTTAAATGTTTCCATATCAGGACATAAATTAATTAAAAACATTTGGGAGGAAATAAAAAGTAAGTGATTAGCGGCCTTCCCAACCAATAACACGCAATTCGCGCTGGTCAGATTGCATACACAAACCTTTTACGGAGCCGGTTCACTTACAAAATACATAGAACATGAAAATATATAAAACTTTCAGTCAAGGAAACATTAACCAGTACCTGTATGTACTGAAAACGCGCGCCTCAAGGTACACTGACATACAGGCTTTACCTGTTAGATTATTTAGTATGAGGATGTTTATAAATATTTATTATGGAGATAAAAAATGAAAGAATTTGACTACTATATTTTTATAGATTATTCTGTGAATTTAATTGGATATTCAATTATTGAGAATAAGAAGTTGAAGGAATTGCTGCCAAAGTTAACACGATTTAGACACTATAGGGAGTCGCGTGATAGAAAAATATATCTAAAGCACATAAACAATACAATAAAAAGAGATAATATTAAGTCTTCTTTTATGAAATTTAAGATTAAAGATATGCACAAAAATATGGAAATTTATTTAGATATTTTGGAATTTCTAAAAAAACACGAGAATTGCATTATTTTTATTTCAATAGATAATAGTCAATACTTCTCATTTAGAAAAATGGTTAATATCGTCGATGGAGAGAATATTATTATAAAACAAGAAAGTGAACTTAAAGCTGGAACTCCAGAATATTTGGCTAGTTTAGTTTTAGATAATTTACTAAATATTGAAAGGATAAGGAAGAAAAATGGTTAACAAAAAGATAAAAATATACAGGGTAAGAAGGTCCGTCTATCCTACTAACCGCATCATCGCAAAGCGAGCACGGGATTCGTCAGGTCCTGTTCCCCTATATAATTATTCAATGTGCTTGGAATATTTAAATGTTTCCATATCAGGACATAAATTAATTAAAAACATTTGGGAGGAAATAAAATGACGACGATGAAAATTAAGACGAAAATGACGACGAAGATGGAAGTGCTGTTTGCGAGGGGGAGTAGGGGATGAAACGAAAAACTTATAAACGAGAGCGATCATGTTATATTAGAATGTTCCCCAGTGATCTTCATAGGTCGCTGGATGATTATTCATATTTTAAGTCCCCGGTATCTTCCAACGAACATGCCGGGTTTATATTCACTTATTCTAGGAGGTCGTCATGAAAGAATTTGACTACTATATTTTTATAGACTATTCGGTGAATTTAATTGGATATTCAATTATTGAAAAGAATAAAGTTAAAGAAATTTTACCAAAAATAAGAAAATTCAGGCACTATAGATTTTCGCATGATAGAAAAATATACTTAAGTCATATTAAGAATACTTTGAAAAGAGAAGGGATTAAAGATTATTTTGAAAAAATAAAGATTATGAATCTGAGGAATAATATAGAACTTTTTGCAGAAGTATTGGAGTTCATTAAAAACCATGATAATTGCATTATTTTTATTTCTATTGATGATTTTCAATTTAGAGCTTTCACAAAATTAGTTCATATTGTAAATGATTCTAAAACACAAGTTATAAGGGAAAGTCAGCTGAAAAAAGGAAGTGTTGAATATCAATTGAGTTTGATTATAGATAATCTATTAAATCTCGAGAGGAGGAAGCAATAATAGAATTGGGGATTCGTCTAACCTACTAACCGCATCATCGCTTTGGGCGAGCACGGGATTCGTCAGAATCCTTTCATCTATTACAAAATACATAGAACATGGAAGTATATAAGATTTTCGGTCAAGGAAATGAAGTAATATTCGGAGGTTTCAAACAATGAACATCCTATTCATAACTCGGTCTTATTCAAAGAATAAAGGCGGGAAAGAAGTTTACAATTATAATTTAGTTCAGGCATTAAAAAAAGATAACGATGTTTATACTATAACGAGCGGAGGACGACTGAGATGAAAGTTTCAACGTTAAGCACTTTGCCTCCGATAAAAGGTTTAAGCCCATACACTTTAAGTTTATTACAAGAACTTTCAAGAAATTGTGAAATTGAATTCTATGGATTCAAATCTATTTATCCAGAATTTTTATATCCTGGAGGAACAAAAACCGATGAGTCACAACCAAACTTTAAGAATGTAAATATTCACAATAGATTAACTTGGTATAATCCTTTTTCTTGGATTGGAGTTGGATTTGATATTGATACAAAAATATTTCATGTTCAATGGTGGAGTTGGGTTTTATCGCCAATGTATTTAGTTATTCTTTCAATAGCAAAACTCCGAGGGAAAAAGATAATTATGACAATCCACAATGTAAAACCCCATGAAAAATCATTTGTAAAGAATTTCTTGAACGATTCTGTGATTGGATTAGCTGACGAATATATTGTCCATAATGAAAATAATAGAAAGATGTTCTTAGATATTCATCAAACAAAAAAGAAAGTTCATGTTATTCCTATTGGAATAAGTGTAATTAAAGATTCATCTAAATCAAAATCAAATTTAAGAAAGCAATATGGATTCTCGGCGGACGACAAAATCTTAATTTTCTTTGGAAACATTAGGGATTACAAGGGTTTGGATGTTTTGATTAAATCGTTGAGCAAGATTAAAGACGAAAAAGTGAAATTAATAATCGCCGGAAAACCTTGGAAAGATTTTGAAGAATACAATAAGATAATACAAGAATTTAATCTTCAATCTAAAGTAAGATTGTTTTTAGGATACAATTCAAATGAAGTTGTTTCGGAATTGTTTGTTATTTCAGACGTCGCCGTGTTTCCATATAAAGAATTTGAAGCATCAAGCGCGGCAGCTGCCGACGGAATTTCACACAGCAAAGCAATAGTTATAACTAATGTTGGAGGACTGCCGGATTTAGTTAAAGACAAAAATGTTATTGCAAAGCCAAACAACGTCGAAGATTTAGCAGACAAAATTATTTATTCTTTAAGAAACATAAATAAATTAGAGAAGCAATCAAAAGACATAGCCCAAAAATTTTTATGGAAAGATGTTGCGAAGAAGACGGGGGAGGTTTATAGAAGATGAAAAAGTTAAATGTTGGGATTGTTAGTTACGATTTTAATCCTCCAATCGGGGGTCAGGGGATATATACAAAAGAGATTTATAATAATCTAGACTTAAAAAAGATAAATCCGATAATCATAAGTGGATCTCAGATTAAACACGATGGATATAATATAAATTCTTCAAATAACTTCATATTTTCAATAAAATTTAACTTTCTGATAAATAAATTAATAAAAAGATTCAACCTAGATATACTTCATTTACAAGGAGGTCCAGGGGGAGTTTTTTTATTAAGAAAAATTAAAATCCCTGTAATTTATACTGCCCATCACAGCTATTGGAGTAAATATAAATTAACTGGCAGTAAATTATCAAAATTATTATTCTATCTTGAAAGGGTAGGTTATAATCTATCTGACAAAATAATCGCTCCATCAAACTCATTAAAAAATATCTTAATTGATTATTACTCTATAAATAAGAATAATATCATTGTTATTCCTGAAGGATTTAATCCGAAGATATTCTACAAAATAAAAGTCAATAAAATAAAAAATAGTGTTTTATTTGTAGGAAGGTTACATCGAATTAAAGCAATTGATAAATTAATTTATGCTATAGATGAGTTAAAAAATAAGTATCCTTCAATTAAACTTTTCATAATAGGTGATGGAGATCAAAAAACTTCGCTATTAAATTTAGTTAAAAAATTAAATTTAAAAGAAAATATTTCATTTTTGGGGAATATGGGACAAACAGAGATAAACAAATGGTATAATCAATGTGAAATGATAGTTCTTCCGTCATATTTTGAAGGATTTGGACTCGTTGTTCTTGAAGCTGCTGGAACGGGTTTGCTCTCAATAACTACTAAAAACTGCGGTGTTAGTGATATAGTTTTTAATGAGAAAATTGGTCTTGTAGTAGATAATAACAGCCCAATAATAATAGCTAACTCAATAAATAAAATATTTACCTCTACGCCTATAAAAATAAATTCTTCACATTTAAGTGAAAAATATTCATGGAAAGAGATCGCTTCAAGGACAAAAGAGGTTTATTTAAAGTGAAAATTATTTTATGTTCTAGGGATTTTGAGTATGGTATTGGAACTTACATATTTAACACTTTAAAATATTATCAAAATAATAGTGATATAGAGAAAGTTTTAGTTATAGGACCAATAAACGATGAGATTAGAGAAGTAACTAAATCTCTAAACAAAATAATTTTATATTCCATTGCAGATAAAAATAATAAATTAGCTAATAAACAACCCTTCTTTTCTAGAAATGTAAGAAAGAATATTATATCTATTCTTAAAGAAGAAAAATACGATTTATTACACTTACATTCGCCAATTATTTGTGATGGAATCGATATTCCAATTCTATGGACAATACATGGATTGAGACAAACATTTTTAGTACAACAAAAGGACTCCAAAAAATATTCTAAATCATTCAAATTCATCCAGAAAATTTATTCAAGATATGATAAGAACACTTTAAAACATTCTAAGAAGCTAATATTTGTTAGTAAAAACGTTATGACTAAATCCATTCAGATTCTTCCGGATATTAATAAAAAATCAATTTATCTCCCATCTCCTATTGATTCTAAATTATTTAAAAAAATAAAATCAAATAATTTTCTAAAAGATATTAATCCTGAGAATAAAAGTATTTTACTATATGTTGGAAGACTTGAGGTATCAAAGGGAGTAGATTTATTGATTGATGCATTCAATAAAATTGAAAATGATAAATTACTATTGTTATTAATTGGGAATGGTCCGTTATCAAACTTAATTCAATCCAATACGCGAATAAAAATAATTGAAAGAGTAAATAATAATCAGTTGCCTGAAATTTATTCAAATTCAGAGATATTTATTTTACCCTCATTGTCGGAAAATTCCCCTATGACGATTTTAGAAGCAATTTCCTGTGGTCTTCCAGTTATAGCAAATGATACGGGAGATATTAATATAATGATTCCTTCTGGAAACTTTATTATCGGAGATATAACTTCAAGTAAACTTTATGAAGCAATTCAACTCATCCTAAAAATGCCAAAACAAAAGATTTCAAAGATTATTGAGGAAAATAGAATTTTTATCAATAAAAATTATGATCCTGAGCGTCATTTCAATAAATTAGTGGAGATATATAATGAAATACTTCAAAATTAGCAGGATAATCCTACTATCTATAATAATCCTTGCTTATTTAGTCGGGGCTATATTTTTGGAGTTTCCTCTTATTTCTCCATCTTTTGATTCTTATAGCCATTTAGGTGGATTGAGATTATTAACTAATGAAATGAATGTTGGAAATGAGAAATTAAATAGTAATATGTTTCCATTATTATATGGAGAAGATATACATTTTGGTCCATATTTCTTTCTTGTGATTATTACCTCTTCTATTTTAAATATTTCTCAATATCATAGTTTGATTATTTTTGGTGCGATTACTATTTTGTTATTATTTATTGGAATATTCAAATTGTTCTATTTATTATCTGATAAGAATTCTAAGATTGCTATATTAACATCAACACTTTTCTTTTTAATTCAACCGTTAGAGTACAAATATTTTTCAGGTAGAGAAATATTTGATAGATATTTAGTAACTGCTCATTATCCTGCTCTTTTTGCTCTAGCATTATTAGTATGGCTAATCTACTATAATCTATCAAATATTAAAAACATTGACCATAGTAGTGTCATTATCTCCTCTTTATTACTATATACCATTATTTTATCTCATTTGTTCACAGCAATCGTTTATGCTATCTTCTTTATATTTTTCTCAATTGAAATAGTCTTGAATAATAAAAGTAAAAAGGGTTTGGTTTACTTATGTGGAGGATATCTTATTGCAATTTTATTATCTTTACTTTGGCCATATTACCACTGGGTATCTTTCTTATTCCATCAAAATATAATCACAGGACAAGATATTTTAACGAATGTTATAACCTTTCCAATAATTCTTGAGTTGTTCAATATTTCTCTTTTTGGTTTGTTGTCCTTTTTTTATTTTAAAGGGAATAAATCCATTTTATTCTGGATTCTTTCTTTAATGATTATTTCAATATCTTTCTTGACTGGTTTTACTGTTCCAGTGTATTATAGATTTATAAGTTTTCTAAAAATATTTTTGATATTTGGGTTATGTACCTTAATTGATAAGAGGTTTTCTAAGAAGGCAGCGGTTATTATTATCTCAGCTATTATCATAATTTTTCTTATAGTTATTACTAGTACTTTTTATTTACTTTATAGTAATACTGTCCTATCCGAGGATTATTCTCGGGCAACATCATATTTTAAACATGATGAAAATGTAAATGTACTTGCAGATAGTTATACTGAAAATTATCTTCAAAAATTTGAAGGAGTTAATGTTTATTTTTTAGGAAATGGACATACTTCCGATTTAAATTCCAATAAAATAAATTTAAATAGGATTGACTCGTTTTCCAATCTCTCAATAATGTCTCGCAACGAATTAGACTCTTTTTTTAATACAAATAAAATAGATTATATTTTCTTGCCTTATGATTCTAAACAATTAAATAATATTAGAGATAACTATAATAAAACGGAGATGGAAGTAGTATTTTCTGGTAGAGATTATGTTTTGATTAAGAACAATTATTCTAAGATTTCCTAGTAATATAAGAAAGTTATTTGTTATCCCTCATTAAATTTAAATAAAAGTTGATCGTGCGTAAGGATATGAAACAACAAATTAATTTCAAAGAATTTTATGAGGAATATGGCAAAGAGTGGGTATCAGCAGAAAGAAAAGAATATGAAATTTTATCCTCTAAATGGAAAGCTGATAACGTTTTAACATTACTAAATAAACATCCAGAGATTAAGACGGATTTAATTCTTGATTATGGATGTGGTCCTGCTTATTTTTTGAATAATCTCGCATCAATTAAAGAAATTAAAATGGTTTATTGCTGTGATTTATCCGAGTCTATGATAAAAAGCGCGAGGGTGAATTTTCCAAAAGGAAAATTTAGTGTTGAAAAAGATTTATCTAGCTTCAGTAAAAAAGTGGATATTGTGTTATTTATGGATGTATTAGAACACGTTCCAAATCCTGAGGAAATATTAAATCAATCAAAGTTAATTTCAGATTATCAATTCATTAAGATTCCACTTGAAAATGCTCTTGTTCCCAATCTTCTTAGAACTCTAAACTCAAACAAAATCAATGCAGAAGGGCATATCCAATCTTGGAAACAAAAAACTTTCATTAGACTTTTAGAAAAGAATAATTTTGAGGTAGTAGATTATTGGAGAGGGAATCCAAAAAGAGAACTTCACTATTATAATAAAGATCGTCAGAAAATATCTATTTTCAGAAAAATCATAAGAGCGATCGATAAATTTATATTCAACTTTAAGGGATTTTACGCTTACATATATGGTTCGAATTTGTTTGTGATTACGAGGGTTAACGGGAAACACCACCAAAACTAATTTATAGTTGACGAACTATTTCTTACCATATTTACACTATTTTACTTTTTTTGCGTTCCATACCCTTTCTTGTGTTTTTATTGGTCTCTTAACCAAATACCACCATAATAAAAGTAGTATCAATATTCCACCGATAAACGCAAATACCAAGTTATTACTTTTTTCTAATATTATATTATGAACAAAGATTGTAATATATACCATTAATCCAGAAACTACACCAACAACCATATTATTCTTATAATCTCTTAGAATTTTTCTTTTATCACTAATTTTCTTATCTATAACTTCCAACTTCTTATTCAATTCATTAAGCGTTATCTTCTTTTTTCTCATAATCTATCTAACAAGTCGCCATTTAAATATCCGAGGATTACGCGTAATCCTCCCTCGTTCTCAACGCCATTCCAATTCAACACTATAACACTAACTCTTGGAAGACCCATATTCCTTCAATTAAATCGTTGTATAAAAATATATCGCCGTCATCTCATCTCACTTCTTCTTCCCTTTCTTCTCCTTTTTTTCTAAATCGTCTTTGACTTTTTGAATTTGTGATTTTAATATTGGAAGATCATTTTGAATGACTTTCAAAACAATATCTAAGTCTAATTTAAAGTAAGAATGAGTTATAACATCCCTCATTCCTGCAATGTCCTTCCATGGAACTTCAGGATACTTTTCTCTAAAAGAATTAGGGATATTTTTTGTGGCTTCTCCAATAATTTCTATTGCTCTAGAAATAGCATATTGTTTTAATTCACTTTTTGATAACTCATCTTCTGTTAGACCTTTTGAGAATGATTCAATTTTCTCTATACTATTTAAAATATCATTAATTGTAAAGTAAACATCTTAACTACACACTTTGTAAAAATTTGCTCACACTCCCCCAAAGTTGCAAGGATAATTGCTCGAAATCAGCCTTCGGACACGATTTCTCGTTAATAATTTTCCCTAAGCGAATAATCTAACGGAGTTGATTATGAGCCATCAATCTCACGAGTTTACGAGTGCTAATGTTTACTTAGAAAGTGGACTTAACATTAATAAATAATTTAAGATCTCGTGTCATATTATATTTACCTCGCTTTCCAAAATCTTCTCTTTCAAATATGGGTGGATATATTTATAGCTGACTAAATCAACTTTTTTCCCAAGAATATCTTCTAATTCATGCTTGACATGAACAAAATCTAAAAGACTCATATCTTTTGTCGGCTGAATAAGAATATCAACATCACTGTTCTTTTTCTGCTTCCCTCGAGCGTAACTTCCAAATATTCCAGCTCTGACTATGCCGTATTTCTTCAATATCTTCCTTATTTTTTTCTTCATATCTTCAATATCGTTTTTCATAACTAAATCAAGAAGATTTAGTATTTAAGTTTTCCGTCATTCCTTCACTCGTCCCCCTCGTCGTTCCCTCCCCGTCGCCATTCTAAAAACTCCTCATATTCCTTCAGTTGTATTGTTATATAAAAATCCTTCGCTGTTATCTCATCTCATTTCTTCTTCCCTTTCCTCTCTAAATCGTCTTTGACTTTCTTAATTTGATTTTTGAGAATTGGAATGTCTTTTTGAATTACATTCCAAACTCTTTCAAGATTAACTCCAAAATAATGATGCACTAATTTATCCCTAAATCCTGCTATAGATATCCATTTAATGCTGGAGTAATTCTTGCGAAAGTCTTGTGATAAATTTTTAACAGCCTCGCCGATTATTTCAAGCTCCCTGATTATTGCGCTTTGCCTAAGACGGTCTTTGCTAAAAGATTCTTTTGTAAGTTTCTCAGAAAAGTTTTCCACATTCGATATGCTTTCTAATATATGCTCCAAATAAATTGAATTGTCTTTCATATTATTTTAATTTCTTCATTCAATACTCTTTTTTTTAACAGATGATGCAGAGCTTCATATTCAACTAAATCTACATTTAATCCCAATATCTTTTTTAATCTCATTTCTAGTGCAATCAAATCAAGCAGACTAAAATCTTTATCATCAATCTTAACTAAAATATCAATATCGCTGTTTTTTTTCTGCTCTCCTCGAGCGTAGCTTCCAAATATTCCAGCCCTAACTACATTATTCTTCTTCAAAACAGGAACAATTCTTTTTTTCATATTTTCTATATTGTTTTTCATAACTAAACCAAGAAGAATTAGTATTTAAGTTTTCCGTCATAGTCTCCGTCGCTTCCCCATCGTTTCCCCATCCGACGCATTATCAACGACTATAACTTCGTAATTTGAATAAGTTATCCTCTTCAAAGATTCAAGACATTCCATAGTATCCTCAACTCCATTCCAATTCAAAATTATAACACTGACTTTCGGAAGACCCATATTCCTTCAGTTAAATCGTTATATAAAAATATATCGCCATCTTGTCCATCATCCCCACCAAAAAACATAAAAACTCCAACTCCTTATGTAAATTATGGAAACAATAACTATTCCAAAAAACGAATACGAAAGACTAAAAAGAATAGAGATGAAAGTTGCAAAACTCGATATTCATTTTGTAGAACAAATATCAAGAAGCCTCGAAGACGTAAAAGCTGGCAGAGTCAGACGTGTCGCTTAATCTTCTATAACTTTTCTTAGATATTCCTTGAATTGATTTATCTTCCCAAGAACACTATCAATTGTTTCCTGCTGTGTTTTCTTATCACTCACGGCAACAAAAAGAACAGCTTTCAAATCATCAAAAACTAAAAAATAAACTCTTTTTCCATTAATTCTTTTTTCTCTAAAGAATCTGAATCTAATTGGATCTCCAACATAGGGATTTTCTTTAAGTTTAGGATACAGTTTATCAATTCTTTCCTGTTCAATTTTCTCAAGTTTGTCCACTTCTTCATCAAATCCTCCAGTAGTATAAACTCTATAATCCATTCTTCCTTAAAGAATAAGTTGTTTATTTATTTTTCGTCCTCGCCCCACCAAAAACTCAACCTCTCCCTAATCAACCTCCGACGACGACGCTATTCAGAAACTAACTAACCTTTCTTCTTCTTTAATCTAATCTCCCCTTTAATAACTTCAGCTTTCAGTTCCTCTCCTTCAAGTCCAGATTCTTTAATTAACTCTGGTGGAATAATAACAACATATTTATAATAAATTTTCTTACCTCTTTTATTAGATAATTGTTTTTGAATTCTCATAAACATTAATATATTAACACTTTTTTATATCTGTTGGTTAATACTACTGTAAAGTTAAGATGTCGGTACCGATAAGTTTATAATCCATTTTTTATTAAAATAATGATGAAAAGTAAATTTATTAAACAAAATATATCGAGGATAAAAAAGAAATTTTTAGGTATAGGTTGGAGAAGTAAAGTGATTTTTAAAAGAGCTACTGCATATATATCAATCAATAAATTAGTTGTAGACGGATGTGATTTAGAAAAAGGAAAAGAATTGCATTCATATTTGGCGGAAGATGAGAATGAAAGAAAGATAATAGTTACTTATGTCGATGGAAAAAAAGGAAATTCTAGTTGAAGTTTTTGGGTACGCTAAAACTTACACACATGTTATATAAATTGATGAATTCTTTATTTCTTATGAGCGAAAGTCAATCAAGATATAGTATTGTTGAAAGATTAACAAGCAACAAAATTGAGATAATGAGCTTAAAATCAAATCTTAAACAAGAAGTTAAGTTAAGTCAGCAAAAAGTCGAGAAATCTCAAAAAGGTCTGGAGAATTGGAAAAAAGATATACTTGAAGATAATAAGAGGGAGCAGAGAAAAAGAGAGTTAGAAGTTGAGAAGGCTATTCAAGAAGCAGGAAATTTCAAAGAGATGTTAAGCGAAAGAGAAAAAGTTTATGATGAACAAATTAAAGCAATTGAGGATGCGTTGAAATCTATTGAAGAAATAAGCAAAACATCTCCAACCATCCAATAATCATGTGCTCGAAAAATAAATCTTGGCCATGTGCCAGAGCTTTATCTCCAAGAAAATTTGCAATGCCATGTGCTGCTTCCTTGCAGATGGATTCTGCAGTAAAGGTAAAATAAATGAAAGGCGCCTGCTCAATGCGGGCGTTATTATTTTTATGAAAGAACAAGTTCAGTTTAAAGTTATAAAAAATAATGAAAGAGATGGAATAACTAAAAGTAAACATTTTGACGCTAAAGTTGTTCATGCAAGATATGAGGCAAGAGCTATTTTTAACAATAAAACAATAAATTTCAGAGAGCATGATGATAAGTTTAGAGTAACTTACGCAACAATAGATTTTCATGAGAAAATAAATTTTCCTAAAAGTAGAGTAGAATATAGTGACGATTTTATTGCGCAAAATAATGATTTAATAATTTTAAGATTTAAATACAAAAATAAACAAAGAATTATAACCTCTATAGAAATAGTTGGACACAAGAAAGAAGATAAAAAATACGGGTCTAAAAAAGTTCTCAATGAAACATTCGGCACATTAAAATATTGCAAGATTAATTCCCAGAAACTGAAAGATGAAATAAGAAAAGAGGAAGAAGAATAACTCAATTTATTGATACTTTCACAAAACTAAATTTCATCCCTAAAAAATTTCCCGCTAAAAAATAACTCCCCATAACTCTCTCTCCTATCCCTTATTCTCACCCAATTTTATCCCATCCGGCTACATCCCAAATTAAGTTTTCTTGAGAGATTTTGTTTGTTATCATATGCCCACCCAAACTGCGTCCCACCCTAATACCAAACAAAATCTCTAGTTTAATTAAATTGATTTTTTGTAATATAGGATGTAGCCATACCTTCCAAAAAGCATTTAAACTAACTTTATTACTCAAAAATAATAACAAATGTAAAAATGAACTATAAAAAACCCCTCTCAATTTTTGTATTAATCCTTATCTTAGCCCTGGCTTTCTTTTACATCTACAAAAACTTCTCAGACTTCAAATCATTAACTCTTGTGTCCCCTCATCTAATATTTTATATAGTTATCTTCTTCTTAATAAATTACATTTTCATAGGAATTATAACAAGAGAATTAATTGCTTCATTAAATGTCAAACTCTCCCATAAAGAATCATTTATGATTTCTGTATTCACGGGCTTTTATAATTTGATAACACCTCTCCGAGGAGGCATGGCTGCAAGAGCTGTTTACTTAAAGAAAAAACACAATTTCTCTTACAGCAATTTCTTTGCAACACTCTCGGCAAGTTATGTCTTAACTTTTTTAATAGCCGGTTTTCTTGGTTTGCTTTCAACTTATTTAATTTATTCAAAAGAAGGAATTCTAAGCATACCTCTTTTGATTTTATTTCTCGGAGCTTTCACATCTATGCTTTTAATAATAACAGTTTCTCCTAAATTTAGATTAACAAAAAATTCTTTAGTAAACAAATTCATAAATGTAATAAACGGATGGCATCTTATAAAAAGCAATATAAAATTAATTTTAACAATCTCAATATTAACAGTCATACAGATTTTAATTTCTTCTTACATGCTGCAGCTTCAATTTCAGGTTTTCGGAATAGAAATATCTTTTATGAAATGTTTGTTCCTTTCTTCAATCGGCTCACTTTCAATTCTAATAGCAATCACCCCTGCTAATTTAGGAATCGCCGAAGCTGTTACTGTTTTTAGCGCATTAACAATCGGGATTTCAGCAACAGAATCTTTAAGTGCAGCAATTTTTGGGAGACTAATTCAAACTGTTATTTTATTCATCCTCGGCCCAATTTTTTCATACATTCTAATTAAACCTTTAAATTCATCATCAGAAAATGGAAATAAAATTACCGTTTATTCGTGATTCGTTTTGGCAGTTATTAACAGTCTATGTATTGTTAATCTTGGCAATTGCCTTCAGTTATATTTCAAAGTTTTCATATTACTTCAACGCTTTTGCGCTAATAATTGCGATATTCGGAATTTCATTATTAACAAAAAACAAAAACATTAATTCAGAGTTTTTTAATGAAAAAATCCACATTGCCTTGTTTATCTTGGCAATAATTTTAATAATTTTTCTGAGAGTTATTCCTTATCAAAACGGTATTTCAATTCCTTTAGGTTACGACGCTGGTTTATACAATTATATTATAGAACACGGGCTTGAAAACATGGATTATTGGGTTCGCGCTGGAGTCGAACCGGGTTTCCTTTATTTTATGACTTTCTTAAACTCATTCATATCGTCGAATTATTTACTGACTTACGTTTTCATAGGATTCATAGTGTTATTGGGAATTTCAATTTATATTTTTACAAAAGAATATTTCCAAAACAAAGACATTGCATTGCTCGCAATATTATTTTATTCAGTCTCTTTAGTTCAATTCAAGGTTTTCACATTCTTATATTACAAAAACATAATCGCTCTTTCACTCTTGCTTTTAGCGTTTACATTCCTTAATCAAAAAAAATATTGGCTATTCACAATCTTCGGAATTTTAATCGGAATAATTCATCGTCCAACATTTTACATTTTTGGTTTATCATATTTAGCCTTCGCTTTAACTTCTCCTTATTCAAATAAAAAATACAGCACAAAAATATTATTTAAGCACATCTTGCACGGCTCCTTAATTTTATTAGGAACTTTGGTATTTTATATCGGAAAATTCAAACCATCAATAATTAATCTTATTTCTCCAGTCGTATCATCTTTTATTGAAACTGGCACAGCTCCAGGAACATTCATAACTTTCTTGGATTATCAATTCTCAATCCTATTTTATCTCCCATTGGCTATATTAGGTTTATTCGCTTTAATCCAGTCCCAAAAAGAAAAGTTAGACTATTTTTTCTTCTACACAATTTTCTTATTAGCTATAGTTTACTTCCAATTTTTCTTTTTTAACAGATACATAATTTTCTTAGACATCGCATTAATAATTTTATCTGCTCTGGGCTCTTACAAAATTATTCAGGAGAAAAACCTGTACGGAGTAATCCTCGTCGCAATTTTATTAGTCTCAGGTTTAATCTTGGCATTTAATGTTTCCTTAAACACAAAATCATTAATCAGCCAGGGAGTCTTTGACTCAATCTCCAAAATTAACGTCGACGAAAACGCTTACATTATTTCAATTTCAAGCAAGTACTCTCCATATTTGCAAGGTTACGCCGGAGAAAACTTAAACAAAAATTACAGAATAATCGCCCCCGGTTTGTTAGACTACGATTTATTCGCAACAAGAGAACGTTGGAATGTATTTTGGCAAGACCTAGACGCGTCAGAATTAAAATCATACTACAATGAAGAAATTTATTTATTTACTCCAAACCAAATAGATAACCCCTGTTACACTTCACAAAGTTTAAATTTATACAAATGGATTTGTTAAAATGACTAACAATAAAAAGTTTAACTACGCTGAACATTACAAAAAGAAATTAGATTATATAGAAAACCAAAAAAAGCTTAAACAACAAGGAAAGACATTTATAGGAGAAAAAGGAAAAGAAGAAATTTACAAAAAAGAAAAACAACAGCCCTCATTAAATACTGAAAAAAAATTGAAACAACCCACAATAATAGTTATCATAAAAGTATTAGTAGTATTAATTCCCTTGATAATTATTTCATATTTATTGTATACAAACTTTTTAGCAAGTCAAGAGTTCACTTATTATTATAACATTGGCTCAAAAGAAGATGCTTCTAAAAGTTATCTGGTGCCTTTAAACAGAGTTTCAGAGCCAATTAACACCGACGGAATAACCTATAGAAACTTAACTTCTCAATTAGTTTATTTTAATGTACCAATTGCTAAAGGAAGTGAAAGTATAATTGTCGAGACAAAATTCCAGGACAACTTTCCAGAAAAACAGAAGTTTATGATTGGAGCAAAAGACCAGGAAGACTGGCATTACTCTTATAATTTAATTTACAACCCAACAATTGAAAAACTTATTGAAAAATACCCCTACAAATCAGATGGAGAATATGTTTTAATTAAATTAAACGATGATGAACCCAATTATGATTTGAATGACTTCATAAATCCTCAAAACGATGTTCCTCCCACTAAACTTTCAACAAACGAAGATATAACAATTCCAGAATATAAAATTCCAAATTATCAGCAATTAGATATGGAAATTAATACTGCTTTAAGAGGCACACAGATTTTTTACGTTTACATAAAAGACAATTTTGCACTTAATGTCGAGAAAAGAGATTTGAATTGGTACAGCAAAGAAGAAACAGGCGATGATATTCTTGGAATTAATTTGTATGATTTTAATAATAATTTAATTTCTTCAGCGTCTATTGCAGACGACGGCGAGGATGGAAAAAATCCCGATAAAGATGAAAAAAATAAACAATCTGGAAATTTGTATATATCTGAATTAGATGAGGGCATTTATAAATTAGAATTAAAAAGTAATGATGATATTCTTATAACTAAGATTATAATTAATCAGGGAAAGTTAGTTTTGTCAAACAAGGCTTTTTTGGCTCAGAGCTCTGTTTACTTTAACAATTTTGAGAAACCATCAACAATTTATTTTGAGACCCCGACAAATACAAAATTAACAGCGCAGACATATCATAGCGCAGCTTTTCAAACAATTAAGATAGACAACCAATCCTTAAAAGTAAAAGGAGTAATAACACCATCAAACATAACTTTGGATTCTTCAGATAAACTGCATGTCTTAATTTCTAACAAAAATGATATTATAATAAAAGGTCCAAAATATTTTTCATTTACAGAAGATTCTTATTTTGATCCATTCCCTTCAGGAAAAGTCCCTTACAAAGACGATATTGAATATTTGGAAAATAATGCGGATTTCGTCTTAGTCAAATACAACCCAACAGCTAATATCAATTCAGAAAACAAATGGAAAACAGCATCGACAAGCTTTAATCTTAAGGACAACTCAGTTTACATAAAAGATAATAAATTAAGTATGTTGTTTAACACACCTCACTTAAAAGAAGATAATATCGACTCAAAAACTCAGCAAATCCCAATCGACTACATAAAAGTAACAGTATATAAATCAGGCATTATAGAAAAATATAACATAGCTTGGCTGGAGTTTTTGAATTAAATGGAAAATAAAAAACCCCGATTTATATTGAAAGGAAACACAGCATCTTTAGTGAACCACTTATTTCAAACATTGCTTGTTACCTATTTAATTTTATTACTGCTCGAACAAATTTGGGCAGGTTTCGTAAGCACATATTTGGATTTAAATTATTTATTAGTTATAGTAATCATCACTGGAATCTTGGATGTTTTCTCTGAACATTCAATAATAGAAAAAAAGAAACCAAAATGGTATGATTACCTTTTTATTGTTGTCTTAGGAATTTTAGGTTTCGCAATAATAAAATTCAAAACAACGGAATTAGATTTATGGCTTTCTTACACAATTTCAATCATCGCAGGAATTTTAATTATTCTTCTCTCATATTTAGTTCTCAACGACGATGAAGAAGAAAAAGAACCTAAATACAAATCTAAACATTCAAATAAATTTTACACAATCATAACTATTTCATCAATTATCATCGCGTTAATAATCTTAACATATGTTTTACCTTTCTTCACTTCATTAACTTATCTAGCCTCTCTCAGAATAGTTTTTGGAAGCGTCTTTGTTTTATTTCTTCCAGGATTCGTCTGGACATGGGCATTCTTTCCAGAACAACATGGGGAAAAATCGTCGTCTATTGACTGGCTTGAAAGAACCGCCCTAAGCTTTGCTCTTTCAATAGCAATTGTTCCTTTAGCAGTTTTCTATCTAAACTTAATCGGAATAAAAATCAACGTATTAAATAGTTCATTAATTATTTTAGGCGTAATAATAATTGGAGCAGTTGTTTTTGGAGTTAGGAAGTATTATATTAAGAAATAAATAATCACAAAAACTCATAAATAAATCACCACCAAAAACTTTAAATCCTTGATAATAGTCTACATACAATGGAAACAAAAATAATCAAAATAAACGAAGCGGAATTTACTAAACTTGTAAATGATGTTGAATTAATAAAAAACATTCTTATGTCTGAGGGTGAGTTAACTGATTGGGCGAAGAATGAGCTAAAAAATGCAAGAGAAGAAAGCGAAGACGAATACACCCCTCTTGAAGAACTATGATTTACAAAGTTGAATTCTCAAAGCAAGCAACAAAATTTATAAGAAAACTTCAGGAAGATATAAAAAATAGAATAAAGAAAAAATTCATTGAAGTTTCCCAAGACCCTTTTAGATATCTTGAACATTATGAGGGAGATGACGCATACAAATTAAGAATAGGGGATTACAGGGCTTTAATTGATGTAGATTTTAATAGAAAGATTTTATGGGTAAGGGTTTTTGATAAAAGAGAGAGAATTTACTAATAAAATATAGCCCATTAATAGTTCTCACAAACAATCTTTATACTTCATCATCCCCTTGTATTTCCACAAAAAACTAGCTTTTGACATTTTCAATTCGGCTCCAAATTCCCCATTTGTTTTTGCTTTTTTAATAGAACTGCACAATTCTTGTAATCCCAATTCAGAAATATAATCAGAACTCAAATAAATCTCCGCATCAACTTCTTCATTATCATCAGAAGAAACTTCTTTAACAATATTCCCAGTTATAAAATAAGTTTCTTCCCATTTTCTTTCTCCTTGAGAATCATCATACAATTTCAATTTAACATTTGCCTTTTTAGGCATATCTTTTATCATACTCGACGACATAAGATAAGAAGGAAGATTTTCTTTTGTAACATTAACTGGAACAAAAACTCCTCCACCAGATTTCCCCCCAAAAATTGCCATTGATGAAATCACTTTTTCAAAATTAACAGCAATAATAAAAATAGAAATCAAAGCTAGAACAATTACAATTTTCATTAATTTATTTTTAGATTTACTTTTCATAAAATTATTTATTATTTAGTCTTTAAATATTTTTTATTCTAGAAAATAAACTATATAATCTTATATATTTACAAAATTTGCTTGCTCCTGTAAGGACACCTACGGTTTCCTCGAATCAACTTTCCCTTAAAATAGTCTCAAGGGTGATGTCGCGAGATATTTATTTATATTAACTCAGATTTACCAACTATCATTATTATCAATTGAATCTAGTTCACTTTATGTTCCCATTAATATCACGACGAGCGATTTTACGAGTGGCGCCTCAAAAATTTGTTTGAGTAAGGTCGCGAGCAGAGCGATTTTACGAGTGGCGCCTCAAAACTTTGTTTGAGTAAAGGTCGCGAGCAACTTGCGAGTGCTAAAATTAATTTATAATGTTTTTTACACAACACTAAAACTTACATTCTTTATATCAGCATTTCCAGCTTCATCTACAGCACGAATCAATAAATCATGGCTGCCTTTTTTAAATGATTTTTCCTTCTCTTTAAGATATCCATACTCAGCACAATTTCGACAAAGATTTCTCCATGTTGGTTTAAACTCTAATTCATCCAAATATTCTAATTTAACTTCCTCGCTAATAGTTATATTAAAAGGAACTTTTCGCCCATATTCTGTTTCGTTTGGAATTAAAATTGTTAAGACTGGAGAAGTTGTATCAACCTTAACAGAAACATTTTTGGAGATCGTCGTCGATATAGAATCTGAAATCTCAAAATGATATTCAATTGTTTGATTATCATATAAACTTAAGTCAACAGAAGTGCTGCATTCCTGATTTCTTCCAGATAGGCATCCGCTTAAATTTATTTCAGGATTAAAAACCAATTTTACATTTTTAATATCTGATTCAATATACTTCACAGAAAAAAAGCTTCCGTTTACAACACTATTCTTTTTTGGAAATGTATTTGAAATCTTCGGCTTTTTGCTGTCAACAAAAATCAACACATTAACTTCACGCTCATCTCCAAATTTATCAACAGCCATAAAAGTCAGGTTATTCTCGCCTTCTCTGACTCTTTTTGTCTTCTTTTTATTAAAACCATATTCATCACAGTTACTGCAAAGTTTTTCCCATCGGGGTTTATTGTCATTCCGATTAATATAAGAAATTTCTTCAACTTCTTTTGTTGTAGTAATATTAAAATTTATTTTTCTGTTATCATATATTCCATCTTCAGGCATGTGAACTATCATATCATAATCCGTATCATTATATGAAACATCAAAATCCCAGGAAAATTGAGCGCTTCTTCCAGAATTATCTATTGTATTCACAGTTGCATTATGTTTTCCTTCGCTTAAATTGCTTGAAGGAGTAAAACTTATTATTGCATCTATTGAATCAACTTGAACAACATCAAAATCCAAAAGAACAACACCATCTAAAAGAATATATGTGGAGGAAGTATTAACCCCTGAATTACTTTGATAAACCTCGTCGATATAAGCGCCTATTAATGGTTTTGAATTAAAAACAACGCTGTTGTCTTCAGGAAATTCATTTATTACTCTTGGGTTTGTAAAATCAAAATAATAAGTTTCAATATGTTCTGTTTCTAATTTACATGTAATATCGCTCCAATATCTTAAACCATGCACCCCTCCAGTTACATTTCCCATATTTGGAGTTCCACTTAATCCAAAAGGCCATGTATAATTAAAAAAATTCCCATTCCATCTGTACCTTATTTTATTAACAGCGTCGGGATTTGATAAAACAAATGTTGGCTCGCTTACATACCAGCCATTAAACCCATCTGGTGAATCCGGGAAAATTTCCAAATCAGTTAAAGAATTTACATAAAAATTTTCAATACCATATTGATGAGTTTGATTTGCAATGTCTTTAACAAAAACAGTCCAATTGTGGTTTCCAGGATTTAATGAAGACGTATCAACAACAGAAGAATAATTTCCTATTCCATTAAGTGTGAAAACTCCAGAAAAATTCTGCCACACCCCATTGTCGTCTACGCTGAATGTTACTCCAACAGGATCGCTGTGGCTTATGTTCGCGTAAAGAGTTATGTTTTCTCCTTTGATAATACAGGAAGAGCTCACAGATTTTTCTCCGAACTCAACTGTCGTGTTTATTTCTTCTGTTAAATTGTTTGTTGAATTAAAGGTGCACTTTCCTTTTTGAAAGTCAACACTATCTACATTTGTATCTTGTCCATCAATTATTCTTGACAAACATTCATTGTTGACATTATTTGCATTTCCATCAGGAGCATTATCACTTATATTTCCATCATCAAAATCATCATAAGCTACTCTATCAATTTCTGTTCCAAAATTATCATATAAAACTAATTGCCCCTCATTATTTTGGCTTCCTATTGGATTTAATATAACAAAGAATCCTCCTGCACTTATATTTCCAGCCAAAATTTTTTCTTCATCAGATGTATCATTTAATACAATCTTCCAGTTTGATAAGTCAACATCACTTCCTCCACCATTGTATAATTCAAACCATTCATCTGAAGATGTAGTACTTCCACTTGAATCCCAATCTGTTTGAGGGTCAACCGTAAATTCATTAATAAAAATATCACCGACGATAAACGGCAGCATAAAAATTAAAATCACAACTACAACCAAAGCACCTTTTTTTGACACCATAAATTTCACAGCATCCAATTCTATATAAATCTTGGTTACCACTTGCTTACAGGAATTAAAATAGCATCTATAAAATATATTTTGGAGTGATTAAGATGTTTTTAATTTTAATTGATCTTAACTTATTACTTTGGTAGGTTTTTTATAATTTAAGATTACAAGGTCATTTATCTAATTAACATATATCTTAATCTTTTTGGATTAACTTTTTCCCGAAAATTTTGCCTTGACAAGGTCAGGCAAAATTCAATCCAATCTTCGTCGAAGACGAACAATTTATTCTCTCACTCTAAAACAATAATCTATAAATATTCAAATATTATCTATTTACATGAAAAAAATATTCCTTATTTCCGTTTTTGCATTTGTTTTAATCTCTTTGTCCTTAATTTCAGTCAGCGCTTATTATGGAGGCTATGGAGGTTATTATGGCAATAATTATAGATACAATGGCGGCAACTATGCTTCGGAAACTTATTCAACCGCAACATCTTACAACAGGCCTTTCGGACACTCTTATTATTACCAGCCATTTGGTTTCACATCTTACAATAGTTATGGTTATACAAGGCCGTCAGGATATCAATCTTCTTTGAGTTATCGCTCAACTTCGGGAAAAGATTATTATTATGGCGGTCCAAGATATGATTTGGAATTAAGATATGACAGCCCTTATTCTACGGGCTATTCATACAACAGCAAAAAATACGACAGCAACGGTTTTTTAATTGAAACAAGTTCTGAGCGTTATTTGTCAAGCACTACTTACAGAAGAAGTTATTGGGATTAATATATTTACTCACCATAAATTTCATTTCTAAATACTCCTATATTTGTTAAGTAAACCTTAAATCTTAACATCTTTACAATTAATTTGCTCGCTCACGAATTCGCGAGAATGATTGCTCAGAAATTCCGCTATCGCTTGAATTTCTTCGTTAATAATTTTCTTAAGCGAATAATCTGACGAAGTCGATTATGAGCCAATGATCCGCGAGCCACAGCGAGCCTAATTCTCAAACAACAGAGTGTGTCTAAAAATAGTTTTTTCTAATGACTTATTCCGACGCAATTTCATAGTCCCA
>Ga0209518_1001411_pt1 | contig 25816 bp, 22 predicted proteins | sample RifGroB1_FD_183993 | JGI IMG/M metagenome (GOLD analysis project Ga0209518, IMG submission 183993) | Groundwater microbial communities from Rifle, Colorado, USA - Groundwater B1 (SPAdes) (version 2) | ecosystem: Environmental > Aquatic > Deep subsurface > Groundwater | place: Rifle, Colorado...
GATACGAAAAGTAAAATAGAAGAGATATATAAAAATCTTAACAGTATCATTGCAGAAACTGATCCACGAAGAAAAACTATTGAAAATCTTAAAACGCTTGTTATATAGAGGTGAAAGATGAAACAAGTTAAAAGATTGGATGAGCCAGAGTCTTTTTTTAAAGATGATAAAAAAATAGATTTTTATAAAGATTTAAGAGATAATAATGAAAAAATTAGAGATAGATGGAATTTGCCTAAATATCAAAGTGATTTAAAAAAAGTATTATCTGATATGAGTAATGGAGAATGCGTATTTTGTGGAAAGTATGTAGGAACTGATAATTTTGATATTGACCATTATTTACCAAAAGAAGCATTTCCATATCTTTCGTATAGTTTTGAAAATTACCTTTGTACTTGTGAACATTGTAATGAAAATGTGAAAAAAACTTATTATCCAAAATCTTTAGATAATATAAAAGATAAATTGGGTGAGCAAATTTTAGTTGGCAAAATTGAAGGGATTATTCCATATTCTAAGAAAGAAGTTTTAGAAAGAACTAAAGATAGAATAATTGAGCCGACACTCGATAATATTTCTCAACATATTGAATTTGACCCAGCAACTTGTAATTATACAATAAAAGACAATAGTAATATTGGTAAAGAAACTAATAAAATGTTTTTTCAACATAGAGAAATGATTGATATACTTCAAAAGATTAGTGAACAAGTTTTTAATATGGTAAAAAATAAAGATTCAAAAAAAACAGTTTTGGGGTGGTCTAAAATTTGTGGATATAGTTTTTATATTGAGAAATTATATGATTTTTGGGCAGAATTTTTATCTTCTTAATTTTGGATATTATATTATTTTCAAATTTATGCTATAATATTATTGAGGAATCTATATGGAATCATTCTATTCAAATCAATTAAAAAGAGATTGGAAATATAAAGTTTATCTTCCAAATTCTTATAAAAAAGATAATACAAAATATTATGAAATTCTTTATTTATTACATGGTCATGGTGGAAATGAGGATGTTTGGATAAAATATGGAAATGTTAATAGAATACTTGATAGATTATATAATGAAGATAAAATTAGAGATTTTATAGTTATTATGCCAGATGGTGGTAATAGTTGGTATGTAGATGGCGTTGAAAATATGGAAAGTGCGATAATTAAAGATTTAATTCCTAAAATTGAGAAATATTATCGAGTAAAAATTGGAAGGCAATATAGAAGTATTGGTGGAATGTCTGCAGGTGGTTATGGTAGTTTAAGGTTTGTACTTAAATACCCAGAACTTTTTATAAATGGTATTTTGATGAGCCCATCGGCATATTATCCTCTACCAGATTCAAATTCTTCGGCTATTACTGGAGTTGATTCTTTTAAAGATGCAAATGGTAATTTTTCGGAAGATTTATGGAAAACTTATAACTATGATAATTATTGGAATATTTTTGATTCATCAAATTGTAAACCACATAATTTTTATATAAGTGTTGGAACAGATGATATTTTTAAAAGTATAATTAAAATTGTAAATGAACAATTACCTGCAGCATTCTCAAAAAGAAGTGCTAATGTATTTTTAGATATAAAAAATTATAATGGTGGGCATGATATGGGGGTATGGAAACAGGCTTTTGAATATGCAATTACTCAAATATATAAAAAGTAAAATAACATTCTACTAAAAAGGAAATTTTATGATAAATCCTTGTTTAAATGATAAAAATATATATCCAGATGATGATGTATTGGCTAAATATCTTCATGATACAAAAAATATATGGGATTCATTTATAGAATTATTAAAAAACGATTATCCCTTGTTATCTCTCGAATGGAGATATTATAATGATGGAAAAAGTTGGTTGTGTAAAATAACTAAAAAATCAAAAACAATTTGTTGGGTATCTATATGGGAAAAACTATTCAAAATTACTTTCTATTTTAACAATAAATCAGAAGAAATAATAAAAAATAGTTCATTAGAGCAAAATATTAAGACAAATTATCTAAATTACGAAAGAAAAGGAAAAATTAGACCAATAACCATAGATGTTAATAAAAAATCAGATTTGGAAATAATAAAGAAATTAATAGAGATAAAAGAAAAAATCAAATAAATCTTTTCAAATCAAATTCAAAAATATTAATTTTGATTTACAACATTAATAAATTTTTTTATAATTTTCAAAAGATTTAATTGTACTAGACAAAGTCAATTTGTTTTATTATAGATTTTCAAATATTTAAAAAAAGACTATATTTTTTTTAAAAAAAGTATTAATATATAAACATATAATACAAATTTACACAGATTAACCACAGATTATACTTTTTGGTATTAAATGAGTAAAAGTTTAAAAAAGAGATGATTGTTAATAAAAAATAGCGTAATTTGTTTTAATTCGTGTAAATTTGTGTTATATAATTAAATTCTATGGAGTCTAAAATGGATGAGAGATTAGAGCCTGTAAAAAGAGCATCTGAGTATATTATAGAAAAAATTAAAACCGACAAAATTGATGTTGGAGTAATTTTGGGAACTGGTTTAAGTGGTTTTGCAAAGTCTTTAAATGGACAAGACTTTTCTTATAAAAGCATTCCTTATTTCCCACAGCCAACAGTACAAGGGCACGATGGTAAACTTACTTATGCAATCATTGCAGACAAAAAAACACTTTGTTTTCAAGGAAGACTCCATTATTATGAAGGGTATCCAATTGATAAAGTTGTTTTTCCAGTAAGAGTAATGAAAGAACTTGGAGTAAAAACATTAGTAATCACAAACTCAGCAGGAAGTCTAAATAAAGATTTAAAACCTGGTGACATTATGATTTTGACTGATCATATAAATTTAATGGGTGTAAATCCTTTAGTTGGCAAAAATATTGAAGAACACGGCAAAAAATTTGTCGATATGTCAGAGCCTTATTCTAAAAAACTTATTACTCTTTTAAAACAATCAACCCCTACCCCACTTAAAGAAGGTATTTACGTTGGTGTATCAGGACCATCTTTTGAGACACCTGCAGAAGTTAGATTTTTTAGAGCTATTGGTGGCTCTGCTGTTGGAATGTCAACTGTACCAGAAACGATCGTTGCAAATCATTGCAAAATTGAAACTGTTGGACTAAGTTGTATCTCAAACTATGCGTCTGGTCTTACTGTAAATAGATTATCTCATGAAGAAGTTATTTCTATTGCAAAAAGAACTGAAAATGATCTGGTTTCTGTTATTCTAAACTTTTTAGCCTTAATATAACACAGATTAGCACTAATTTTCTCAGATTGACACGGATTTCGTTGGTTGGTAAAAAAAAATATATAATCTGTGTTAATTAGTAAAAATTCGTGTTAAATCAGTGTTATATGATTATAAATAAATATAATGTGGGTTAATCTGTGTTATAGGAGGAGTTTGCTATCAAATATTTTTTGGATGAAAATGTCGCCTTAAAGGTTAAAGATGAAATTGAAGAACATAATGGCGGTGAAATTTTTTTTGGTTGTTTACTCGATGAAGAAGGAAATGTAAAGGATGTAAATCCTATTTGCTATGGAAATGATGAAGAAGTTTTAGCTCCTTATGAAATAGTAAAAAGATATAATGCTATTCTACATAATCATCCTTCGGGTAATACCAAACCCTCCCCTGCTGATATGAATTATGCAGTATATCTGCAAAATGAAGGAATTGGTTTTTTTATTACCGATAATAATGCTAAAAAACTCACCGTTGTCGTACCTCCTATTAAAATTAAAGATAAAGGTAAAATTGATGCTGATCATATAACCGAAATTTTTTCTGCTGGGGGATTAATAAGTCAAAAGAAAAAAGATTTTGAGTTTAGAGAAGCTCAATTAAATATGTCTTTAAGGATAACTGACTCTTTTAATAAAAATAAGATAGCGGTAATTGAGGCTGGCACTGGCATTGGCAAATCATTGGCTTATTTAATCCCTGCTTTTTTGTGGGCAGAGGCAAACAATGAACGTATTGCAATTTCTACCAACACGATAAATTTACAAAATCAGTTATTAAATAAAGATATTCCATTAGTAAAAAAAATTCTTGGCTCACAATTAGAAGCAGTTCTTGTTAAAGGTAGAAAAAATTATTTATGCAAATTAAAATTAAGCAGTGTTCAAGATGACTTGGCTTTAAACGATGAAGACGAAGAATTAAAAACAATTGTAAAATGGTCAGCTACAACAGAAAATGGAGACATCGAGGATTTAAATTTTATTCCACAAAATAATATCTGGGACAAAGTCTCAAGTGATGCTGATTTTTGCGGTGGCAATAATTGTATTTTTTATAAAGAATGTTTTTTACAAAAAGCAAGAAGACAAACTACTGAAGCTAATATTTTAATTGCAAACCATCATATTTTATTTGCTGATATAGAAATTAGAAGTAAAGGTAGAGGGGTTGAAGAAAACATTCTTTTGCCACCTTACAAAAAAATTGTTTTTGATGAAGCTCATAATATTGATAAGTCTGCAACCTCATATTTTTCTTACACCTTTTCGCAAATTGGTTTTTATAAATTTATGTCTTTTTATAAAGGAAAAGATAATAAAGGTTTTATACCAAAATTTAGCTTCAAAATTAGAAAGCTTGGCTCAGATGAATTAAGTTTATTGGCTGATTTTATAACTAAAGATGTTATTGGCAGTTATAATTATTTATATCAAGAATCTTTTAATATTTTTGATAAAATTAAGACTTATTGCATGGATAATTTTATCAAGAAAAATGATTTTGAGAATATCAATCAAACTATTAGGATCAAAGAAGATTTATGGGAATCTGATAGTTTTATAAAAAATTTTATTAACCCATTAAAAGAGTTGACTGACTCAATAAAAAATTTTGAAATAACATTCAACCATCTTATTACAAAAATTGATTTATTACCTCAAAAAATAAAAAATTCAATAGAATATGACTTTAAAATGGCAAAATCTTACAAAAATAAACTCGAATCTTACCAAGAGAACATAGAAAAGTTATTAAATAGTAATATTAAAGAAAGCGTTATTTGGCTCGAATTAGCAGGAAATAAAGAAAATCCTGTATTAAAATTGTCAGCATCACCAATTTATTTTAATAAATTTTTAAATGATGCGGTTTATTCTGTTTTTGACTCAGTGGTTTTAACTTCTGCGACTTTGACTGTTGATAATAAATTTGACTATTTTAATAATCTTTGTGGAATTTCTTTGATTAAAGAAAAACCTGTAACAATTGATACTTTTCTTTCACCTTATGATTATTATAATAAAGTTTTGGTCGCTGTCCCAACGGATATTCCAGAGCCAAAAAATGCTTTTGGAAATGACAAAGTATATAACGAAAAGTTAAATAATTTTATTAAAAAGTCTATTGAGGCAACTAAAGGCTCTTCATTTGTTTTATTCACCTCTTATCACCAATTAAAAAAATCTTACGAAGAGACAAACCCATACTTAAAAGAAAGAAGTCTTCGTTCTTTCTATCAAGGAGAGATGGAAAAAGGGCGTCTTTTAGAAAAATTTAAAGAAGATATAAGTTCTAACCTTTTTGCAACGGATTCTTTTTGGGAAGGAGTTGACGCACCTGGTGAGACTCTAAGATATGTAATTTTAACAAAACTTCCTTTTAGAATGCCAACTGAGCCAGTTGAGGAGGCAAGAATTGAAGAAATGGAAAAAAGAGGATTAAATCCATTTTTAGATTACACTTTACCTTCTGCTGTTATAAAATTTCGTCAAGGTTTTGGCAGACTTATCCGAAAACATAATGACTATGGGATTGTCGCTTTGCTTGACGCTAGGGTCGTAACAAAGTCTTATGGTAAAATATTTTTCAAATCTTTGCCTGTTTGTCAATTTTCTTCTGGTAAAACTGATGATGTTGTTAATTCTATTATAAAACATATTGAAAAATGTGAAAAAAAATAAATTTTTATTGACTTTGGCTAATAAAATATCTAATATATAATTATTATAGAAATTATAATTTTTATGTTTTTTTTAAAAATAATTTTTATAGGGTAAAAAAATGGTATATGGAAGCACACTAACACGAAATAAGATATCCACACAAAAAATCAAAATATTCGATCCTTTATCAAACATTTATTGGCTTGAAGAAACTGTAAATTTGTGGCTTTCTGAAAATGATGTCGAAGTCATTAATATGAATACGACCTATTCTGATGGTAAATTTATTATTACACTTCTTTATTTAGAAAGATAATTTAAGATTTGTTTATTTATCAAATTTCTAAAAAATACTATCAACAAATTATAAATACAAAATTACACGAAAAGAAATTAAATATAATGTTAAAATAGTAAATTTTTTAGTAATTTTTCTTCAAAAATTATGGATGTATAGGAAAAATTAAAGGTGGAGTCGTGTAACTCCACCTTTGATATTTAATATATAAAAGAGAAAGGTATTGGCATATAGACAGCCTTATTGCCTGCACCATCTTGAACTGCAATTAAAGTATATACAACAGTTCCTTTTGCTAATGGGGCATTTTCCATCTTCATACTTAAATCATTTTGCCATCCACTTTTATAAACTGCATTTGTTTCACCATCATCAATTGTTCTTACATTATCCGAAAGAGACAAATAAATTTTATATGTCAAGTCTTTTTGTGGTGTCACATCATCATTAGCAGCACCCCAGCTTATTTGAAGTATATTATTAGAATCAATAAAAGTTATAATTGGACTTCCTGGAGTTGGTGAAAGAGTATCAACAATGTTAGTAGTTTTTATAGAAACAGGAATATATATGGCTTTATTACCATCCAAATCTTTTGTAATAACTACTAAATTATATGTAGTATTAGCCAAAAGACCACTTACTAAATATGAAATATCATAAGATCTAGCTATTTCCTTTACACCTTTCCAGTCAAGTATAACATCAGCACCAATTTTTGCATTCGCTTTTGCAACTGTATTAATGTTATCTGTTGTTGTATCATCTTTAACTATTTTGTATTGCATTAGATCAGACGAAGTTTTATTGTCTTCAGCACTTTTCCAATTAAGTGTAAATGATGTTCCTGTTATATTTGTTACAGTAATGAGTCCAGAATTAGATGGTATTGGTGGGGTTGTATCTGCCACATCAGATGTTTTTTGAGAAACTACTTTATATAAAGCTTTGTTATTTGCTTTATCTTTAATTATAATTGTAAAATTATATGTAGTTGAAATAGATAACCCTGTTATTGTTAGTCCTTGCGTACTCTTTGCCCAATCAAGTATAAGATCAGCACCTGTTTTTGCATCCGCTTTTGCAACTGTATTAATGTTATCCGTTGTTGTATCATCTTTAACAACTTTATATAGTAAATCACTAAAAAATGTGGCATCATCAGACCCATCTCTCCAAGAAATAGTAATACTTCCTACTGTAACTGATGATACGTTTATCTTTCCAGAATCACCAGGATTTGGTGGTGTGATATCTTTATTTGTTGTAACTGATGAAGTAGTATATAATGCTATATTCCCAGCTTCATCCTTAACTAATACTGTAAAATAAAATGTTGTATCAGATGCAAGATTCGCCACGATTCTTGATAATAAATTCTTCGTCCAATCCATTGTAATATTTTCACCAGTTATAGCATTTGCTTCTGAGATAGTATCAATATTAGATGCAGATGTTTTATCTATCACAAGTTTATAAGAAAGATTTGCCTTTGTAGAAATGTCATCACTTGCTTCTCCCCAATTTACAGTAAATGACCCAGCAGTCAAATTAGTAAAAGAAATCGCAGTTCCAACTGTAGGAGCTGTTGTATCTGAAACAGACGGTGTTGCAACTGATGCTGGAGTATAAAGAGTTTTATTTCCAGCAGTATCTTTAACAAGTACTGCAAAATAATAAGTTGCCCCTGCTGTAAGTCCAGATAAACTATGAGTAGTTGTATTTGTAGTCCAATCCATTATTAAATCAGTTCCTGTTTTTGCATCTGCTTCTGCTACTGAATCAATATTTACCGATGTTGTATCTTTAACAACTTTGTATTGTAAACTTGTAGTAAGTGTAAGATTATCAAATGCCATGCCCCAGTTGACAACTAACGATGTAGCATTTACATTAGTAAAACTTATTGCAGTTCCAACAGTTGGTGTTGTTGTATCAGCAGTTGAAGTTGTAGTAACTTTTTTAGGCGAATAAATTGCCATATTCCCAGCTTCATCTTTTACAAGTACTGCAAAATAATAAGATGTACCAGTTGTTAAACTAATAGCATTTACTGTTGTTAGATTTAATGCCCAATCTTGAATAAGATCAGCACCTGTTTTCGCATTTGCTTTAGCTATTGTATCGATATTAGCAGAGACAGTATCTTTTACAACTTTATAAGAAAGTTTTTCTTGGCTTACTCTATCATCTGTTGCAGAACCCCAACTTAATGAAAGAGATGTTCCTGAAACACCAGAAAATTCGATTGCTGTTCCTACAGTTGGAGCAGTAACATCTGAAATAGTGGTTGTAGTGGTTGTGGTAGTAGTTGTCGTCGTAGTACTAGTTGTTGTACTTTCTGGCGTTGGACAACCAACTAACATAATAATAAAGAATACAATGAAAAGATTATAAATACGCATAAATTCCTCCTAAATTTGACTATTGTAATAATTAGCAAAATTAATTATAAATTATTGTTAACATAAAAACAATAGCATTAATAAAGAATCTATTGCAAAAAATAAAAATATTAGTATTTATATATATTGAAATATGTTAGGTTTGTCAAAAATAAAAATATCTAATTATTTTAATAGCAAGTAATTATACAATTTTAATCTCTGGCTTACATACGCTTGACGGGCGAATCAGTGACAATCTGATTAATCCGTATTATATGTCAGAAAAACTAAAACTATCCCCCATTCTATTTTTAGCTTAAGATTAATCTTGATTTTATTGATTTTTTATTATAATTTATATATTGTGACAATATCTGTTAAGGAAAATTTATGAAAAAAATACTTTTTATTGCAAGTATAATGCTTTTTATTCAGATTTTTCAATATGCTAAAGAATTAGAAAAAGAAAAAATTGTTATTTTTGATTTCAATGCAAATGGTGTTACTAAAGAAATTGCTTTAGCAGTAACCGAAAGCATAATAACAGAAATAGTAAACCTCGAAGATTATATTGTTATTGAAAGAAATCAACTCAATAAAATATACGAGGAATTAAAACTTACCGCAAGTGAAGATTTTTCTGAGTCAAATGTTATAGAAATAGGAAAATTGGCAAAGGCTAAAATAGCATTAATTGGTAGTATTTCAAAAATAAAAAACGAGATTATTATTAATGCAAGACTTATAAATATAGAAACAGGAGCAATTCTTTTTGCAGAAAAAACAAAAGCAAAATCTGAAACTGAAATAGATAAAGCTGTCGAAAAACTCATTAAAATAATGTTTGAAGATGAGGATGAATAGTAACCAACTATTAACAAATTTTAACAATATAATAATTATATTCTAAACTCAGTTAAAACAGCAAAATTAGAAAGAACTTGAATATTTAGACTCACTGAACGACTAATTGAATTAGAATTTGACAAATCCACAAAATAATTCTCAAAAATATCATTAAATTACTATAATTTATCTGTTTATTACAAATACAGAACACTGATTTAAGAATTATTTTTTGGGTTTTTTAGATATATTATATAATTTCTAAAATAATTACACCTTTTTTGAAATATTTTTTTTAAAATAGTATTGACTTTTTTTTGAAAATATATTAAATTGTTTTTCATAAAGAAAGTGTTGCTTTTTTATAATACTTAAAAAAAGGAATTAAAAAATGAAAAAATGTGCGATTTTATTTATCTCAAGTGTAATCTTATCTGTTTTATTGTTCAATTGTGCGAACAATATCGAAACAGAACCTTCTAATGTTAATAAAAAGGATGTTAAGATGGAAAAATTATCTAGTTCATCCTCACCAGAAATGGTAAAGCTTCTTTTTGCAAAAACCCAAATAAATGGTGTTGGGATGCCTTATAAAATTAAGGTTTTTATTGAGGTTGAAAATGTTTCACCAACAAAAGAAGTTATTCTTCATTACACAGAAACAATGACATCTGATACTAGTTGGAGAGATCAACAAGCGGTTTATCTTGGCAAAGGAATAGACAACAAAGATGTTTTTGTTGCTGAATTAGGTTTTGCATCACCTGGTAGTAGTTTTTTTGATTTGAATGTGATATTTGCAATCAAATATTCTGTAAATGGTACTGTTTATTGGGATAGTAATGATGGTAACAATTATAAAGTTGCAATAGCAGGTAGATGGAATCAAAATATACCTCATTATATTTTAAAAAACTCTATTATAGCATTATCAGAGGCAAATATATCAGGATCGACTTTAACCGGAAGTATTATTCTCAAAAATCTAAATTATTACAAAACTATTAAAGTAGTTTATACAACTGATGGATGGAAAACATCAAATGAAATTTTAGCACAATACAGCGGCTCAAATGGAATTGGTGATGAAATGTGGAATTTTAATTCTACGCTACCAACTGATTCTAATAATATAGAATTTGTAATATCTTATCAATACGAAAATCAAACAATATGGGACAATAATTTTGGAAAGAATTACAAAATGACCATTCCTTCAAATTTATTCTAAGTTTATCAAGAGGCTGGCTTTTTAGTCAGCCTTTTTTATTGTATAATATTAAAAATAATCATATAAAAATCAAAAAAAACTTAATATTCCCTATTTTCTAACTATATAAAACTTCAATTACTTCCGAAAATTATATTATAGAGACTCTGGTTTTTCAAAAATTATGTAGTTTGTTTAATTTAGGGTAAAATTATGAAAAAGATGTTTTTGGTAATTTTAAATTGTTTTTCTTTACTTCTTATCTTTTGTGAAATACCTTATGTTAGTGATAATGATATAATTTTTGAAAAGTCTGATGGTGGCTATGATTTGTATATAAAAAAACTACCCGGCATAGAGTCTATTCTATTGACAGAGTCTCAAAAAGACCCATTTTTAAAAAAACATAATTACGGTTTAAGAACAGAAAAATTTCACCATGCCAACGGTGATGAGATTAGAATACTTGAGGGAAAAGAGCTGCATACAAAATATGACGCATTTTTTCTTGTGGATTCGACAACAGAAAATCATAGTGATTTGGGCGAATGTTTTTACTTTTTTTTACCAGAAAAGGTTTTATTTGGCTATAATTGGTCACGAAAAGGATTTTTGAAGATTAGACCAGGTATTAAGATAAATTTACGGCTATTTGAGAAAAAATATTCGGATTATTCTGGAAACTTTAAAGATCAGTGGATTACGTTAAAAATAAAATATAGCACATCAAATTTCAGACCTAATCTTGTAGAAAATTTCAAAGATATTACTAATGGGAATGCTATAATAAAAAATGAAAAAGATGACCTAAAAAGTATTTTTGAAAATGATATTCCAGATAAGATCAAACCAGACCAGAGTGCTGATGTAGTTTTTATAATTGATACAACTTTGTCAATGAAAGAAGAAATTCCTATTTTTAAAGAAGCCTATCCTAAGATAAAAGAAAAAATTCTGTCTAAAGTGAAAAATTTAAGACTTGGATTAATATTATATAAAGATTATGGCGAGATTTATGTAACAAAAGATTTTGATTTGGAAAGCGATTTTACTGAAATTGATAATTTGATAGAAAATTTAATGCACTATGGAGGCGAGGATATTCCAGAGGCTGTTTATGAGGCTATTTATGATTTAAATAAATTTAACTTTACATCTGATAATCGATATGCCTTTTTGATAGGAGATGCACCAGCTCACCCAAAACCAAGAGGAAAAGTAACAAAAGAGGACGCATTAAATACAATAAAAGAAAAAAATATTAATTTTGAAGGTATCTGTCTTCCTTTTAGATAAATAGAGAATTTTTTATTTTTTTTTTTTAAATAATAAAATTTAATTGACATAATATAGTTTTTATTTATAATGATAATTGTTCAAATTGCCATTATATACCTTAAAATGAACTTATTGGTATATAAAAAATTAAACTTGTTTCTTTTTAGAAAATATATTTACTTTTAAAATAGTTTAAGTATATAATTAAATAATAATTTTTTAATTTAAGTAGAAAAAAATGAATGATAATAATAAAGAGTGCGATAATATTTTTGGCAAAGCTATACCACAACTTATTCATGATATAAGAAATCCTTTAAATATAATCATTGGATTTTCTTCAATAATTCAAATTGATGAAACTGTGAATGATGAAATTAGGACTTATCTAAAAAAAATATTTCAATCTGGTATGTTTATTGAAGAACTTCTTTCTAATATAGATTTTTATATGATGGAAAAATTAGATTTAGAAGAAACAAAATTTAATGTTTTTCAAGAGACAAATAATTTTTTAAAGTTAAAGAATGAGATAATTGCAGAAAAAGGGATAATTATTAATCAAATCAGCGATAAAGATAAAGATATAGATATTAGATTCTCTTTGGAACTTTTTCGTAGAATTTTAGATAATTTGTTTTTGTTTTCTCAAAAAGGTTTTAAATCATCAAAACTAAAAGAAATCCAAATTGTTTATAAAAAAGAAGACAAAAATTTTATAATATTTTATTCTGATTCTTCTGAACCAGTTTTTATTGAAGGTGATTATTTTAGTTTTGAGGATGTATTAAAAACAAAACGAGGCTTAGGTCCTCAATTTATAGAAAAATATGTTGAGGATTATAATGGCGAAGTCTATTATAAAACATCTAAAAACTGGCACGCCGTTTTAGAAGACAATAACTTAACATCTCAATTAAATCATGGTTTTATAATTAAATTACCAATTTTTAAAGAGTAGATTTTGGGTAAAATCAAAATTTCTAACTAATTCTTATAAATTTTGGTAAAAGAATTTCTCAGTAAATTTCATATAATAATTGACAAACTAGGTTATTTACCTATATATAATGAAATTTCAAATTTATTTTTCCAATTAATTTCAAGAAAATATGAGAACTCCTTAGTAATTATTACAACAAACAATAATTTTAAAGAATGCGGAAAAAATATTTAATGATGATATAATAATAATAAATAGATTATTACATCAATATGTTAAAAATTTATCACAAAGTAATAAAAAAAATCTTAATTCCGTTTCTTCTTGTCTACGTAAGATAGTTGATTATTTATTTTCTTAAAAAATATATTTTCCAACAATGCAAGAAAAAAAAAAATTATCTAATTTTTGTAAATTTCTTGATTTGTTTTAAAAAAAAGGTTAATTTTTAGTTCCAGAAAATATACTCAATTCTCTGAACAAAATTGAAATTGTAAATAAATTATAATTTTGATTGATATTTTAGTATAAAAATATTTAGTATAAAAATAATAGAAATTCAAAGAAATTTCAAAGGGAGAAAATAGTGAAAGACAGTAAGAACGATCCAAAACAGCCTCTAAATCAGAATCAAAATCCAAACCAAAATCCAGGACAAGGACCAGGAAGATTTGCTTTATTTGGGCTTATATTTATTAGTATTATAGTTTTGTATATTTTATACATTCAAACAGCTGAGACACATACGATTAGTTATGTGCAATTTTTATCTTATATAAAAGAACAACAAATTGTTTCTGATAAAGACAAACCTCTTTTAATATATGAAAATGGTAGAATAGTTGGTAAATATAGGTTTAATGGTAAAGATACACCTTTTCAAACTATGGCACCTCCTATTTTTGACGGTGGAGAACTTTATAAAATTTTGACAGAAAGTAAAATAATCTATAAAGGTGAAACAGAACAAAGTCCATTTTTGACAATGTTACTCTTTAATATTTTACCAATAGGTATTTTAATTTTTATAGTGTGGTTTATGTTTAGACAATTTCAGGGAGCAGGAAATAAGGCTTTCAATTTTGGTAAATCAAAAGCTAAAAAATTTGAGTCTAAAGAAAAAATTACATTTGCAGAAGTCGCTGGTATAGATGAAGCAAAATTAGAGTTATCTGAAGTTGTTGAATTTTTAAAAGACCCTCAAAAATTTACAAAAATTGGTGCAAAAATTCCAAAAGGTGTTTTACTTATTGGTCCTCCGGGTACTGGAAAAACTTTACTCGCAAGAGCAGTCGCAGGTGAAGCTGGAGTTGATTTTTTTCACATGAGTGGCTCTGATTTTGTTGAAATGTTTGTAGGTGTTGGAGCGTCTCGTGTTAGAGATTTGTTTGATCAAGGAAGAAAAAGTGCTCCATGTATTTTATTCATAGACGAACTTGACGCTGTTGGTCGTACAAGAGGTGCCGGCTATGGTGGCGGACATGATGAGCGAGAACAAACTCTAAACCAACTTCTTGTTGAAATGGATGGATTTGACCCAAGTATAGGCGTTATTTTAATATCTGCAACAAATAGACCAGATGTTTTAGACCCAGCCTTACTTAGACCGGGTAGATTTGACAGACAAGTAGTTGTTGACAAACCAGATATTAGAGGTAGAGAAGAAATTTTCAAAATTCACTCAAAAAAAATAATTTTATCTAAGAATGTTAATTTAAACAAACTTGCAAAGGCAACACCTGGATTTTCTGGTGCAGACATTGCTAATATGGTAAATGAAGCTGCTTTACTTGCCGCAAGATTACATAAAAATAAAGTTACAATGAATGAATTTGAAGAAGCAAGAGACAAAATTATAATGGGTGTTGCAAGAAAATCAAGAATTATTCCTGAAAAAGTTAAAAGAATAACTTCTTATCACGAAGCAGGTCATACAATACTAAGTATTTATATGGAAAACCATGATCCACTCCATAAAGTTACAGTAATCCCTAGGGGAATGGCTTTGGGGGTTACATCTTTACTTCCAAATGATGATATTCTTACTTATTCTAAAGACAGACTTCTTGATGAAATTTGTATTATGATGGGTGGTAGGTGTTCGGAAGAAATTATTTTTAATCAATTTGATACAGGTGCAGCAAATGACATAAGTAGAGCAACTGATTTAGCAAGAAAAATGGTTACTCAATGGGGTATGACAGATATTTTAGGTCCTGTTACTTATGGTCAAAAAGATGAGCCTATTTTTATTGGTAGAGAAATCGCAACCCATAAAGATTATTCTGAAAAAACAGCCGAAATTATAGATGCAGAAGTAAAAAAAATCATTCTCAATCAGTATGAAAGAGCAAGAAGAATTTTAAGTGAACATAAAGATCAACTAATAAAACTTTCAGAAACTTTATTTGAAAAAGAAACTTTAGACGCTGAAGAAATTTATGATTTACTTGGCATCAAACCAGAAAGAAATATTGAAGATAAAATAGACAAAGAAGAAGACGACATCTACGATGATGACAACGGACAAAGCCAAAAAGTTTCTAATAATACAGAAATTAAAACAGAAGAAAAGGAATAAATATGTCTTTAAAAGCTTCTATATCAGGAGTTAGGGGTATCGTTGGAGAATCCTTAACTCCACCGATAATTTTTCATTATGTTATGGCGTTTGCTTCTATAATGAAAGAAGGAAAAATATTAATTGGAAGAGATTCTAGAATTAGTGGTGAAGTAATTGCTAATTTTGTAAAATCCACCCTCAATTCAGCAGGTAGAGATGTTGTTGATATTGGTATTGTTCCTACCCCAGTTGTTCTTTTTGGTGTAAAAGAAAATGATTTTGCAGGTGGAATAATAATTACTGCAAGTCATAATCCAGAACAATGGAATGCTTTAAAATTTGTTAATAGCAAAGGTAAATTTATTTCACCAGAAGAATTTAACCTTCTTCAACAAAAATATAATGAACGCAAATTTAGTTTTTCAACATATAAAAATTTGGGTAGAATGTCATCTGATGCAGAAATTGTAAAATTTCACAGAAAAAAAATCTTAGACTTTATTGATAAAAAATCTATTGAAAATAAAAATTTTAAAGTCGCACTCGATACTGTAAATGGTGCTGGAGGCGACTCTTCTATTGATTTACTCCAAGAACTTGGTTGTAAAATAAAAGATATAAACACAGAGCCAACTGGTATTTTTGCCCACCCACCAGAACCAACACCAAAAAATTTAACCGAACTTTCCGAACTTATAAAGAAAGAGGATATTGATGTTGGATTTGCCTTAGACCCTGATGGTGATAGACTCGTAATCGCTGACGAAAAGGGTTGTGTTATCTCTGAAGAATTAACTTTGGCTTTATGCGTTAAACATTATCTATCCAATTATGAAAAAACCGATGTTGTAATAAATTTAAGTACTTCTCGTGTAATCGAAGATGTTGCAAAAGAATATGGTTGTAAAGTTGCAAGAGTGCCAACTGGTGAAATTAATGTTACAGAAGAGATGGAAAAAATAGGTTCTACAATTGGTGGAGAAGGAAATGGCGGCATTATTGCTTACAAAATCAATAAATGTAGAGATGCTTTGGTTGGAATTGCCTTAATCCTTGAAATGTTAGCCAAAACCAATAAAAAACTAAGTGAAATAATAAAACAATTACCAGAATATACCTTAATTAAAGAAAAAATAGAAGGTGAAAATATCGATTTTGCGAAAGTAGAATCTTCTATAAAAGAAATTTTTAAAAATGAAAAAATTGACACACGAGACGGGATTAGAGTTGATTTTTCTGATAAATGGGTCTTAATCAGAAAAAGCAACACAGAACCTATTGTTAGAATATTCGCCGAAGCAAAAACTCAAAGTTTAGCTTATGAATTAATAGAAAAGGTTAAAAATATAACACAGATTAGCACGGATTAGTGGGAAAGATTACACAGATTAGACTAATTTATACTAACCAGCGTAATCTGTGTCAATCTGGTTTAATCGATGTTAATCTGTGTTATAAAAAACTAAAAAAATATGAGAATAATTACAGTCGTTTTGATTTTTTTTCTATTTTTTTCTGCAAAAATATTTGCAAATGATAAAGAACTTGCAAAAGGTTATCTAATAAAAGCTTATAATTTCTATAAGCAAAATAACTTTGAGTTTAGCAAAGAGTATCTTGATAAAAGTTACGAGTATTCAAAAGAAATACCAGAATATTATTATCTATCAAATGCTTTAATCAAAGATGAAAAAAAGAATTTTTATTTAAAAAGTCAAAATGCAGATAAAATAGCTAAAAATATCGATAATTTATTTTTAATTGATAAATATGATGTTTTAAAACAAACCGCTTTTATTTATGGAAAAATTTTTGAGTTTCAAAAATCTTATGATGCTTACAAAAAAATATTTTTAACGGAAGATAAAGATTTACAAAATGATTATTTAGATTGTATAAAAATGCTTTTTAATTCCAATATTACCAAATTTATACAAGAGGCTATTAGTGAAGCAAAAAATTATTTTCAATCATTAGATTTGTACTACTACGATTTACTTTACAAGGTTAAATTTTCTAAAATTGATAAAAATAATTTTAGAAAAGACATTGAAAGACTTATTGCTGGAGATTATTCCTCTTCAAGAGTGTTATATTTGCAAATTCTTTATAATTATAATTTATCTGAAAGTTTTAAATCATATTCTACTTTAAAAACAAATAATAATATTGAGGCTGGATTTAAAAGATTAATAATTTTTGCCTTTTTAGAAAAAATAGAATTTTTGAATCAAAAACAAATTCTTAGTTTAACAAACGATTGGATTGAAATAGATGGCAATTCTTTCTATTTGACAGATATTCTATTAAAAAATAAAATTTTTAATAAATTTGTTAGTTCTAATAAAGATTTGAAGAATATTTTTTTAAATTATAGTGGTGTTAGGATTAAAGACAGTGATATTGATGGAAATTGGGAAGAATTTTACCAATATAAAGATGGAATTCTTTTGAGTAAAATAATTGATGCTAATCAAGATGGAATTAACGAATATTCTGTAACTTATTTTGTAGATGGTCGTATAAAAGAATATTTTAAGTATAAAAACATTAATTATTACGAAAAATATAATTTTAATCACATCGATAAATCCGTTGATAATATAGAAATTTACAAAAACGATATTTTAATCGAAAAATATAATCTTTTAAAATCTGCTTTTTTTCCTGAAGAAAAAGATTTTTCTAAAATTGAGTTAAATTATTTTTTTAATTATGTTGATACAAAAGAAGAATTTACAGATGTTCATAGCATAAAAAAATATTCTCAAAATCAAATCAAATACGAATTAATCGATAGCAATAACAATGGCTATTTTGAATACAAAAAATTTTACGATAATAATAAAATTTATGAGGCAATTAAAGACGTTGATGAAAATAAAATTTTTGAAATTAAAGAATTGTATAAAGATTCTAACTTAGTGTCTATTCTTTATAAAACTAATGATTCTTTGCAAAACTATGATTATATTGAGAATATAAAGAGTAATAGCATAGAAAAACTTTGGGATTTTGACAAAGATGGAATTTTTGAAGTTTTATTTACAGAAGATGAGAATAAAATTTCTTACAAAATGTTTGATATTAATTTTGACAATAAATATGATTTTGTTTATCAATTAAAAAATAATATTCCACAAAAATTATATGAAATAAAAAATAAAAAATGGATATTATTAAAAACTTATAAATCTGAAGAAAATAGTAATAAAAACAACTGGAATATAGTTTCTTTTAAAAATATAGATAATATTTATGCTCCAGATAGTATAGATATAAAAAATAATCAAAAATTGGAAGGAATGTTCACATTTCGTGATAAAAAATTCTTTTTTGAAAATGGAATTATTAAGTGTAATGATTTTAATTACAAACTTTTTATAATAAACAACGAATTTTATTTAATAGATATATCGAGGTAAAAATGAAAAAAATTGTATTTCTAATTTTAACTTTAAGTTTACTACTTTCTTGTAAAACTAACGATGTTAAAAAAATAGAGCTAGAATATGCGTCTGGTATTGAAAATATAAAACATAATCTTCAAAGAGAAAAAATTGATCTTTTTGAGGCATATATCGAAGCAAAAAAATATTTAAGTGGTCTAAACGAGGGAACTGATGCTTTTATCAAGTGTAAAGCCTATATAGACGAGATAATTTCTCAAATAGATAAAAAAGCAACAGACCTTTTTAAAGAAAAAAAATATGAGGATTCACTAAAATATTCGCTAAGTTTAAAAACTTTAAATGCAAATCCAAGCATTCCTCTAAGAGATGTTTATTTAGAATATTCTAAAAAACTCGATATGTCATCTGATATTTTTACAAGAAATAGTATAAAAGAGGATATGGCGAATTTGGGTTTACTTAAAAATGAAGAGGTTTTTAATTTTCTAAAATATTACAAAGACCAAAAAAGTAGTGGATTTTTCTTTTACTATTTTGATAAATACAAAAAACTTTATCCATCTCTAATTACTGAATTTCCGCAACTAAACAATTATTACGATGAATTAAAGGCATTTAGTAATTTTAACATCGAAGAACTAATGAAATCAGTTGTAACTGTAATATTAAATAAAGGTATGAATATAAAAGATGGAATGGGTTATTTTGACAAGGCTATTGGTAGTGGTTTTTTTATTGATGATGATGGATATATTCTAACAAATCACCATGTTATCGCAGACCATGTAGACCCAAAGTATAAAGGTTACACAGCAGTTTATGTTACAACAAGGGATGATCCTGACACAGAAATTCCTGCTCAAGTTATTGGCTATGACAAGGTTTTTGATATTGCCTTATTAAAAATTGCCAAAAAAAATCACAAACATCTTGTTTTGGGGCGTTCTGATGATATGAAAGTCGGGGATAAAATTTACACAATTGGTAATCCAATTGGTATAAAATATACTGTTACTTCTGGTATTATTAGTAATAAAGAAATAGATTTTTTTCAACTTGGGCGTGCTTTTCAAATTGATGCTGCTGTAAACCCTGGTAATTCGGGTGGACCTGTTATTGATGAAAAGGGACAAGTTATAGGAATTGTATTTGCTGGTGTACCACAATATCAGGGGATAAATTTTGCTATCCCTTTCCAATGGGTAATTAAAACGATACCTGCTTTATATAAAGGTGGCGAAGTAAAAAGAAGTTGGATAGGGGCAGGAATTTATAACCAAAAAGATAGACCCGAATTTTATTATGTTCTACCAAGTGGCGAGGCAAGTAAAGCAGGAATTAAAGTTGGGGATATTCTACAAAAAATAGATGGAGTTGAAGTAAAAACAGTTGAAGATGCTCAAGGCGAATTATCTTGGAGACAATTCCCTCAATTGATAGAAATTGAAAAGGAAAATAATGGTAAAAAAGAGACTGCTATTGTAAGATTGGAAGAAAGACCTTATTTACCTGTTGCCGAAGCATTTGAAAAGGACTCTCAGGGCAAATTAATTACTTTGGTTTATGGAATATCACTTGAATATTATGATAATAATATTCTTTTTAAAAAATATAAAGTTGATAAGGTTTATAAAAGAATGCTTGGCTCTATGGTAGAAATAGGTGAAGGCGACCCTATTATTGTTTATGATTTAAAATACATCGAAAAAGATAAAATGATTTTATTTACTGTTAGATTTAAGAAAAAAGATGTGGGATTTTTGGATAGAATTATTACGATACCTGCTTATGTTGAGATAAATACTATTTTATGAGAAAAATTTGGGTATTAAAATCATTATTAAAATTTGAAAATTTTATTTTATTCTTATTTTTTTTCCTTTTTCCTCTTTTTTCTGTTTATTTTTTTAGTTTTTTGGTAGAATTTTTATATAAAAATTTTGATTTGATAAAACTAAAATTATATTTTAATGACACTTTGTCTTTTTTGACGATCCAATATTTTGTGTTCTTTTTGTTGTTTTATATTTTGTTTTATTTTTCTAAGGTAAAAATTAGTTTTATAAAGCAACAAAATTGGTTTTATACTCTTGGCGAGGCTTTGTTTCCTGCGACTTTTGCATTTGCAACTGGTTTTTTAGTTACAGTTTTGTTTGTTGTGGCAGGGGACATTTTACCAATTCCCGCTTTTATTAAAGACTGGATTAAGATGCCAAATTCTGGTTTTGTTGAAATTTTTAATAACCTACGAGGACAAAACCATTTTAAAGTAATCCTATGGTTTTTGTACATTGTCGCATTAGCCCCAATAATTGAAGAGATTCTATTTAGAGGTTTTTTACAAGAATTTTTTGCAAAACTTTTCAAAAAAACTAATTTTGATATTTATCTAACCGCTCTAATCTTTGGAGCATTCCACTTTTCGTCTTTGTCAAATGTAGTATTTGCTATTGTCATAGGATATTTTCTATCAAAAGAAAGAAAACTAAAAAATTCTATAAACATATCAATCTGGATACACTGTATTATAAATTTCACAGGTCTTTTATATGGGATAATTATGGAGTTTGGAAAACAAACTAATTAAAACTCAAACTCCCCATCATTTACCCCAAGATCAGAAAAATTTCGATTTACTTTGAAGCCATCAAAGTATCCAACTTGGTGTAGGGCAAAATAAGCAACTATTGCAGCACTATTAGATAAATTTAGAGACCTTACATTACCGGGCATAGGAATAGTAATAGTATTTTGAAGATTTTCTTTTAAAAGGTCAACTGGAAGCCCTGTTGTTTCAGAACCAAATAAAAGAATATCATTTTTTTTGAACTGAAAATCAAAATAAGGGATTAAACCTTTTGTTGTTACAAAAATTTTTCTTTTATTTTCGGTATTTTCTTGAAAATTTTTTAAATTCTGGTAAACTTCTAACTTAAGAAATTCCCAGTAATCAAGACCTGCTCTTTTTAAATATCTATCTTGTAGACTAAAACCGAGTTTGCCAACAAGCATAAGAGGAATGTCAAGACCAACAGCAAGTCTTGCTATGTTACCAGTATTTTGTGGTATTTGTGGTTCAAATAAAGCAATATTTATCATTGTTTTAATATAATTAATTATATCGTTTTTGTCAAGAAAGGAGTTTAAATGGATTTACATAATATTATGGAAGATGTGATTTTAGATTATCTGGCTGAAATTTTAGAAGCAAAAAAGAATATTTGTAAATGTGAACAATGCAAGCTTGATATGGCTTGTTATGCACTAAATAAAGTAAAACCTATGTATGTTGTTTCTTCAAGAGGAATAATACATAGGCAAAATCAAAAAAGGCTTAATTATCAGGAAGAAATAGATACTTATTCTATTATAACAGAGGCTGTTGATGTTGTTTCAAAAACGAGACGACATAACGATATTCAATATGATGCAAAAAATGTCATTTATCAAACAGAAGAAATTGAATATCATTCAGGAGATGCTTGTTTTTATAATTTTCCACAAATTGTAGGTAGAGTATTGGATTGTCAAACTCTTCTTCCTATTTCTGATGTTGAGGTTACGCTAAATTACGACACATCTGACAATGCTGTTAAAATGTTTAATGGGAGATGGAAAAATCCCTTAACAATTGTTAGTCAAATGGAAGGGCTTTTTTCTTTTTGGTCAGCACCAGAATTTGCAGAAAAAGAAGGCATACAAAAAGAATTTCAGTTAAATTTAAAGATAAAAAAAGAAGGTTTTGAAGAAATTCGTCGTTTTTTCCAAATAAGGCTTATTTCTACCAAAGAATTAAATAGGTTTATAAAAAGTGAGAATATTTTCCAGATAGAAGATATTTATTTGTATCCAGAAGGGGTTGGTGAAGAAGAGGAGTTTAATGAATAAAAAAAGCAATAGTGTAAAATTTTAGTTATCATCTTTATTAAAATAAAATAAGTTTTTCAAAAATAAACTAAAGTTGATTCAAATAAAATTTCAAAACCCAATTGTTGATAAACGGTTATTGCTGGAATATTTTCTTTTTTTACAAATAGAAGTATTCCTTTTTTGAAAAAATTATAAAAAGAGTCTAAAAATAGATTTGTTAGACAAAATTTTGAAAAACCCATATTTCTATATTGTTTCAAAGTATATATTCCACCTATTTGAAAAAAATTTGGTGACTCTCCATTTACATTGGCTTTTGATATTGCTTTGTTTTTAGCATCAAAAACAGCATAATTTAATCTCACATCGAGTAATGTCTTAAAAGATTCCATTTCAGCATCATAAGGATAAAAAGAATCATCATTATAAACTTCTTCTTTATGGTAAAGGTACTGTAAGTTTTTTAGGTATTTAAAATGGTCTTTACTGCACTTTATACATTTGTAGCCTACAAGTTCTTTTGATAATGTTTTAAAATTATCTTTTTTTAGCCTCATAGAATAATAATTTATAGAACTTCTTGGTTTATATTTTATATTTTTTACAATATCAGAGATTATTTTTGACTTACCGTAAATAGAAAATAAAAAACAATCTCCATTATTTATAATTTTAACAACATCTTTTATATATTTTTCTTTAATAAACGGATAAAAATAACCAGTGCTGGTATAAGCAAGTAAAGAGTTAATTTCTTCTTTATCATAAAAAGGATAAAGATTTAAACTTTTTGGAATATTGGAATAATTTTGGTTAAATTTATCGAAAATTTGAATAAAAAACTCTTCATTTGCTAATAAATATTGAAAAATCTTATTATCTACAATATCACTCATTTTCTAAAATTCCATTCTTTTTTAGAATATTTATTATTTACAATATTTTCTATTTCCTTTTGCTCCTCTTGAGAAATAAAATATTCTTTTAATAAAAAATATTCTAAAAAATTATTTTTAAAACTTAGTTTTATTTCATCCAAAGAAATAGTTTTTTGGGCTTCTATTTCAATTTGAATATCTTTATTATTTAAATATTTTAAAATCATAGAAGAATTATAATTATAAAAAAAAGAACCATGCTGCAAAAAAGAATTTTTTAACATCTTCTGGGCACTTCCAATAATTTTAGCACCATTACTATCAACTATTTCATATTGAGAGGTAGAAAAAAAACAATCAGGATCATTTTTTAAAATATCTAATTCTTCTTTTACAGTACAATTAAACCCAATATTCTCACAGGCTTTTTTTAGAATATTCGCAATAAAAAAATAATAATCTTTTTTAGTTCCTATATCATAAATATCTTTTTTTAAAATCAATGAATAAGTAAAATCATTACAATGAAATATTGCATTTCCACCAGAAATTCTACGAACAACTTCAATATTATCGTTTTTAATCAAATCCAAATTAAAATTCGATGTTTTTTGATAATATCCAAGCGAAATTGATGCGGGTTTCCATGTGTAGAATCTTAACACTCCATTAAATTTGCCAGATTCTACACAATTAAGAAAATAATCATCCATTGCCATATTAAAAAAAGGGTCGTTATCAAAAGTTTGTAAAAATAAAATTTCAACCTTATTTATATGCACATCCTTTTAACTCATCGATATAATGACCTGCTGATTCTGCTGCTGTTGCTCCATCTGATGAGGCACAAACAACTTGTCTAAACGCATTAGACCTTACATCACCACAAGCAAAAATTCCTGATAATTTTGTAGCCATTTTTGAGTCTGTAAGTATATATTTTGTTTCATCAAGAATTTCTTTTGGCAAAAACTCTGTATTTGGAGAAAGTCCAACAAAAATAAAAACTCCATCTACTTGTTCTTCTTTTATTTCATTTATTAAAATATTCTTTATTGTAACAGATTTTACAAAACTTTCACCTTTTATTTCATCTAATACAGAGTTAAAGACAAAACGAATCTTTGGATTTTCTTCTGCTTGTTTTACTAAAGATTGGACTGCTCTAAATCTGTCTTTTCTATGAACAATTTGTACTGATTTAGCAAATTTTGCTATAAATAACGCTTCAGTCAATGCAGAGTCACCACCGCCAAGCACAACTACATCTTTATTCCTAAAAAATGGAGCATCACAAGTCCCACAATAACTAACCCCACGAGAGGCAAACTCTTTTTCACCTTTTACATCTAATGTCTTATGTTTTGCACCACTTGCAATAATCACAGAAAGACATGTATATTTTTTTTGAGTTGAAGAAACGATAAACTCATTACCATTTTTTTCAATTTTTACTATATCATCACTAATTATTTCTGTCCCAAATTTTTGTGCTTGCTTAACCATTTTGTCCTGTAACTCAAACCCAGTAATCCCATCAGGAAAACCAGGGTAATTATCAATAACATCGGTAAGCATCATCTGCCCACCAGTTCCAACTTTTTCGATAATCAAAGTCTTATACCCTGCCCTACTCGCATAAATACCAGCACTAAGCCCAGCAGGTCCACCACCAATTATTACAATATCATAATTATTCATAAAACCCTCTAAACTATTTAAAATAATATTTTTCTAATTTAATACTAATTAGGTTAATTGGCAAGTAATTTTTCTCTTTCTTTTTTGCTTCTTTTTTCTTTCTCTTTTTGGTAAAAAGAGAAAGAAAAAAGAATGGAGATTTATATTCACAAATAGATAGCGACTTGAAAAAACGCTCTTACTTTTTCTTTTTTAAAAAAAGTAAAAGTAACAAAAAGAAAAATTTTGGAAAAAGTTAGACCTGACAGGTTTTGGAAACCTGTCAGGTCTCAATATCATCAATAATAAAATTTGCTATTTGTTTTTCATCCAGATATAATTTGTGTATTTCTAAAAAATTTTCTTTATTACCAAAGATAAGTTTAATAGGGGTGCGAATTTTATTTTTTGCAAAATTAAGCAGATTTAGTTTTGATAGCATTTTTAACTTCGTCCCATCTATTGCTTAAATAATGACATCGGATTTGTAATACACAATGAGCACCTTCTTTTTCC
>Ga0209518_1001416_pt1 | contig 25781 bp, 23 predicted proteins | sample RifGroB1_FD_183993 | JGI IMG/M metagenome (GOLD analysis project Ga0209518, IMG submission 183993) | Groundwater microbial communities from Rifle, Colorado, USA - Groundwater B1 (SPAdes) (version 2) | ecosystem: Environmental > Aquatic > Deep subsurface > Groundwater | place: Rifle, Colorado...
AACCACCAAACTTTATTATCATACCCACAAGTTACATCATAAGGTGTTAAACTTCCATTTTTAGTAGGATGCCATTGTTTTGCTAATTCAGGATTTTTAGTTGCTAAACAATTAGATATAGATATTCTTTTACCAGCACAATATGAACATCCTTGATTATATGAAGTAATACCATTTAATGATAGATCAAATTCTTCTCCACAATCTTCTTTTAAGCATCTCCATATTAATTTTTTCTTGTTTCCTTCATATGTGTCACTTAATAATTCAAATGATTTATTATTTAATTTTAACCATAATTTAATATTTTGAATTGTGTATGGATTAGATTTATGAAATTTCATAGGATCACAATTATTTGTTAAACTATTTAAAGTTATAGTATAAAAATAACCTTCATTATCTTCTAAAATTAATGGAGTTTTATTATCTTTATATATTGTTGTGATTAATTTATAATTTAACTGTTCAATATATTTTCTTACGGTTTCAATATTCCATTTTACCATTAATACCTCCGAAAAATAAAAAATGAAAAGGCAAACAATCACCTTTTCATTTTCATTTTCATATTAAGATATAACTACTTTTGCAATTTTCTCGATTTTATTGATTACTAAACCATATTCAAACCAATGTATAAAAGTTATAAAAACTATTATACGTGTTCACCTAGATTCGCTATATCTAAGCAGTTCTCTTACGAACTTCCTATGCTTTCACATAGAGCGCAGACTATTTCACCATCCCTATTTCATTTATAAGGAGCAACACTTTTCCACCATCAATCGCTTATGGTGTACGAGATTTCTCTCTAGTCGTTGAGGGCAATCCATATCTTCTAAGAAGACTTAGGAAATTCCCTGCATGAACAGCCATTGTTTACGGATACTTAGGATTTAACCATATATCCATCCTTACGTTTTTTCTACTTTCGTCCCATCATATAATCTTTTCAGTTATATTGTGGTGTAAGGCTTTAGGCATTACCTGCATATATGTGTTGTTTGCTATGCCAATTACTCGACAAAGGGGGCATGGTTTATTAACTATTCAGTTACCCCGTCAATTTCAATTCTACAACCTCACGTTTATTATCAAAAGTCTGGTAAACTCTCAATTGACCTCTCATATCCAATAAACCAATCTTACCTGCGATACCATAGATTCTCTTATCAGCAAGTAACATTTGATTGTCACCAGTTTTCTTAGCACTAGAAATAGCACCAATTTTAACACCATTGTAAAGATTTACTAGACCATATCTATTAAAATCTTCTTTCATTCTATCACTCATAAAAGTAGAATAACCAGACATTTTAGCAATTGCTTGAGCATATTTGGTTAAAGATACAGACATGGGATTCTCACCATTTTCACCTAAATAAAGAGCAAGAGCATCCATTGCAGTAATAGTTAAAGAAGCACCAGCATTAATTACTTGATCTCCACCAGTTATAGCAGCATCAACAATAGAGAATACATCAAAGAATAATTTGTTTTTCAATGCTTCTTCGGCAAATACAGTAAGACCAGCAATAGTCTTAAAACCATTACGTCTTAAATCAACATAACTAATCTCACTCTCAATCTGACGATGTTTCCAAGTTGGTACAGTTTTGCTTATATCAATATAGGACTTATCTACAGTACCACCTTTAGAAGCTTCATGTGCCACTAAAGTATTTTTAGCAGATTCAATTATTTTATAATCATCAAATTCACCAATACTACCTCTATCAAACATTGCATCAAGCAATTCATCAGGAACATCATAAACTTCAGGAGCAACAGTTTTGATTATGTAATTAGAAATTTCAAGATTGGGATCTGCACCTTTTTCACCAATTTCTTTTGCCCACGCATCTACAACTTGAGAAATTTCCTTATCTTCTGAATCCATATTCAATTTATATTCAACTTTTTGAGCCCAATCAAACATTCTACCAGATTCATTCATTAAACTTGCAATTTCAGTTTTCAACATATTATTTTAACCTCCTATATTATTATATTTATAATCTTATAATACTTGAACAATAGCAAGAGTATTGCCATTATCAGAAAAAGTGCCATCATAAACAAATCCAGTTGCAGTAGCATTTTTCTTTAATTTACCTTGAGTTTCACCTGCTGCTGTTTCAACAATAAGATAATTGCCAACAGATAAATCAGTTGAAACATATTCAGTGGTAGCATATCTTTCACCAGAAATAGGTTTTTCAAGAATTACAAATTCGTTAGCAGAAATACTTTCAAATCTAGTATCATAATCACTTAATTCACCTTCAAGAGACATTAAACCAATAGGATAGTTGTCTTTATTTACAAAATAAAGTCCTTCTGTAGTAGTAGGAAGAATAGCAGTTTTATTTGCTAAATCCTTCTGTACCATCATACCTCTTTTCATTGCAACAGCAGCTTTGTTCATTGCATCTGCATTCTTGTTAGAAATAACTTGTAACCTTCTCAACATATTAAAATTCCTCCTTTAATTATATTAATTATTTATTGTTTAAAAATAATTTCATAACCGATGTGGGACTAACTTCATCCTCATCATCGTTTAAATTAGTTTTTACATTAGTATTATCAATTGCTGATACTTCAACTTCAGTTTTATTAGCAGTATCAGTATTAGAATCAACATTATTTTTACTTAATTTAAACTTTTCAATTGCTTTACGACCTTTAATTAACTCAATTTTTTCTTGACAAACTTCATAATTTTCAAGAGTTAATTCAGCAAAAATAGTGACAATTTGTTCATTAGATTCTAATTCAGCAGATTCAATTAAATTATCTTCTGTTGCAAAACTCTTTAATTGTAATTTCTTTTCTGCTAATTCTCTTTCTTGTTCTGCTTTTTCTAATTCTAAAACTTTCTCTTTGTATACTGTTAATTCGGAAATTTGAGTTTCAAAATCTTCTTTCCCTTTAGTTAATTCTGAAACTGCTTTACCTGCTTCAATTAACTCCTTTTCGGTAGAAGAAAGTTTTTCTGTTAATTGGGAGATTTGGGTTTCATAATCTACTCTAGGAATAAACATCATTAAAACTTCTTTTTGAGAATTAATACTAATTGTATCATCTGAATTCACTGTATATGAGAATTCAACATAATGATCTTCACTTTCCCTATCCCATTCATATGCGTATGCTTTATACTCATAGGGATATAATCGTGCAATATAATACCATTTACTGGAATCAGAATTGTTAATGGCACGTCTCACCTTTGTATACAGGTCGTTATCAGTTAATGCAGAAACTTCGGTAACTACAGTAACTACTTCTTTACCATTTTCAGGCATATCATTACCTCCTTGTGCAATATTTATATCATCAATAGAATCATTATCATCTATTTGAGATACCACATTAATTTCTTGATTATTAGTTTCTAAATTTTCAACTTCTGAATTAACAATGTTATCATTAGTTATTTCTAAATTACTAACTTCTTGATAGTTATTATTTTCTTCATTAATTAAATCTTCAGTAAATGCCATAGCAATTTGTATTTCTTGGTCTTCTTCAGATAATTCAATTAGACCAGCATTTTTATAGGCTGGTTCTATGAATTCCCCAAGGACGCAATTTCCAAGCCATACTATACTTTTTAACCATTTAGTTCCATCTTCTGTATAACTATCTGCATATGAAATTTCCCAACTAGTTTTAATACTTTTCTTTTCGTCTAAAATTCTAGCTAATGCAGAAATAGCTTTGTCATATCTAGTCCATAATTTTGCAGTAGCAACAATACATTTTTTTTTAATACCATCTATCTCTATTTCTTCTACAGATGCAGAAGTATGAAAGCCAATAGGGTTAGTGTCAAATTCATATTTTTTAACTAATTGACCATTTTCATTTTTTTCATATTTTACTTTTAGGTTGTGACCAGTAAAATCATATTTACCTTGTGCATTTTTAATAACTTTACATACTACAGGTTGATTTTCTAAACCTTTTTTCTCATCATCAGTTAAATCAACATCTCTCAAACCAACACCATTTGCATTTGCTTCATCTAATGGGCATATTAAAAATTTGCCCTCAAGACTAGTACCATCTGTACTTTCAGATAATGATATTAACATTCCATCTAATTTAATTTTGTCAGATATAATTTTCACCTCCTTTAAATACTAATAATATTTAACCAAACTCAATATTATTTTTCTTCAATACATCTTTAATATCTTTATCAGAAACATAAGAAGTAGTATCCACCAATACAGATACCACTTTATTTCCTTGAATATTCAATATTAAATTTTCATCACAATTTGGACATTTAATTTTTAATATCATATAATACATCCTCTTTAAATAATTTTTAAAAGATTAATTATTTTTTCATTAATACCTCTATAATTTTGGTTTAAATCACTTGGATAAAAAGATATAAAATATGTATCTGGAAGATTACGAAAATATTCTTCTTTCCTAATTGTTTTATTATGATATTTTATATAAATTTCTCCTTTCGGATTTTCTTTCCAAAGACCAAAATATTCAATAATTATATTTTTAATATTTCTATTATGATTAATAATAAAATCTGGAATATAATTTTCATTATATAATTTATTAAAAAATTTATATTTACTATTTCTTTGAGTAGGACAAATATTTAAATTAAAAGTCTTTTTTATAAATTCATATATTTTTAATTCTTCAATTGAATCTAATTTTTTACCATCAAAAGATATTGGAACTATAAAATCATTTTTATTAAATTTAATATTAGGATAAGCAGAAGAAAGCCATTCATAATAAGATTCATAAAAATTTGTTTTAAATAATATATTATTTAATTTATGGTTTTCTATATTACGTAATCCACTCACTGAAAATACTTTTAAATTTTCAATTAATTCACTTTCTGTATTAATTTGCAGTTTAGTTTTAATAAACCATTTTAAATACATATCTACATTATCTTTATTATCCCAAAATTTACATGGTACTCCGCATAATAATTCCCATGCTTTAATATCATATTCTGGAAATATTATATTAAATAATTCATATAATTTTAAATTATATTTATATAAAATATAAACAATTTTATATTTTTTTAACATTTCTCTTGATATAGTTAATAATTCAGATTTAGAATACAATCCTAAACAATTATTAATTACATGTTTAAATATTTTACAAATTGATTCAAAATTATTAATAATTTTCTCTGGAAACATTTCCATATTTTTATGATAATAAAAATCATACCATTCTTCAGGAGAATAAGTATTAAACATCAAATTAAAATCTAAAGTAATATCATATTTGTTTTTATATTTGTTAATATTTGTTTGTTTATTACAACATTCTTTACAAACCAAACTATTTTTACTAAAATTTTCATTATAATCTTTTTCTATATGACACATTTTACAAACAAAAAATGATTTTTCTCCGTAATGCAATTTAATTTTATTAATATTTAAATCTAATTCAGAACATTTCCTTCTAATCGCTTGTAGATTTCTACTAATCAATATTTTAGAAATATCTTTTACAGTTTTATTTTGATAATTATTCATTAAAATATTTAATTCTTCATCAGTCCAATGTTTTTGTTTTTTATTAGGTTCATATTTTATATTAAATTGATTACATTTTATTAAAATATATTCTCTTTTTCTATTTGGAAATAAATTTACAATATCATCAATATACATATTTGTACAACTTAATAAAATATTAGTTTCTTCATTTGTCCAAGAATTAGACTTTACAATTACATTTTTATTTCTTTTTAACTTTAATTTAGATGCTTTCATTTGAATAGATTTTAAACTTCTATTAAGAGTAGAAATTAAATCATTATATGGCAAATTATAATAATTATCTTTTAAAAAATTTACTTCTTCTTCTGTCCATATTTTCAAAATTACATACCTCCATAACATATTTTCTAAATAAAAAAGAGATAGATTATTTTCTATCTCTCCAAACAGTTAATAAATTATTTAATTTTTTAGTCCCTATAAACACCCAATATTTTTTACCTGTTTTTTCATGTATTGATTTAACTATAAATCTTTCATTATTTTCAATTAAAAAATCCTTCAAAGGTTTAGAATAACAATAAAATATTTTATCCAAATAATTCACTCCAATTTAATTCTTATTATTTTTCTTTTCTATATTGTAGTTATCAAATTGGTCAATATTATCCTTATTTATTGCATTTCCCTTTGGTTTTCCTCCTTGATCATCTATATTGCCATCCACACTCTCGCCATTACTATTATAACTTGTAGGATGAGGGAAGAAAATTTCACTATATCCTTCATCATTCTCATTTTTACGTTTTTGCAATTCATCTTTAATATCAATACCAACAATAGAGTATGCAGTTTCAAAAGAACAATTAAGTTTAGAATATAAAATTTCAACTAATTTTAATTTAATTTCCATCTCCATGAATTCACTGTCAATAATACTGATTTTTGGTGAAAAAGTAATATCAATCCCATTTTCAATTAAAATTAATTTATACCATTTTTCAATTATATCTTCTAATTGTTCAGATATTTTATTAATTAATCTCATTAACTCTTTTACACTTAAATTTGCTAATGTAAAAGTTGTTTGATTGCCTTGATTTAAGAAACTTATCCCTAACGCCAACATCATTTCACTTTTATAATAAGTAATTGTATCAGTATTTACATTATCAACTTTAGGTTCGACATATTTAACATCTTCAACAAATGCAGCTCCAGTATAAACTACAGTATCATTTTTCCATGCTGCCATAAAAGAATCATGTGCATATGCCATCTCTTCTAATGCTTTATTACTTCCATCTTGTCCTAATACTTCTTTCCTGAGTTTTTGAAATATAATCTTTTTCCCTTTTGCTTTAGCATTTATTTTATCTGTCTTATTAAATGTATCTAACATTATTGCAGATTTTAATGATTTAAAGATAGGAGTTAACCCATATTTCCTGTTTAAATTATTAACTCTTAAAACACCTGAATTCTTAATATTTAATTTTGCATATTGTTCTTTATTAATATAAGCATTATAAATTTCTTCAGGATAATTATTTCCTATTTCTTCTTTAATATCTTTGAAAAACAAACTCTTTCCTTTTTTAGTTTTTGTATATATTTTTCTAAGTTTTCCTGTTAATTCATTAATATTACAAAGTAAATATGGTTCACCATCTACTTCATAATCACTGATTTCTATTACACCTAAAGGGTATGTATCAATAGTATAATTACCATTTTTATTCCTTAAATAGAGAGTATAATTGCCTTCAGAATAAGCAATAGGAATTGACTTTCTGATTAATGATTTAATATTTATCTGTGAATTAAAATCATTGATTATTTCTTTTGCTTTTTCTAATATTTTATTTTTATTTCTATTATTAGAAAAATCTTTGTAAGATAATTTATAATCAGTATTTATATTATTTTCAATAGTTTCATATACTTTTCCAATTAAAGTATCTTTATTTATGAATAATTTAACTATTTGATTTATTTGATTAATATTTACTAGATTGCTTTGTGCATTTAATGCTAATGTATCAATCATATCATCCGTAATTGCTATAGATGATATAGATGATTCTGTTAGTATCGTAGAGTATTGATGATAATTATTATTGAATTTATACATTGCATCTTCTAACCATTTTTGAGATAATTCTTGAGTTGAAGTTATAATTGTTGTATCTGGATCTGGTTGTGATGCTATGTATATTTGAAAATCTTCTGTTTCTTGTTGTTGAGTTTGAATGTTTTGATTTTTGTTGTTTGTTTGATTTATTTGAGTTTTGTTGTTTATTGTGTTAGTTTGTGTTATTATTTTCACCTCCTATATGGAGTAGGGTAGGGGAGTGATAGATTAAAATGATACTGCTGAAACACATTTTGGGACGTTAGACCAGTCTGTTTGTTGTTTTTTCTTTCCTGTTATATGTTTTCTTCTTACTTCTCTTAAATACCATCCTAACATTGCTAAACAATATGCTCTATCAAAACCAACATCATTTACTTTTTCTTTAGATGTATCATATCTATAATTGTCACCATTTTTATACCTATATGTATAAATTATTTCTTCTTTTGCTAAATCAATATTTTTTAACACCAATTCTTCTTCAAAATCAAGTTTAACCTTCTTATAAACAATTTCATTTTCTTTAATTATATTTCCATTTTCATCTTCTACATCAACCATTTTCCCTGTTAACGAAGGTATTTGTAAATATCCTTTTGAATCATATTCACTTGTAAAAGATATTAAATCAAGATTCATCATTTCTAATAGTGCATCAAACATTTCCTTTTTATATTTATGTGGACTTAATAACTTTAGTTTATCAACAGCATTGGGAAATTTAGATACGTGTTCTTTACATTCTTCCTTATCTATAAAACCTTTATGTTTTCTTCCTTCTGAATCAATCCAATCTTCCATGAGATAATCAGCAATTGTTGTACCATGACCTCCAGAACCACTATCTATCATTATTTGTTCTATATTTTCATAATCGGGATTTCCTTTGCCATTATAATCTAATATCATTAATTTTAATAATGCAATTTGTTCAGGTGTCCTCATTGGTGTTTTCTTTTTTTTACCAACATCAACAAAACTAACTCCACCACAAATATTTAATTTTTCACCTACGTCCTTATCATTAATAATTTCTGCTACCATACAAACAGAATTATTATAATCATGTGCTGGATCGTATGCTATTAAAAACTTTCTTTTCCCTTGTTCTTCGTTTTTTAATACTGGTAATCTAACTTCACTATTTCTTACAATCATTGCTCTTTTAAAAGGTTGATTATCACCCCCATCTACAGAGAATTTATTATAAAACTCTCTAAGGGATTTTTCCTTATTTTTCCTCATTTCTGCATCAATTTCACTTTTATCAATTAATGGCACTTCAAATATCTTACCATTATAAGTAGCATTAAGCATAATCTCACAATTCAAATCACAAGCAAAGTAATTTTTATTTCCTAAAAACATCATTTTTGAATAATCTTTATATAACTTATAAAAATAACTATCTGTACTAGAAGCAGATGAAATAAATAATCTTTGATTTGGAATTTGTTGTGGATATGTTGTTATATCAATACCTGCACCAAGTTTAAATGTAGAATTTTGTAATAAAAATGGTGTAGTAGCAACAACATAATCTTCTTCAACCCATCCACTCTCATCATAAACGTTCAATTGCGATCTTTTACCCCTGTTGTTAGTAATACTGCCAGATAAACTAGTAACTTGACTGCCATTATATAACTTATAATTAAAACCTGATTGAGAATGTGTAAAACCATCTGTATTTGCAGTAGATTTAACAAGCTCACCCATAAAGAAATCTGTTAAACCAGCAAAACTAGCAATTTCTTTTTTAGCAATTTTTTCAATTTTCATAAATGTATCTTGACTTTGTGAAGATACATTACTAAGAATAAAACTATTATGTCCTGCAATCAAAATTCCTTTTGCCATAATAAAAGGTGCAGATAGTGTTGAATTATGTGTTACAGTAAATTTATCTCCGCATAAATATAAATGCTTTGGATTATCAACTGTTATACATTTAGTAGGAACACTATTTATTTTTCTTATAAAAGAAATATATTTAGTTATTCCATTATTATAAAAATCATTTATTAAAGGTACACTGTATTTTCTAAATTTAAAATTATTAAAAATGTCAGATGTTTTAATTGTTTTGTTTACTTTATATTCATAAACATTCCATAAATGTTCTGCATCACATACTATACTTTCTTCATCATCAAAATATATTTTGTAACAATCATGATTAATAAATATGTCTGACATATTTATTATTTTTGTTGGAGTTTTATTTTCATCAAAAACATAATCTCCTACTTTTAAATCTTTCATTATTTTAAATCCATCTGGAGTAGGAATTGTAGTATCTAAAGCTAATGCTTTGCCACCATTTCTTGTAACACACCACAAATTATATTGTCTTAACCATGAATTCATAAATACATATTTTTGTACATCAAGAAATTCAATACCAAAAAATCTTTCGCAAAACTTTATAGGTGCTTTGCTATCGACCCCATTGAATTATTTTTGCTAATTTTAAATAACTTTCCATTTTTCTCTGAGAAATTTGTAATTTAGAACTTCTAATAAAATAATCCATGAGAACAAACCACCCCCGATACTAAATTATTTTTTTTCATTACCATTTTCTAAATTATTATATTTAATTTTAAGTAATCTATAATCTTCTTTTATTTTAATTAATTCATCATCCATTTTTTTTATCATTTCTCTTTGTTGTGAAATCATATCTACATAATCGTTTTCATCGAACATTAATTGATCTAAAATACTTTTATTGCTAAAATCAGCAATTTGTTTCATTGCTTCACATGTTTCTAAATCAAATAAATTAACTTCAGCAGCAGATAAACCTATTTCATTTAATTCTTTAACCATTCCATTTAATGTATTTCCACCTTTACTTTTGTTATTATTGTGATTAACAGAAATACCATTATCTTTAGCCATAGCTAATATTGAACGATATATTTTTTCTTTTGCTTCTATTAATGTTTTTATTCCACCTGTTTGAGATTGTATATTATTTACATCTGCTGTTAATAATGCTAATGCTTGATTTATTTTATCAATTTGATTGAAACTTTTTACAATTTCTATGCATATTGGTAATTTGAATGAATCGGAAATTGTATCTTGGTCTAAATAATTTATTAACATATTATACATGTATTTTTTATCTGATTCATTTTCGTTTTCAAATGGATCATGCCCAATAATACGTATTACATCTTCTTTGTTTTTTTTATCTTCTTCTGTATTTTCTAATTTAATTTCTGTTTCAAATATATTAATATTTTTATCAGAATCCAATGGGGAAGACTCTGAAAATGTTTTTGAGGCATATTGAGGGAGGCTGTTGCATTTTTGAAAGTAGATCTGTGCAATGTTACTATTACTATTATTTGCTTGTTGTTCTGCACTATAATATAAACTTGATTCAAAATATACATCAAGCAATCTACATAAAAAATATAATGCTATTTTACAATCATTATGTTTACCTACTAAATATGTATATAAATCTACCACACATTGACGACATACTACCATTCTTTGATTATTTGCTTTTAATATTAATGAATTTGATTTATAAAAATCTTTATCTTGATTTTTATCTATTCCACAACAAACACATTTAAACATAACTTTTTCTTTTTTAGGTTGTGGCGTAGTTGCCACAGTTTTTTTAACTCTAGGAATAAACGCCACACTCCTTATTTAATTGCTTATTTTTAAATTTCCTATTGCCCATGCATTACAAATTAATTTAAACTCATTATCAAATTCTAATGATTTAGATATAATTATTTTATGTATTACTGGTTTATGAGAGCAATTTAAATTTTCATTTGCTATATAAATAAAATAATTATTAGTATCCATATAATGATATTTATGTATTTTAATTAAATTTAAACTTAATTTATTTAATTCAATAATAGCATTATTATAATTATCATCAATAATTGCAATATTCATATTTAATTCTCCTTTTTAAAAATCACTACCAAATCTTACATTTATATCAATTTCATTAAAACCTTAAAACATAATAAAATCCACCTCAAATAAATAGAAGTGGATTCAATATATCTTAATATATCTTAATCTATAAATTTATGGTCTAATTTCATTATCAACAATATATTTATGTTTCTTATACTCAATATCTGTTCTCCAAACCTTATGATTCCTAATCTGCATATCATGATTCTGTTCCCATACTGCAATCTCAGTAACTAATTGATTATTTATATTTTCTACACCATACTCAGAATACATTAAATTCCAATCATATTTTTTAATTAAATCTAATGTTTCTCTTAATGATTTTAATGTTGCTATATAACTTTGCATTTCATTATTATCTCTAAATCTAGTCAATCTATTATTCAAATGTTTTGCTTCTTGTTTAAGATTATTAACTATATCATCATAAAAATTAACTTCTTTTGATTCTTTATCTTCTTCTAAAACACTATCTTTCCAAGTTAAATTTTTATATTGTGGTAAATTTATTCTATCCATATATTCATATATTTTTGTATCACCATTCGACTTAATAACATTCCATAAATTATAAATAAACGGAATATTATATTTCTTAAATACATCAAATAAATCACTACATTTATAAATTTCTTCTATAAAACATGATTTACAAACAGGCATATATTTTTCAATATACCCTCTAGATAAAAAATATTTGTTTTCTTCTTTCTCAATTTCACAATTTTTACATATAATTTTATTTTCCATAATTATACCTCCACAATGGTAGGTCATTACCCATATTTATACATTGTAATTAATTAATTAAACAATGCACAATAAAACTCATCTAATTTAATTTTAGATGAGTTATTTTCTACATTGTTATTTAACTTCAAAAAATATATCCTCATTTTATATTATACTATATTTATTTTTATATAATATCTCTATCTAATATTTCTTCAATTCTATCAAAATCATAATACCAAATTTCCAAAAAATTATATTTATTAATTATTGCATACTCTTTTTTACGTTTATCATGTTCTTGTTGTTTAAGAAAATCTTCATAAGATTTATGAAAACCTTTTATGTATCTTTCATGTTGCTCACCTTGAAATTCTATTAATAAATTTAATTTAGGAATATAAAAATCATATGAAAGTAATCCATTGCCTAATCCTATTAATCCATTATATTTCATTTGTGGTATGTAATAATTTTTATTGTATTTTTCTTTATCAATTAGTTGCTCAAAATCTTGTTGTGATATTTTAATCCAATTATTATAAATTAAAACTTCATCTATTTTCTTTTTCATTTATCCAATACTTTTCAATCCATTTTTCATTATCAGAATCATATAGACTTTCGGATTTAAATAAATTCATGTGTGAAATTTCTCCTTTAATTATATAAATTTATTTTACTAATAATTATGTACCAATAACTATTATATTTATAATCTAAGTTGTTTTATCTTACAACATTTCCTTCTCTTTAACCAATGTTGCATTTTTGCTTGATTCAATACTTGCATTAGCATTAATTTTTGCCACTTCAAGACTATGTTCTATATTTAATTTTCCAATAACTATTTCAACGGCATCTTCAACAGAAATTCCTGAATTTAATAATCCAGTATAAATTCCAGAAACATAACTAGAATCTTTTAATCCTCTCATAAATTCATTTTTATCTAATTGTATTGTATTTTCTGATAAATTAGATGTATTAATTTCTAATGGTTCAAAAAATAAAATTACATCATCTGATGTAAGGGAATGTGAATCTGTTTTTAAATTAATTTTATCTTTTTCTTTCATATTGTTTCTCCCATATATCTATAGAATTTTATCTACACATTTTAGAATAATTGCTTCTTCAGGCCAAAGCGAAACGTCTAAATCATGTTCTGTAATACTATCAAGTTTATCTTGAGTAATATTAGTATATTTTAAAATTATATCTTGACATCTACGCCACAATTCTTCTAAATCTTTTAGTTTTCTTTTAGATTGCTCTACTGATGTATCTCCTAATTCATATGATTGAACTTGATGGTATAGAAATCTTGTATGTCTTTGGCAAATACGTTCCGTACAAGATATGAATATCTTAAATGCTCCTGACATAATTTTTCCATATGCTTTACCAATTATTTTATATCCATTTTCTTTAAGTGTTTCTATAGTAGAAATAATACTTAATGTTGCGTAAACTGAACCACCATAACTAGAAATTTTTAATATAATAGGTTCTGCATTTTCAGGTGTAATACCATTTTTTATATCTCTTTCTACTATTTTTTCAAACATTCTATTTACAATAAATTCAGTATCTTCATCAATATTATCATCATTTAGATATATAGTACGTTCATTAATATAAGCATTAAGTTTGATTTCTTCTACTATTTTATTGATTGGAGTTAATATTTCCATATTTATATTACCTTTCGGTTAATATTTAACTTCCTAACCTACTTCACTAAAAATTCCTTTGCTTTTTCAGTAATAATATTTTCCACTTCCTTAACTACTTTTGCTTTTGTATCAGATACTTTTGCTTCAACATAACTTCTTATCATAGTTTCATCAATAGGAAGTTTTTTACTTTTAAAAATTTCTGCAATAGTATTAACAGCACTTTCTTTTTTCATATTATTTGACATATCAGAGAATTCTTGATTAATTGCTTTAATTACATTTTCGATAATAGTTTCTTTTAATTTATTTTGCTCTGTAGAAGTTTGAATTTTAATTAAATTTTTCTTACTATTGATAAAAGTAACTATTGCTTTCCCTGCAAAAGCTATAAATGCTGAAATTATAGTAGCTACTGCTAATGCCAATTGACTATAAATATCTTCCATAATAAAATCTCTCCTTTACATTGTTAATTTAATTTTTTATTAATCTATTATTTTATTGTTTTATTTTTTATTAATTTACTGCACATCAAAACTAACACCTATTTTTCTTAAAATTTGAAATAAATATTCACATAGATCATAGTCTTTAATATCTCTTGATTTTTTGTGTTCAATTGTAAAAATTTCCATTATTAATTTCATAAATGTTAATCTTTGTCCAGTGATAATGTGGAATTTATTTAATTCTTTTGGGTCTAACTCATTTAAAGTTACACCTTTCATTTCTTTAATTTTGATAAATTCTGGTTCAATTTCATTAAAGAATTTATCAATTATTTCAGTTGATATGGTTATGTTCATAATTTATTTTTACCCCTTTGTTTTTTTAATTAATTACCGAATGTAAAATATCAGTTAATCCTAAATCTTTATCCCAAATAAAACTTTGTGCTTTCTTTACTGCTCCAACATATCCGTTTTCATAATGCCAATTATCAGTAGAAGTAGGGGAACTAATATATCTAATTATGATACCATTTTCCTCTTTTACTACTTGTTCAGAATGAAAATGTGCAGCATGTACTTCATGATATTCTGTTCTACCCCAAGATTCTTTTGCTTCAATAGGCATTAATTTACCAATTCTATTCTTTTTTTCTGAATCCCCATGAGTGAAACCAATTAGACATTTACCAAATTCAATATATTTTCTTGACTGTGGTTCAATATTAATAATTATATTATTATTGTGTCTATACCAAGCATAAAGTTCATTAATAGCATAAAAACTTGTCATTTTATCATGGTTTGAACCAATATAAAATGTTTCAATTGGAGCATATTGAGATAATAAATCAATACCTTCAATCAACATTTCTATTCCAATCTTATATAATTTTTGCCAACGAATATCACTATCTTGTCTCGTTCCAGCAGTTGTGGTAATACTAGTAGTATCGTAGTGAAAGAAATCATTACTCCATACAAATAATATTTTATTAAAATTATAATGTGAAGTACGTGTTATAATATCATTTAAGATATAGAAAAATCTTTCTTTTGCTATTTTATAATCATAGTTTTCACCTGAATCACCAATCCATGCTAATTTTCCTACATGTAAATCTGCAATATTAATTTCTAACATTTTGCCATTAATATCATATCTAGTAGGAGTATGAACAGGACTTTTATAATTGTTAATAAAATTATTAAAATGATCTTTAATATCTTCTAAAGATATTTCATTTCTTGGCTTAACCACAATTTTACTTGAATATAAAACCATAATACCATCTTTCTTGCTGTAACTATTCCATATATTATTTCTAGCAGATACTAACTGAAAAACTTTAGAATCATAACCATGTGATTTTAAAAGAAATTCAACATCTTTTGCATCGTTTTCTGACATTTGAATTAATTTTTCACTAGTTTGCGTATTGTCTTTGTTTAATTCTATAGTGTTTTTATAGTTTTTAGTTAATTCTGATTCTAAATTATTATCATTGATACTATTTTGTACATGACTATCTATAATACTTTTCTTATATTCATCAATAGTCATCTGTAATACAGTTAATGCTTTTCTAGCATGATCTGAAGAAACTTGTTTATTATATAGTAACTCATAAATTTCACATTTATCTAAATCATAAAAACTTTTATTCTCTAATAATCTATCAGCATAGTTTATAAAATTCTCATTGTCTTTTCTTAAATGTTCCATACAATTCCTCACATTATAATAGGGTAGGGGAGAGGCATAGAATATATACCTTTATCGACCATTATTTATTTAAATCACTGACGTACAATCCCAACCAATTGTAGTCTTTCCCAAAAAGTATAGATAGTATGGATACTCTCTATACAAAAACAACCCGTTTTTGAACATAATGATTATATTAATAATCTATAGTTAATTAACTAATTTTCTTTCTTAAATCATCAAATTCACCCAATTTATATCTTTGTATGTATTCTTCTAATTGTTCTTTAGTGTTATTTTTTGTTCCATAAATATGATGAAAAGAACCATACTTATTAATATTATGACATTTATCACATAAAGTAATACCATTATTTATATCAAATCGCAATTCAATATAATCAGAAAAATTTAAAATATGATGTGCCGTTATATTAACTCCAGATTTACCTCCACAACATTGACAAATATAATTATCTCTTTTAAATACTAATTTTCTCCATTCTCTATATTCAATTGAACTTCTTATAATACTATTTTCAGAACTAATACCACCTTTCCAATTATGATGGTTTACTCCACCAATTTCTTCTTTTTGTGTTCTTAAAATAATATTATTTTTATGCAACAAACTTGCAATTGTATTATTGGTTGTATTAAATATTAATGCAATCTTTGAACAACTTAATTTTTTATTTCTATACAAATCAATAATTTCAAATGTATCATCAATAAATTTACTATTTTGTTCAAATGCATCTCTAACTTTTATATTATTGCTTATTAATATATTTTTTATTTTATTAATTGAAACTTCAAATTTATTTGCCAATTGTGTTAAAGATAATTTATTATTTAGATATAAATCAACAATATAGTTTTTATCTATATATACTTCTTTTAATAACTTCCATTCATTGGGTATTAATTTTCCAATAATTTTTCTATTGACAGAATATATTAAAGCAATTTGCTTAATTAATAGACCCTTATTACAATAATAATCATATAATTCATCTAAATTTATTTCAATTTTTAATCTATGCAAATTAAGTCTATTTGCTTTTATATAAATCCCTTGAAGTGTTCTTTTAGGTAATAATTCTAATAAATCATAAGTAGGTAAAATAGAATAATATTCATATAAAATACAAATCTCTTCTTCACTCCAAGAAGTCCAATTTATACCTAACTTAAATGATTTATCTAATATCATATTATAATTTCTATTTGGTAATTTTAATATTGCTTCTTCTAATGTAATACTTGTTTTTAAAATATTAATCTCTTCGTCAGACCAATATTTCCAACCCTTACCATAATCTAAATTTAATTTATCTAATTTTTTACGTATAGATTCCCAATTTCTATCTAATAAATTACATAAATTATCTTTTCCGATATTATAATTATTTTTTAATAATTGAATTTCTTCTTTTGTATATATTCCAATTTTAACTGTATTCATCTCCTTTATTTTAATTATCTTATAAAATAAAAAAGATGACAGAGAAACATTCCGTCATCAACTCCACACAGAGAAACAGTCTGAAGGAGTAAATTTATATTATCAATCTAAATATCCTGTGCAATATCTGCTAAAGGACTTCTATAAATATTCTTTAATTTTACACAAGAGAAATATTTAGTACCTTTAAATACATCAATAACTCTTTGCATACCATTTTTTCTTCCATTATTTCTAATGTCTTGTTGTTCTAACATATCTCCTTCGAGGATAATTTTACATCCTTCTTTTGCTCTTTGAATAATTGTTCTCATAGTGTACGCATCTGTATTTTGTGCCTCTGTAACAAAAAGGCAATCATTATCTGATATTTCAATTCCTCTAATATCACTAGTAGGAATTATCATTAATTTACCATTATTGATTAATGATTCAACTAATGTCATGTCACCAAATTTACTTGATAATATACCACCGATACTATTTTGGAGTAATTTTTCTGTTCTACTGCCACTATAATAGCCAAGTTGTTCATTATTCTTTAATTTAGCAGGATTAAAAATAATTATGCATTTACCTACTTTTCCGATTTGTATATTTTGCATTATCCAAGATAGAGATAAATATGTCTTACAACTTCCTGCTTTCCCAAATAATAATGTTAAATCATCATTTATCAACGAATCCATTGCTAACATTTGATATTCATCTTTTGGTTTAAAATCAGGAAAATATATTGATTTAAAAGGTTTAGATTTTAACTGCAAAAATCCTTTTCCTTCAACATATCTCTGTTTATCTACAACATTTCCATCTTTATCCTTGATAATTAAAAATTCATTATTCAACAATCCCCATCTATTTTCAGAAGTCTCATAGTGTTTTGCTAATTCTTCATCTGAAGATATACATACTTCTTTATATCCATTATATTTTCCATCATCACTCTTATCATCACCATCAAATTTATCACATCTAATACCTAACAATCTACACTTTTGCCTAAATAATAAATCATTACTTAAAGCAAAAATTTCAATTCCATTTTCTTTTCCGAATTCTTCATTACTAAAATATAAATTATTTAAAACACCAATAATCTTATTATCCATTGATAACTTATCAAAACTCAAAGGTAAAGTATATTCAAAATTATTTTCTCTAACCACATATTCAATTTTATCTTGATATGCTTCTATATCTCTACTTGCTTGTCTTGCTTTATATTTTTTACTTTCATCAAATGACATTTTATGATTATCTAATTCATTTAAGACATAACCTGAAATAATAAATTTTGTGTTTGGGTTTTCTTTGTATTTATTGAAAAGTTGAGAGGAGTGTGACATTAGGACGTTTGTATCTAGAAATATTTTTGTTGTTTTATTATTTTGAATTGCTTCAATATTTAATTGTTTACTTTCACGTTCACTATCATCTTTCATAAAATCAATTCCTTTTTGGAAAATTTTGTTACTTACTTGTTATTTAATTTAATTTATTAACTATTAAATAACATCATTTTTCTTGTACATATCTCTATCAATTCTGTCCTTCATGTAATCGGGAACCGTTGGTTTTTTCCTTCTAGATTTCTTTTTACCGCAAATGGTAGTCAAGTCAGTGTACTTTCCCCTTTCCATTTTTAATATTTTTTTAGAGATTAACCATTCTTTTTCTTTTTGACTGATTTGTTTCAATGTTTAAATTAATTCTCCTTTTGTAATTTATTTTTTTGTTTTATTGGTTTTTTGGCAAACAAAAAGAGAGTAGGATGTTAAATCCAAACTCTCTTCTGCATAAATCAGTTCCTACTTTAAAATACTATTTAATAGCAATAGGTAAGGACTCTCCTTTTATATTCATACATAAGAATATACAAATTAAAATTATAAAACACCTTATCTATAATGGTTTATTAGTATTTTCTAAACATACACGTTTATTATTTTTTCTATATTCTTTTTGTTTTTCTGCATTATAATTATTCCATATTATCTTCCAACATTCCTTGCAATATTTATGACGATTATTAGTGCAAACAAATGGTATTTCACAATTTAAGCAATAAGCAATATTATGTCCTATGTATTTTAAATATTCTAATATAAAATTATCAAAGTTTTTAATAATAATTTCTGGTTCACTAATTTCATCTACAAAATTAACTTCTAATGTGCAAAATATAGTAAATCCAAAAAGTTTTGTTTCATGCAACTGATCTATAAATATATCTTTCCTTGTTTTATTACATGTTATTTTAGAACATATAAATAAATCTTTTAAATTATTAACATAATATCCTTGATTATCTATATTTTCTTTTTTCTTATATTTACTACTTGTATTCTTTGGAATATGTTTATTAATTTTACTTAAAACTAACGCAACAAATGATAATTTCTCTAAATCTAAATCATTTAATTCTTTTATTTTTTCAAGTTCTATTTTAGTTATAGGAATAGGAGGGATAATTACTAAAACATTTTTCTTTTGTACTCCAAAAGTTGTTGCTTTTATAATCATATCTAAATGTAAAACTTCATTATATCCAGTTAAATGTTCCTTGCAAAACTCTTTTAATTTTATTTTTATATCATTTGTTTTTAAATCTTTTTTCTTATTATAATATTTTGCTAATATTTTTAATTCCATTGAATATTTATCTTGTAAAAATCCTCTTTTTAACATATTTTCTGCATACTCTAATTCATTAAATATTATCATATATAACCTCCTGCAAACTATAACTATTTCCTAAATATTTAATATCGCCTTTTTCGTCTAAAATAGGTAGATATACTTTTTCTTGTTTGTTTTTTAATACATTTACTAGAATATCATTCTCAAATACATCCCATAAAAAATCTTTTTTATCTTTTGGATTTAACTCATATACAATTTCAACAGCATAATTAATAAGTTCAGCAGTATTTGAACAAAATTTATATGCATCTTTTCTCATTTGATGATAGAACATTTTTAATTCATCATAAGATTCTTTATTAAATTTTCCTTCTTTTTCTTTAGATTTAACTTGTATAGAAGTTTTAGAATGTAATTTCTTTTTTTCACAGAATATTTTATATAAACCTAAAATATTATTGAATATTTCTTCATTTTTTGGTATAGAATCATCTTTAAGAATTTTAACATATTTGCTATAATCAACATTTACTTTTAAAATATCTTTAATATTAAATCCTACAGACTCCATGTAAAAGCACAATTTATTCATAACGCAGGGAGAAGTATTTAAAGGCATATTTTTATAATGAAATTTAAAAAAGTCATTTTCTTGTTTAGTTTTCTTTCTTTTATTTTTTAATTCATTTAATGTACATTTGAAAGTTAGTTTACAATACAATTCTGCTTTTTCCATAAACTTTTTATGTTTACTTTTATATTTAGGATAAATATAACCTTGAAAATAAGGTTTCTTATGTATTACTATCTTATTTAAAAACTTTTTAATTTTAATTTCTTCTAATGTATCTGCTTTATGTATTAACTCACCTTTGTCATTATACTCATCTTGATAATGAATAACTTGATACTTAATCCATTCTTTAGGAAAATCTTCAACTTCAATACCTTTTGCTTTATCAATTGCATTTCCTTGTAACATTCTAGTTATTTTTAATCTTTCTAAAATTGTATTATATGTTTTAGATTTTTTATGATACTGTGCTAACATAGCATACATATCAGTTGAATAATTAGTAATTATACCAATATCATTGCTAAAACTTAATAAATCTGCTTGAAACAATGCATCATCAGTAATTATATCAATTGGTGTTGTTTTTTTATCATACGTTATAGGTAACATATCTTTATAGACACCTCTTAAAAACACTGGATTACTAGTAGTAAATACCAAATCTAGATCAAAATCACTATCAGCATGTCTAATTGTATCTACACCTTTTGTTGGATAGATAATACCACTAGTTTGATATTCATACCATTTATTGACTATATCATTGTCTTGTAAATTCAATATATTATGTTCTGAATAATGAGTTAAAGGACTTCTACATGCATCTACATTTTTTATTTTTTTATTATTCCAATAAGCAGAATAATGTTCTCCTTCTTTTAATAATCCAATACATTTTTCTGACTCTTCACCAAATATACTCTGACATAAACTATATGGGTCTGCAATCATGGTTTGATAATTACCTTCAACAAGTATTTTACCTGCATATGTCTGTTTTATTCTCTTTCTAATACTACTATTTATTCTATTTTGTATATATGGATCACTTGCTAATTCATTATTAAGTAAAATTGCTTTTACTATAGGGTTATTAATATCATCTATATTATTAACTGTTTTTATACCTTTACCTAATAAATAGAGAGTAGTTTTAATAGAATCTCCACCAAGAATATCATTAAACCAATCAATATTAAATTGACATAATTCTTTAATATCATTATCATTCATATCTAATGTTTGAAGGTACTGATAATTAGTTAACGCATAATGTTCATCATTTTTAGATGGAACACGACATATACCCCAAGACAAATTATTATCTTTACATTTTTGCGTAAATTCTTCCAAAGATTTATAATTGTCCCAAAGTTTAACTTGACTAGTAGTTAGAAAAATATCATAATTTTTAGCATCTCTTTTTTCTCCCCATGCATCAATAAATTCGGAAGTATGTGAAACATCTTTTATAAAATCATCCATAAAAAATGTTATAAGCATTCCTTTCACATACGAATTTCTAATGCCCCAAAATCCAGGAGTATAATCTTTAATATCTAAATCTTCACACCATTGCTCTGAACCACTAATAGTTATTATGCCCTCCCCGTCATGAGGTTTTAATTCAATAGGATGATTTTCAATTGTTTCTACCCATGATTTTCCTTCTTCTTGACGTATAAAATCAACTGTTCTCTTAATATTAATTTTTAAATCTTTTACTACGCAAAATCTTAAATCTCTAACTTTAATTGTGTTACTGCTATAAAGTCCGAAATATGCATTAAATTTGTTGGCTGACATCTTCTTTTCTTTATCATATCCATTTTCTAATTTTGGTCTAATTTTATTTAAAGTTTCTTCTTCCACAAATAAAACCTTGCTATTACGTGCATGCCCACTACCACACACAAATCTACGAAACACCTTGTTATTAACCTTTACAGTATCTAAATACATTTTATTATATTGACTTTTAGATTCAATATTAATAGAAATTACTTCAGGAACAAATAAAATATTATCTATTTGCTCCTGAATACTATTTAGTTTTTCAATATTTTCATCAGAAGAAGGTTTAGATTTAATTAACTTTTTCCTTTTTGATAATTTACTTAATTCATCTAAATCTATATTTTTATATTCTCTAATCTGTCTAAGCAATTCACTATCTCCTAAAGCAATTAATTCTTTATTTTTTCTTGCTTGTTCAATAGTTAATTGAATATCATATTTATATTCTTTTAATCTTGATGATCTTAATCTAAAAACATGAAATTGTTGTTGTTTTACCAAATTAAATCCTCCTTCCTATATAATATTGTAAACATTATATATATTAAACTTATCTAATGTCTCGATAAAATCTTTAATTAACCAAGGTTGTTTCTTACCATCTTGAATGGTAAAATCTACATTTAATTTAATATTTAAAGTTTCATTAAGATATTTTTCTACTAAATATATTATAGGATATAAAGTTTTATATATTTCATTATTAATATTTTCATCTGTAAATTTAATAGGTGAGTATACTTTATCTTTGTATAATTCTGGCAATTCTTTTAAATAATTATATTTTACGTCAGACAAAGTATCTAATATATTATTTAATTTATTTGTTGCATTTACAAAATCATATCTTAATAATGGTTTACTATTTTCAATATTTCTAAAAGATAAATTTATTTCAGAATTACTAAACATTATTGGAAATTCATATTTTACTTCATATCCTCTATTATTAGTTATTTTATAAGAATCATTAGTTTCATACATATAAACATTATTTTCTAAACATAAACTTATTACAATTAATTTACAATTGCCTTTATATTGTTCAAATCCATTATAATAATAATTTTTTTCTATAGGATTTATTTCATGTAAATATTTTCTTATCCCATGTATAATAAATTCAATGCCTCTATAATCTTTAAAATATAATAGATTACATTTGTCATCTAAAATATAATTATTTTTATACTCAATAATTTTATCTGTATTATTATCAAAAAACTTTGTTATTTTATTAAGAATTAATTTAAAATCATTGCGTTCTTTATTTATTTCTTTTATTAAATGTTTCTGTTTTTCTCTTTCTATTTTTTGTATTCTTATTTTTTCTGAAATTGATTTTTTCTTATATCTTATAATACCTTTATTTATTGCATTTGTAATAAATCTAACTATATCAGATTCGTTATTGTTATCTAATATATCTATCACTAAATTATTATATTTATTATACATATCTTCAATACGATCTTTCCAAATATAAATTGATGCACAACTATCATGCCAATATTCTTTTAATGATATACTGTATAAATAACTATTTTCAATATTATTTTTACTAATACTTAAATATAACCCATCTATATATTTATTTTTATTTTCAATCAAAGAACATAGTCTATTTGCTATATTATAATATGGTGCTAAGTTATTTATTTTTATCATCATATCTTTTATCAATGTAGTAAATTCATCTTTTACATATTTATAAATTTCAAATTGTTTTTCTTTTAAATATGTATTTTTAATTAATATTGCATTATATTTAATATTCTTATATTTTCTACCTAATTTTATTTTTTCCAAAGAAAAATATTTATTATCATTAAATAATTCCGATGCTAATTTTTCAAATAAATTAACTTTATAATTTACGTAATCTTCATAAATAGGAGTACATTTTTTATTTGATAATATTTCAAAAATTAAATTCTTATCTTCTGATTCAGAGTAATCAATAAAATCTGTAATACTTTCAATATCTATTTTATCCTTCTTATAATTAATTATCTCTTCCCAAAACCAATCTAATTTTTGAATCCTTTCTTTTAATTTATCACTAACATCACTGTTCTTGAATAAATTCTCTTTGTGTCTGCCAATTGTTTCATGATATAAATCACCCTTCTTAACATTAAAACACTTACCATCATAAAACAATGCATTAAACACAGGTAATTTATCCTTGCTCATTAATTTCTTAATATCAATTTCAACCACAATATTCTTTAATTCTAACCATATATCTATGTAATCTTTTAACTTCTTCTCATTACTAAATTTCATTTCAAAATAAATCACATTACCACACTCAGTTTTAATAGTTACATCTGGTCTATATATTCTATCTCCAACAGTATAAGATTGCTCAACTAATATTTCTTTACAAACATATTCTCTTTCCTTATCAGATACTACTCTAAATTTATCTCCTAATTCTAAGAATTTATGTTTGAACCACCAATGGATCATACTTTCACTCGTACACTTACTTGCATCTATATGTGCAAAATGAGCAGTTATTAATTTTGAATTTGTTGCTTTTGGTATTACTTCTGATCCACATAAAGGACAATAATATTTTTCCTTGTTATTTTTTACTTCAATCTCATTAATAGTGACAATATCATTATTTGTATTTTTGGCAAACCATAAATTAATGTTGCTATTTAACAATAATAGTTTCCTCCTTTAATTAAAATTATTATATTTATAATATGATTAGTACAAGAGATATTTCACCCTTGTACTATACTAATCTACCTAACCAATTAACTAATCTCAGGTATTTGTTCTTTTATGTATTTGTAAACTTGCCATTGTGTTAAATTAGGAGAAGCAGTCATGGGATATAATTTTCTCCAATCTGCATTTTTAATTAATTCAATAATTTCATTTTTATACTTTTCATTATATACTTTAATACAAAATTCTTTAGCATATTGATTTTCATATTTTACTTCATTTCCTATTCCACTATTGCCATCTTTATATCCTCCCCATGCACATATTCTTATATCATAATCTTTTACTTGTTTATTTCCTAACCTAATTTCAATAATTTCAACATCTTTAAGTTTATTATTAG
>Ga0209518_1001417_pt1 | contig 25765 bp, 40 predicted proteins | sample RifGroB1_FD_183993 | JGI IMG/M metagenome (GOLD analysis project Ga0209518, IMG submission 183993) | Groundwater microbial communities from Rifle, Colorado, USA - Groundwater B1 (SPAdes) (version 2) | ecosystem: Environmental > Aquatic > Deep subsurface > Groundwater | place: Rifle, Colorado...
GAATCGGAGAAAGTGATTCTAAATCTGATATGGTTAATGAAGCTGTTTCACAAGCCCTGACACATCCTCTACTTGACGTGGATTATCAAGGAGCTACTGGAGCTTTGATTCATGTAACTTGTGGTCCAGATTTAAAATTAGAAGAATTTGATTTAATTGGCAGAACTGTTTCAGAAAATTTAAGCGCGGATTCTAATGTAATTATCGGCGCAAGAATCAGCAAAGATTTTGTTGGAAAAGTTCGTGTGATAACAATTATGACTGGAGTAAAAAGCCCGTATGTTTTGGGACGTCCAGATGACAGACACCAAATGGTAGAATCGCAAAGACGAATGTCTGATTTAGGAATCGACATGTTCAATTAATTTCTCAGAAGATTTTTCTTCTGAGTTTTTTCTTTTTTTAAATTTTTTTATATTTATTCTTTCGTTGATAATTAAGATTCTTTATCGCCTAAATATTTTTAAATAAGAAAATTATTTCTAACTTATGAGCATAGATGATACACCTTTTGAAGATTTTATTGGGTATTCTGGAAAATATATTGTACCTCCTTATTATACTCCCGAAGAATTAGAAAGACGCAGAAGGCGCTTAATCCAGATGAAGGTTGGGTTTGGGGAAGACCAGATCGTGTTGATAGGGTTGTTGAAAGAGATAAAGGAACCGCGCCTAAAAAAGGAAAATAAAAAACAATTTCAAAAAATAGTTTTCTCGAAGATAAAAATTATAGATTTTCGCGATATCCCCCGGAGGCATTTGAAAGATATCGCACACTGGAACAGAAAAAGGAGAGGTTATTGTAAGGAGAACATTGGTTCTCCTTAACCTTTCATAACTGCCAAAGGTTTTAATCTTGCAATTTTTTTTGTCAGACCAACTTTGTCAGAGACCTCTATAACCTCGTCGACATTTTTGTAAACTTGTGGAGCTTCTTCTGCTAAATTTTTTATTGAGCCAGAAACAACTTCAATTCCTTTTTCATTTAATTCTTTTTTTATTTTTTCTCCTTTTAAATTTTTTAAGGCATTACTTCTGCTTTCTCTTCTTCCTGCTCCGTGCGCTGTTGAGCCAAAAGAAATTTTTTCTGCTTTTTTTGTTCCAATTAATAAATATGACGAAGTTCCCATTGAACCGGGAATTATTACTGGTTGTCCAATATTTCTGTAATCTTCTGGAATTTCTTTTCTTCCTGCGCCAAAAGAACGAGTCGCGCCTTTTCGCATTACAAGAATTTCTTTTTCTTTTCCGTCGATAAAATGTTTTTCAAACTTTGCAATATTATGACAAACATCATAGACTACTTCTGCATTAAAATTTTTGAAAATCTCTTTCATAGTTTTTCTCACCCAATGTGTTATCATTTGTTTATTTGCGAACGCGAAATTTGCCGCGCATGACATTGCTGAAAAATATTTTTTTCCTAATTCAGATTTTATTGGGGCGTTAATTAATTCTCTGTCATATTCGGGAAACCCATATTCTTGTTCCATTAATTTTATGTAATCGCTTGCAACTTGATGACCCAATCCTCGAGAACCGCAATGAATCATTATTGTGATTTGATTTTTTTCCAGTCCAAATTTTTTTGCGATTTTGTCTTCGAAGATTTCATCAACAAACTGAATTTCTAAAAAATGATTTCCTGCCCCTAAACTTCCAAGTTGAGGGATGCCTCTTGCCTTTGCTCTTTGCCCGACGTCGTTTGGATTTGCGTTTTCCATTTTTCCATTTTCTTCTGTGTGCTTCCAGTCGCTTTCAAAACCATAACCATTTTTTACTGCCCATTGCGCGCCGTTTTTCAAGACATCGTCTAATTCTTCTTTGCTTAATTTTATTTTTCCTTTTTCTCCGACGCCAGATGGAACTGATTTGAAAAGTTTTTCTATAATTTGTTTTTTGAATTTTTCAATATCTTTAATTTTTAAATTTGTTTTTAATAAACGAACCGAACAATTTATATCATAGCCAACTCCGCCTGGAGAAATTACTCCTTTGTCGACGTCAAAACCCGCGACACCGCCAATTGGAAAACCATAGCCCTGATGCGCGTCGGGCATTGCAATGCTTGAATTAATTATTCCAGGAAGTTTTGCAACATTTTTTATTTGTTCAAGGGTTATATCTTTTTGTATATCTTTGAGCAAATTTTCTGAAGCAAAAATTTTTCCAGGAACTTTCATTTCTTTTTCTCGCGGAATTTCCCATTCAAAGTCGGAAATTTTTTTCAAATCCATAATTATTTTAGTGATAAAGAGTTTAAGAGTTTTGCGATGAGAAAATTTAAATAATAAACAAACTAATTTTAAATATGAAGCAAAGATATTTTATATTTATTATCTTTGTTCTATTAATAATCATCGGAGGTTTAATCATGAAACAAAATTTGAAAATCACAAAAATAAAAGATATACTTTCCAATCCAGAACTATATGCTGGAAAAGAGGTTATTATTGAAGCTAAATTTAATGGCTGGAATTCTCCTCCAAATTGCGATTTAAATAAAACAAAGGCCTATTTAAGAAGCGACACAATTATTTATGACGAGACAAGTTGTATATTTATAAGTCGTAATGCAGAGATTTATAAATTTGAAAATAAAGAATTTGTTAAGGTTGCAGGGCTTGACCCGGATTTAGATGTTGGAGCAAAGATAAAAGTTAAGGCAGTTGTCGGATTAATTGACGGAAAATTAATTTTAGGAAAATAAAAATTTTTTTGTATCTCTATTCCTTAAACATCCATCACAACTTGACAAACCCATTGTGAATTTATTTTCTTGATAAACATTTGGCTGTAAGTAATTGCTTTTATGTGCTTTGTTATTTTATAATTTTTTGCATTATCTCCGACGACAACTGCAGTTAGTTTGAAATTTTGTTTATCTATTTTTATTTTTTCAACTTTGCTCACGACTAAATCTTCTACTTCAAGAAAATACAAAAACTCTTCAAGAAAATTATAAAGAAGATTGTTCAAGTCCATTCCTAAAATTTTTATTTCTTTTTTTATTCTTCCTTCAATTCCTGTTCTTCCTAAAATAATTTTTTTCATTGCCAAAAAAGAATTTCTAAATAATTGCGCTTGTGTCTTTCCGAATGCCTGAAATTTCACGTCTGCAGTATGTTCGAGGAATTTGAATTTTTTCATGCGAAGTTTTCTCCTGAAAACGAGCAGACAGAAAATTTCCTGTTTTCTGTATCTTCAAATTTTTCCTGAAATTTAATGAGGTAAAAGTTTTCTGACTTTTTCATTTTAGGTTATTTTTCCTCTCGAAAAATTCGGGTTCCGAGTATAAAAATTTAAATTTCATAATTTAATCAACCTAAATAAGTATTAAAAGATTACTTTCTCCAGCAAAAAAGTTTTAATTGTTTTGGAGAATAATTTGTCTGATTCGCAGTTATTGCAACATTCTCAACATAGACCTCTTTATTTGGATAATTTTCTAAAACGCAAACTTTATTCATCTCGCAAATTCGCGCTTCGCATATAATTTCAGACGGAGTTTCTTGAATTATTTTTTGTTTAACTTCGTCTGGAAAATTCTCCCATCTTAATGGAAGTTGTTGAAAAGGAATGTTTATAATTAAATTTCTCAGATTCTCATTTATCTGAATTTCTCTTTCAATTCTTATTTGAATTTCGTAAACATCTTTTGAAGAGTCGCCCTTTACAATTCCTTTATTTATAAAAATTAAAAAAACAATCATAATCAAAATTAGAGCAGTAAATGCCTCAACAATTCTTATCCAGCCCCTTTTTCCCTTCATAATTTAAAAAAGAAAAAAGGACTTATTAATGTTTTGGAGATTGAAAATTTTTTGTTATAAAATTTGTGCGACTTCGTCGCAGATTAATTAGATTTTTTCTTTGCTCACGCTGACGAAAAAATATGGGGAAATTCTTAATGCGAGAACCGATTTTAACTCGGAGCGATTAGATTTTTATGTTCTCGTCACTATTTTATTTATAAAATATTTTTTGCAAGTAACTTTGCTTAATTAATTTTCGCGATATCAACCAGAGGCATTTGAAAGATATCGCACACTGGAACAGAGAGGGAAAGATGTGTGCGAAAGTTTACGCGAGTAATCCAAAAAGAACGTGGGCTTGAGTTGAGAAAATCTTAGGTTTCTTCTCACCCAATAAAAAACCTCGCCCCTGTTGAAATTAGGAAAGACATTATCATCAGCGTCGCAGAATGTTTTATTCCAGCTTTAATATTTCCGTCTGAAAGTTTTCCAATCACAAGCCCGCTGAAAAATCCTTGAACAATTAAAAGATATAAAAAAGAATCTGAAACATCTTGCGAATTTCCTGCTTGTCCTTGAAATTCAATATTTCCTATTTCTCCGACGCCAGCAATATTATTTACCATTGGTAAAATTTTAAATTGCATTACTAAAATAATTATTATAAAAACAAAAAATATTATATATCCTTGAGTCACAAGAGTTGAGGTTGCTGCTTTTCTTTCTTTTTTTAATTTGTCAGAAACATTTACTGCTTCTGTAACTGCTTTTAAAATTTCTCCGATGTCTCCGCCTGCTTTTTCTGCCTGTCCAATAAGCGCGAGCGCTCTTGAAATTGTTGGATTGTGAACATCTTTTGAAAAAGTTTCCAGAGCATTTTTTAATGGAATTCCGATTGAAATTTGCCCTGCAAGTTTTTGTATGTGCGGACTCAAAACTCCGAAGGGTTTGTTTTTTGCATTAACAATGCTTCTGCTTATTGGAGTCCCTGTCTTGACACTTTCTACCAAACTTCTCGCGAATTCCAAAAACATTTCTTCTTTTTCTGCTTCAATTTTTGATTCATAAACAAACGAGATAATAAACGGGATAACACCGACGACAATTCCAATTCCCAACAAAAACATAAACTTGTTGCTTCCAATAAAAAATAAAGAAATAATTATTATTAATAATGCAAGTCCTAATGCGCCCCAATGTATTTTTGTGATTTTCATTTTTTATTTTTTATCTCTTTTTTTCGGTTAATCATTTTTCATCCTGAGGGTTGTTTCAAACTCATGAACGCGATAAATAAAATGTTTATTATACAAACTGCGAGGATCATTAAGAAAGTTATTGTTCCTGCGCTAAAACCAATTCCCATTCCGCTGATTTTCATCATCATAATCAAAAGCATAATTATCATCGGCGCTGCGATGACGACACTGATATAAATATCAATAAATGTCTCTGCGGACTTTGTATATTTTTCTCTTTCTAACCTGTGATCAAATAATAAACTTTCTGCACGCTTTTCAAAAAATTCTGCAAGATCTCCGCCAGAAGTAATTGTCGTCGCCATTCCATTTAATAATTCCGCAAGTTTTGAGCTCGAATTATTAAATGCAACATTTCTTAAAACACTGACCAAATCATATCCATAAATATTTATTTCATTTATTACTTTTACAAATTCTTTTTGCACGTTTGGATAATCATTTGTTGAGATTATAATTGAAAAAATTCTGCTCGGCTCTACCATTGCTCCTGCTATTGCAGCCATGTGGATTGCAACAAAAGGAAGTTCTTGATTGATTTTTCTTTCAGCAGAATCTTTTTCTACAGACGGATAAAAATACATTACTACAAAAGTTAAAACAGGAATAGCGACGAGCAACCAAATTGTTTTCAAAATCCTTCCTGAAACATTTTCAACTAAAGTTATTAAAGGAATGCTAAATCCAAAATTAAAAAATGTGAAAAACAAAGTTACAAAAATAGAAACAAAAAAAGAAATACCTACGGTAAAAAGCAAGACCGAAATATAACTTACTGGAAGAATTCCTAAATTTGATTTTATTAAGTCCCTTTTTAATTGTCTGAACATTTCTGATTTTTCAAGTTTCATAGAAGCGTCAGAAAAAAATCTGTTTGAAATTTTTATATAAGAAGAAGATTTTTTTTCTGGTTTTTCAAAAATAATTTTTCTTTTTTTATTCAATCGTTTGAGTGTTTCTTTTTCTATTTCTGAGATTTCAAATTTTTTTAATTCTTCTTTTGGAATTGATGGAAGAATTTTTTCTCTGACATTTTTTTCTTGCGCGACATTTTCTCGAGGGGAGATTGCTTTTTCTTTTTCTGGTTCGTATTTTTTAGGAAGTATTTTTGGAAAAGAAACCCCATTTAACAATTCTGCAAGTTCTTGATTATTTTTTTTCAAGGAGCTCCTTAATTCATTTATTTGAGAAAAAATTATTTTTTTTTCTTCAAGTGTTCCGATAATATCTAAATTGTAATTCAGTCGATCAATTTCTAAAAGGATTTTTCTTGATTTTGAAATTTTTTCTCTTAATTCATTTATTGAAGAATTATTTTCCATCTGTTTTCTCCTGAATTTTTTTCTGAATTTCTTTCATAAAACTTTTTATTTTTTCAAACGATTCGTAATCTTTTTTTGCATAGGCCTCTTCAAGTTTAACTTGCGCTTCTTCCAAACTCGTGACTAATTGATTTACAAATACAAGATCATTGTTTTTCATTTTTTATTTTTCCTTTTTAATTTTCTTGGTTTGTTCCAGTAAGGACTTTTGCATTTTGGACAAACACATGGTTCGCAATTATTTCTAGAAACCCATTTATGTTCGCACCTTTCGCAAGAATATCCGTCGAGTTTTATTTTCAATTTGGGTTAATCCCCCCTAGCTTGCCACGATGCCAAATTGAAAAGATAGAAATTGCGGATTTGCGTAGCAAAAAATTTGTGCAATACTCCGCAACTTGCTGTGATTGAGAAGTACAAATTTTAAGCAATTTCTTTATTTTTCCCATACCTAATAGTAATATATTAGAAGTATATAAATGTTGGTATGAGAGGGGAAGGAGAAAAGAACGATGATTTTCTTTACATAAATTTTTAGAAAAATTGATAAATATAGATTTACTTATTAATTAATGATAAACCAAGAGCCAGACAAATGTCAAAAATGTGGAGAAAAATATTTTATAAAATTTGAAACAGGATACAAATGTAAAAATTGTGGTAAAAATCATGGAAAAAGTATATACTGGTTGGCTTGAAGAGAATGAAGAATGGTTAAGTAAGAAAAAAGGGGGTATAATCTCTTCTATACGACCCAACCTAAAAGTTATAAAAACTATTGATAAAGGTTCAAAGAGAAGTTTTACAACAAAGATTAAAGAAAATAGTGTAAGAGAAATAATTCAAGAGAGGGAGATTTAATATGATTCTTTTTGATCTATTTAAGAAAAGAACTTCCATCGAATCTAATCAATTAGACAAACAAAAAAAGAGAGAAATTATAAGTAGGATGCACATGAAATTAATTAATTCTTTTTGTCCAAGAGAAAGAGAAATTTGGGAAGGTGCGATAGAAAACACATATAAGTTGGATTTTAATGGAACTAAATTGATTGAGGAAAGGGCGATAGTTTCTCGGAATTTGCTACTACAACTCCTAAAAAAAGAAGGCAAAATAAGGAAGAAATTTGAAGAAGAAAAAAGAATATTTGAAGAAGGACAAATAAAAAAAGGATTGCAACTATTTGAAGGAAAATGGATAAAAAATGAAGAGATTCCAAAATTAAAGGCAATAAAAATAGATCTAGACAATAATTTTCAAAATATTTCTCCTTCTGATTTTGAGAGATTAATCGCCAACCTTTTTACTGCAATGGGTTATGAGACAAAGGTGACCAAACAAACAAGAGATTTTGGAATAGACGTTATTGCCAAAAAACAAGGGAAAACTATAGCAATACAATGTAAAAAATATCGTGAGGGAAATCCTGTCGGGAATAGAGACATCCAAAGAATTTTGGGAGCTATGCAACTAAAAAGTGTAAAAGCTACGCACAGTATATTAATTACAACATCTCATTTTACAGTTCAAGCAGAAGAACAAGCAAAAGAATGTGCCGTTGAATTATGGAACAAGGAAATTTTACATACACTGATAAAAAAATATTTAATGCAGATTGAATGAGGGGGTTAACGAAGAATTAAAATTTTTGAAAAGAATATTTAATGGAAGAATTTTTAAGATTAGTTTTATAGTCCTATAAATCTTATTTTATTTCTGTTCGCACAAATCTTTCAAAAGGGTTTCAGCCTCGAGAAAAAGTGTTTTAAATTCAAAAACCCCAAGACAAAATCGCAGGGTTTTTTGATAATGCAACGGCAAATTTGAAGAATGGAAAAGATTAATTAGTTGTTCTTCTAACTTGTTATTAAACTTTGGTAGGATAATTTGTTGAATCATATCCTACCAAAGTATCTCTAGAATAACTATTTTTCGGTTTTAATTTTTAGAACTCCGGACAGAGCAGAAAAAGGATATTATTTCTTAATCAAAGTTCTTTTTGAGAAATTAATCTTCCATATCCAAAAGGAGGTTTTTTTGTAAATAATGAAGCAATTATCTTAAAGAATCCAAAAATAGAACCATCGGCTCCTTCACTACATCCCATTCTGCATTTTTCAGATTCTGGAATTACTCCATAACTATTATGGACTAAATCCCATTCATGCCCGCATTTATCACATTTATAGCTAACTAAATATTTAGTTAGTTCAAAATGAACTCCCCTATACCCTGTTGACAATGCTCTTTTTATTGTTTCTGGGATAGTATGATTATACACATGATATCTTGTATCAGGGATTTGTGCTCTCTTTTCAAGCTCACTTTCTTCTTGTAAGGGATTAGTTTGTTCTCTACGTTCTTCCCTAGTAGCTCTTCTTGTTAAATCAACATTTTCACCAGATTCATGTAAAACCTGCTTTCTTCCACCAAAAAATCCTTTTTCTGTTTTTAGTTCCCCAATTTTCTTTCCATCTTCATAAATAATTCCTTTTTTTCCACCAAAAATTCCTTCTTCATATCTTGTTTCACTGACTTTGTTCCCATCATTATCACGAGTAACTTCTTTCGATGTTCCAAACAAGGTTGTTTCATGTCTAGTTTCACTTACACGATTACCATCAGGATCATATGTTCTGTCAATGGGATTCCCCCAGAAAGTAGTTTCGTGTCTTGTCTCTCCAACTTTTGTGCCATCTTCATAGATAACATCTTTTTCTCTTCCAAGCCAATCTGTTTCCTTTTTGATTTCCTGCCCCATATTATTTCTCTTTGTTAATTTAAAGAATTGTTTAATGTTATTAAATTTTTTGGTTTAAGCAGTATCTCCGAATAAACCATTTTAAACTGGTTTGTTAATTCTAAAATTTTAATCAAAGTTCTTAAAAAAATTAAATTTTTGCTATAACTTTTTTATATTAAACTCAAATACTTTTTTTAGTATTTCCTCGTAGGTGTTTTTAATAATTCTATGTAATGTGTCTGCTTATTGCTGAATGTTTCAACATAACTTATTGTTCTCGTGGATTCAACAAGAGCAGAAATTATTTTGTTTGTTGCTACTCTCAAGCTGTTGGAAAAAGATTTAAAAATGAATTCAATATATTTTTTTAATTTAGACATAACTCTCCGTGCAATCGGAGGGGGGTATATTCTTTCTTGAAATTTTTTAGGGGTAAATTATTTTAAAAAATCCTGTTCGGAGATACTGGTAGTAATTTTTGTTGGGATTTACCAGAAAAAATCTTCAGTAATTATTTCTGATTTTTCTACTCCCATTCTTTTTAATTCATTCACAAGGTATTCTTTCATTTTTTCTGGTCCGCAAATATAAAAAACAGAATTTTTTATATCCAAAAAATATTTTTGAATTAACCTCTTATCTATGCGTCCGCTTTCTTTTACATTTCCAGAACATTTGTCCTGACTAACAATGTATATTTTTTTAAACCATTTATTTTTTATCCTATTAAGTTTATTTTTGAAAATTATGTTTTTAATTTTTTTTGAGCAATAAAAAAGGGTTATATTCTTTTTTTCTTTTGCTTTTTTATTAGAATTAATCATACTGAAGAAAGGAGTTATTCCGACTCCTCCTGCAACAAAAACAACTTTCTTTTTTAAATCTGAAATTGTGTCTTCAAAAGTGAATATTCCAAAAGGTCCGTCTACAAATATTCTTTCTCCTTTTTTTAGTTTTAAAACTGCTCTTGTAAATTCCCCATAAACTTTCATAGTAAAACATAATTCTTTATTATTTGAAGAACTTGAAATTGTAAATGGGTGCCTTGCATAAATTTTTGATTTATCCAATCTCAAAAAACAGAACTGACCTGCTTTAAACGAAAAGGGTTTATTTGAATTAACAACCAAAGTAAATGCATCTTCTGTTTCTTTTTTTATTTCTTTAACATAAAAAATATTTGAGCGTTCTTTTATTTTATAATTTGTTCTGTAAATTATTCCGACGATAACTGAGACAAAAGCAAGATAATAAATTAATTTGATTACAAGAAAATTAGAATCAGAGCCTAATCTTACTGCATGATAGAAGCTAAAGAAAAACAGCAAGTAAATAAAGATATGAATATACTGCCATATTTTATAAGATATTTTTTTATATAAAATAGATGAGAGCAAAACAATGACGAAGATATAAAAAGAAATTACTCCAAGAGCTAATGAAAGCGAAACAAAATTAAGGACAAAATAATTTATGAAGTTTTTATCTGAGATTATAAAAAAGAAGGGATGAGTTAGAACAAAAAACGCAGTGATTAATGAAAATTTTCTCTGAAATAAAATTATTTTATTTATTCCAAAAAACCTATCAAAAAATCTTGCTGTCTCTCCTGAAAAAATAAGAAAAGATAAAAAAATAAACCCAAGCAAACCTGCAAATTTTCCTATGCTATAAAAAAAAGAATAACCAGGGTTTTTAAAAAATACTGTATAAAAAATAAAAAAAATAGCAAACGCTAAAAAAATTCCCAAAATAAAATAAATTATCTTTGCTTTACTTTTAGTTTTCATTAGTTTTATTATTCTGTTACTCTAAGTGTTCCCCACTGTCCTTTTTGCCTATGTCCTGGAACAGAGCAGTAATAAATAAATTCTCCTACCTTATCAGCTGTAAATTCTATAACTACTTCTTTATTTAAGGGAGTCATTTTTTTAATCCCATATTCATCAAGAGTAAAATCATGAGTGCCTTTAATGTTGGTTACTTTTATCCTAACAAGATCTCCTTTGTTAACGCTTATTTCTTTAAGTGAAAACCAAATTCCAGTATTATCATAAAAAGATTCCATTGTAAACTCTTTAACAGGCGCATTAATTGCACTTCCAGTAGTGTTTGTTTTTTGAAATACAAAAAAACCAACAGCTAACAAAACCAAGACAATAACTATTCCCATTATTTTTCTATTCATTTTATTTTACCTCCTTTCAACTCTATTGAATTTGTTTCAACAACTTTTAATTTATTTATCGTCGGCATTTTCTACTTGATCTCCAATATTTTTTTATAAAACCATCCCAACGAGAAGAAGAATCTGCAGAAGGATCAGGATAATTAATTGAATAATAATTCTCTGAAATATAATTATTTACAAAATTTTTTGAATTTGAAAAATCTTTTTTCATAAATCCCTGATAAGTTCCATATTGATTTACAATTACCATAACAAAAAATACAATTAAAAATATTCCAAAAAAAATTTTTAATTTTTTATCCATTTTTATAAATCTCCATCGTATCCGCTTAATTCAGCAAGTCTTTCAAGAGTTTGGACTCCTGGATAATTTTGATTATTTATTTTCCAAGTAGGATAACCAGAAATTCCAGCATTCTTGCATTGTTCTGAATTTTTATCGCAATCAACATAATTAATATATTGAAAAGAATTTCCAAATAATTTTTTTTGCGCCTTGCAATGCGAACACCATTCTGTTCCATACATCACGACTTCTTGTTCAGTTAAATATTTTGCAAATTCATCATACTGACTTGATTGAACTGCTTTTTCAGTAATATTTTTATAACCATAAAATACTGAAATTAAAATTAAAATAACTATTAAATACGTCCCCCAACTTTTTAATAATTTCATCTTAAGTTTTATACCCCATTTTTAAAATAATATCTTTTATCTCTGATTCAGAAATTTTGTCGTCGTCAAAATCAATTTCTGCTTTGCCTGAAATAGAATCTACTTTTTCCTCCAATTCCATCTCAATCATTTTTGCGCAACTTCCACAATGCATTCCTTGTATGTTTAATTTTAATTTGCTTATCATCTATTTTATTATCTTTGCAGAGTATTCTTTAAATATCTTTAAATTTAAGATTTGAGATTCTGTTGTTTGATTTGGATCATAATCTACTTGAAATATATTTGGAGAAATAAATTTAACAGATTGAACTCCTGAAATTTCTTTTAATTCTGCAATTATTAATCCTGCATGCCCTGGGCAAGGGATGTTTACTTTTAATTTTACAAAATTTCCAGAAGAATAAATCTGGGTTTCACTTGAATTATCCGGAGTTAGTCCAAAATTAAAAAATAAAATTAATGCAATTGCAAAGATTATTCCTAAAATAGATATTGTTAGTTTTCTTCTCTTATTTTTTTTCATTTTCTCCTCGCAAATATTAAACAAATTTTTTTATAATTAAATTTATTTAACAATAATAGTTCCATAAGCCATCCTCATTCCGCACGCAAATTCAAAACTTCCTTTTTTAGTTGGGGTGAATTTTATTTTATCTGAAGGATCAGAAGAACGATAGCTTACCCCTAATTCCCGAATATTAAAAGAACGAAAACATCCCCCAACACTATTGTCTAAAGTAATTTCTACAGGGATTCCTGATTTTAATTTAATTGTATTTGGATAATAATTATAATTTTTCATTCCAATTATTATTTTTTGCACATCTTCTGACGCAGTATTTGAATTAATTGCATTTGAATTTAAAAAAGAAATCCCTCCCGAATATTTAGTATATAAAACAAATACAACCATAATCGCGAAAATTACCAAACCAGAATAAACCCATATTGCTTGACTTTTTTCTTTTGAAGGGATTACATTTTCCTGATGTTTTGTTGCATTATGCATCATGAGTCCTGCTATATCTTTAAATTCCCTATTGCAAATTTCACATTTAGCTCTTTCTGCCATTTTATTTTTTAAATTTTTACTTTTCTTTATTCGCTGATTTAATTAGCCAGTAAATTCCCGCAATAATTAAAGCGATAAATAAAAAATAAGATATCCAAGATAGGCCTATTCCAAAACCAGAGTAACCAAAACTTCCGCCAAACATCGGACAACTATATGCCATTTTTTCCCTCCAAATTTATTTTATATATTTTCATTTTACTCCGCAAGTCCCCCCACTACCTCCACCACATCCGCAACTTCCTGAAGATTTTGGCGTCGCTGTTTTGATTTGATCTTGGGTTGCTGTCCCGCTTTCTGTGACAATAAAACTTCCTTTTAACATTCCCATTCCACAACTAAATGAAAATGTCCCGACCTTATCTGGAGTAAATTCTATTTTATTTAAACCCTGTTTTAAATCCACGTCGAGATTATATGTATTAGATATTAATTCGCGATTGCATCCTGTGAGCTGTTTTACATTTATTTCCCATTTTACTGGGACTCCTTTTTTTAGCACAAATGAGTTTGGACTATAACCTGAACTTGATACATCCATTTTTATTATTTGGGCACCGTCGATTAAAGTTGAACTGCCTGCATTTTGAGAATTTCCTATTATTTTTTCTTTGATCAAATCAAAATTATATGGGCTTCCGGTTAATGTCAGTCCTCTGTTTAACATTATTAATCCCAAAACCAAAACAATTATTGCAGAAAACTTTAAAATTTTTGCAGTTGTTTTATGGCTTATTGCTGTTGCAAGACTTCCAAATATAAACATTACTGGAATTGTTCCAAGACCAAAAGCCGCCAAACTTGTTGCTCCTTGAAAAAAGTTTCCGGTTCCAGCTGCATATAAATACATTGCCTGAAGTGGACCGCATGCAATAAACAACCCATTTAATAATCCAGTTATGAACGGAGCATTATATGGCCCTCTGGCGGATTTGCTTGCTTCTGTTGCAGCTCTTGTCAAAAATTTTGGATTAAATTGAAATTTTCTAAAGAACCTAAATCCAAACATGCTTAAAGAATAAGATATCATAAATAACCCTGCCAAGATTGCAACCCATCCTCTTAGACCAATACTAAAACTAACCAACCCCCCAATTAAACCAAATATCCCCCCAATTATTGTATAAGAAATAACTTTTGAGCCACCATAAACTAAATGTTGCATAAAACTTTTGTGACCATTTATTGCATTCTTAGCAGTGTATGAAACAACAAAACCTCCGCACATTGCGATACAATGAAAACCAGTTAATATTCCGGCCATGAATAATAAAATTAAACCCGCGTTATCTCCAAATTCAGGAACTTTAATATTAGACAGATTTGGAAAATTAAATCCTGTTACTGAATAAAAAACTAAGATGCCAAAAATTACAAGAACAGAATAAAGAATCCAATTAGAATTTTTGCTTACCCCCATATTTTTATCTGATTTTTTTGTTTCTTGGTTTTCAATTTCATTATTTTTTTCAAATTCAATTTTATATCCTTGCTTTTCAATTATCTTTTTTATTTCTGATTCAGAAATTTTGTCGTCGTCAAAATCAATTTCTGCATTTTCATTTGCATAACTTACTTTAATGCGGTTTACTTTTTCTTTTAATTCTTTTTCAATAAGTTGCGCGCAAGAATTGCAATGCATTCCTTTAATTGAAAATTTTTTTAATTTTTTCATCTTAAAATTTTTCCTGAATTTTAATGAGGTAAAAGTTTCCTGACTTTTTCATCTTAAAATTTTTCCTGAATTTTAATGAGGTAAAAGTTTCCTGACTTTTTCATCTTAAAATTTTTCCTGAATTTTAATGAGGTAAAAGTTTCCTGACTTTTTCATCTTAAAATTTTTCCTGAATTTTAATGAGGTAAAAGTTTCCTGACTTTTTCATGCGATGTTTTCTCCTGAAAACGAGCAGACAGAAAATTTCTTATTTTCTGTATTTTCAAAATCTTTAATGGTGATCTGTGTGAAGACACAGCCGAGATTTTGAAATCGTTTTTTATAAAAGTTTCCTGACTTTTTCATCTTAAAATTTTTCCTGAATTTTAATGAGGTAAAAGTTTCCTGACTTTTTCATCTTAAAATTTTTATATTCCTTTTTATTTTATTAAATTTATTTTTACAATCCCAACAACAAAACCTTCCAATCTTTATAGACATCCCGCAAAGTCTGCAAGAGTTTATATTTATTTCTGGTTCTGTTACTATCTCTAATTTGCAAACATTACACTTTGGAAAATTAATTTTTTCTTCAAATCTTCTTATCATAGATTTATTGAAAAAACATTTGTTATATATTCTTTGATGAAACTAATTTCATAGAGATTAAACAAAAGCAGAAAGAAATGTTACAAAATACCAAAGAATTAAATTGATTATACTAAATATTTTTACTTCTTTCATTGCTTTTTTTCTTGAAAAAATTCCAATTGCTATTCCAAACACAAAAATAAAGAAATTGTCAAAAATTTATTGCGACAATTTCTATCTTTTCAATTTTAAAGAATAAAATAAAAATTGAAAATAAAAACCACAAAAATGTGTTTAATGACAAGCATTTCTTTGTTTAATGGCCATTTAATAAAAAATAGGAGAGCGATTCCAGAGACGACGAGAAAAATTAAACCAATCCAAAAGCCAATCCCACAAAATGCAAAAAATTAAAAAGTTCAAGCCACATCATTTATAAAATAAGAATAAGAACTATTTAATTTTTTAGCAATGTTTTTATCCTTCACAAATTTTATAATCTCTTTTTTATTTATGTTTAAATGAAATTATTAATAACTGGCGGAGCAGGATATATTGGCAGTCACACTTGCGTTGAGCTTTTGAATTCTGGTTATGAAATTGTTGTTCTTGATAATTTGCTCAACAGCAAAGAAGAGTCATTAAAAAGAATTAAAAAAATAACTGGAAGAGATTTTAAATTTTACAAATGCGATTTGTTAGACAAAGAATTTTTAAAAAAAATATTTGACGACGAGAAATTTGATGCAGTGATTCATTTTGCTGGATTAAAGGCAGTTGGAGAGTCGGTAAAAATTCCCTTAAAATATTATTCAAATAATATAACCGGAAGTTTAAATCTTTTTGAAATTATGAAAGAAAAAAATGTAAAGAATTTGGTCTTCAGTTCTTCTGCAACTGTTTACGGAATTCCAGAAAAAGTTCCGATTGATGAAAACTTTCCGTTGTCAGTTACAAATCCATACGGAAGAACCAAATTAATGATTGAAGAAATTTTAAGAGACGTTTACAATTCAGATAATTCTTGGAAAATTATTTTATTAAGATATTTTAATCCTGTTGGTTCGCACGAAAGCGGTTTAATTGGCGAAGACCCAAACGGAATTCCAAATAATTTAATGCCTTATGTTGCGCAAGTCGCGAGCGGAAAACTTTCTGAATTAAAAATTTTCGGAAAAGATTATCTAACCAAAGACGGAACAGGAGTCAGGGACTACATTCATGTAGTTGATTTAGCAAAAGGGCATTTGAAGGCGCTGGAAAAAATTTTCAAAATTGAAAACGGAATTTTTGTTTACAACCTCGGAACAGGAAAAGGCGTTAGTGTTTTAGAAATGGTAAACGCATTTGAAAAAGCAAGCAATAAAAAAATTAATTATAAATTTGCAGAAAGGCGCGACAGAGATGTTGCAGAATGTTATGCGAATCCTGAACTTGCAAAAAAAGATTTAAACTGGACTGCAGAAAAAAGCGTTGAAGAAATGTGCAGGGACTTATGGAACTGGCAAATGAAAAATCCAAATGGATATGATTAATTTTTCAAAACATTTATATAATTTATTGTTCTCTTAAAAAAATGAAGATTACAAAAGAAGCAATTTACAAAATATTAATTGTCGTCGCTGTTTTCTGGTTTTCAGATTTTATTTTGCATTTCACAGGGGTTGGAGAAAGCAATTATTATTATTTTTCAAAATTAATGAACTCGTTATTATTTGCGTTTTTATTTTTCTCTGTTTTTAATTTCAAGCAACATTGGAAAAAGATTTTATACTCGCTTGCGTTTGGAACATGGATTTCTTTTTATTATCTTATCTCGTCTTATTCTGGATTAGTTCAGATTTTTGGAATTTACGCGAGGTATACTCCTCCGCCATTTGTGATTTTCGGAATTACTCTCACGCCTTTTTTGTGGTGGATTTTTCATTCTTTAATGTTTTATATTGGAATAGAAATTTCAAAAATTATAAAATAATTATCCCACAATTATTTTTCCTTTCATTGAAGTATGCAGAGAGCAATGATAATTATATGTTCCAGCTTGATTAAATGTATGAGAAAATTCTTCTTCTTTATTTAGTTCATCTGAAATTATTTCATTTTCTGAATCAGAAACAATTGTGTGTGTCGCTGAGTCCAAATTTTTCCAAGTAATTGTTTCTCCAGATTTTATTACAATCTCCGACGGAGAAAACGCAAAATTTTTTATCAATACTTGATTTTTTTCTTGAGTTTGTATTTCTGCAGAATTTTTTTTATTCAAATTTAAATAAATTCCTCCGATTAGCAATACTGCGACAATTATCAAAGTTACCAATATTATTTTTTTCATGCGAAGTTTTCTCCTGAAAATGAGCAGACAGAAAATTTCAGAAAAATTTTCTGTATTTTATCTCATTAGATTATTTATGATTCTGTAATTGTTTAATTAACCACAGAATAAATAAAATCAGTGCCACTAAAATTAAAGCCATAAATAAAAATCCAAAAATCCATGTAGACCCAAATCCAAAGCCACTCATCATTCCATAACTGCCCATCATTCCTCCAAAACCAAACATTCCTGAGAATAAAAATAGAATTGCAACAATTATTATTCCTATCACAAAATTATTATCTTTCATTTTATAATAAGTAAATGTTTGTTTATATACTTTTCAGTTTAATTTTTCATCACACAAAAATTTTTAAAGACGTTTATATCAATAAAAATAATGAAATTTACGAGTTCTCTTGGACTTGAAACTTCAATAGGAGAAGGATTTAGCACTGGCGACGTAATAATAAGACAAGACAGAAAAATTGCATGCGCACATTATGATTATTGGCCTGCGTTTTTGATTCAAGGAATAATTTTTTGCTATCAAACAAAAACACCTGTTCCAAATCCAAGAAATTTCAGCACAACAAAAAGAAATATTTCTTTATTTGAATTTCCTACTTTACTGAAGACAATTCATTTTAGCATGAATCAAAATGAAAGAGAATTAATTCCAAATGTAAATGAAGAAGTTAAATTTGATAAATTTAGATTCGGATATGATTCAGGATTAATTTATACTACAAGAATTTCTAAAGGAGGAAATTTAATTTATTTAGAAGAAGGAGAAAGATTAGTTACAACATTTACCCCACAAGATATGCCTAATTTTTTTCAAGGATTTACAGAACCAATGATAGGAAATGTTAGAGGAACAAGAAAATTTCCAGAAATAATTTATTCAGAATTTCCTTGGGATTTTTATAAAATTTAATTTTTCATCACACAAAAATTTTTAATCTTGTTTTTTAATTTTTGTGTTCCAAAAAATCTCATTAAGAATTTTTTAGAACAACAATATTATTCATTCCTCTTCGCTTTCTTTCAATAATTTGTTTTGCTTCTAATTTATCCAACAATCTTGTAATTCCAACTTTTCCAATTCCTAATCTTTCCATTAAAGTCGCCTGAAAAATAGCCCCATTCTCGTCTTGAATTAATTTTACAACTTCTTTTTCTTTATTGTCTAAATTTTCTAAATTTAATTTTTTCTTTTTTTCTTTTTTTGTCCTGATAATTATTTTCTCTTTTGGTTTTGAAAAAATCAAGAAAATACCAATGATAAAAATAACCGCGACAATTACCAAACTTATCCATGTCTGCACATTTAAACTATCATACATTTCGCAAGTTGAACCATGAGAACAAGTTAAACCAATATTTTCTTTGATTACATTATTAAATAAAAAAACAATAATTACCATTATGATTGCAATTCCGATAATCAACCAACCAACATTTTTGTTTTCCATTTTTTATTTAATTTATTTTGAAATGGAAAATTTCTTGTTTTCTTTGTTTTCCATTTTATCCTTTTTCTTTAAAATGGGAAATTAGAAAATTTCTTGTTTTCTTTGTTTTCCATTTTTTATTTAATTTATTTTGAAATGGAAAAAACAGAAAATTTCTTGTTTTCTTTGTTTTCCATTTTATCCTTTTTCTTTAAAATGGGAAATTAGAAAATTTCTTGTTTTCTTTGTTTTCCATTTTTTACCTCTTGTTCTTTATTTTTTATTTTCCCTTTGTTTTAAACCTTTGTTTTTGCAAATTTATTTTTTTAAATTCTATTCCAAGAATAATCACAAAAAAAATAAAAATTATCAAACTAATAATTTGGTATCCAACTGGAAGAGTCCCAATGTAAACTAAAACCAATGTGATAGGAATCGTCCCAATCAAAGTTGAAATAAAAAAAGTTTTTAGACCTATTTTAGTGAATAAACCAAGAAGATAATTTACAATATCAAATGGAACAAAAAATCTTATTAAAACTAAACTGATAAATTTTTTATGTTCAGGAATTAAATTTTCATATTCTTCAATTTTTTCTAAAGGAATTATTTTTCTAATAAAAGGTTTTCCAAATTTTCTTGAAACTGCAAATGCAATAACTCCGCCAGCAACCCAACCGAATAAAACGACAATTACCGACGTAAAAACCCCATAACTATTTGAAATTATCGGAATAAATGGGATTGCAGAAATAGGAATAAAAATTGTTTCAAGAATTAGAATAATAATAAAAATTATCAGACCGAGATAAAAATATTGTTTTGCAAAATTTTTGAGCATCCCTAAATTATTTTCAACAAAAAAAGAAACCAAAATAAATAAAATAAAAATTATGGCAATGCCTAAATAAACATTTAGTTTTTCGTTTTTATTTTTCATTTTATTTTTACAAATATTTTTCTATTTTTTCTGCAAGGACAAAAATGCATCAAGAATGCCAATGCAAGTATTATTGTTATAGTCACTTTTGACCAAAGTGCGTTTGAAGACCAAAGCAAAATAACAATTGCTAATGGAAATACCCAATGCCCAAATCTGCACCCGCAACATTTTTCAGATTCGCATTCTTCTATTTTTTTATTTTTCACCATCTTTTTAATTACCTCCATTTTTATTTTAATTCATTTATGTTTTTAATATTATCTAATTCTTGTTTGATTTGATTAAATGAGCATCAAAAGAAAAGAAGTGTTTTCTTTTGCAGATAATGAATGCTTTGCATTGCTCAACATATTAATTATAACTCCTTTTTCCATTTTTATTTTTTTGCCTTCAAGATTGAATGTTCCGTTGCCTTCTAAAACATAAACTATTCCGTCTCTTGTTGAAGTGTGCTCTGAAATATCTGTCCCAGTAGCCATGCAAAATAAAGTTATATCTATCTTTGAATTTTTAATTATTGACTTGCTAACTATTCCTTGTGCAGGATATTCAATTAATTTATTTATATTTTTTGTTTTCATTTTGCTTGCCTCAAAAAAGACAAACATCTTTTGCAATTTTTTTCGCTTTTCTTATCTGCTTTTTCAAAATCAATAATCATTTTTTTCTTTGTTTTATCGTCGATAACTTCATCGCACATAGGATAAAGTATATTGTCTTCTTTGAAAATATGCTCTTTAATCAAATTGATGTATTCTTCAAATCCCCTAATGATTTTATTTTTATCATTTTCTTTTAGACCTTCTTCTGCTTTTTTTATTGCCTCTCTTCCGAGATTATGTTCAAACAACATTTGTTCAACAGGATTGCAATGCGCTTCTGAAGATTTCTTATTAAATTCTCTGAATAAAATATCTTCTTCTTTAGCATGATGAATTTTGTCTGCATAGTTTCTGATAAAGTCAATGCTTTTCTCTAAAAATTTTTTATCAGGAGTTTCCCCATCAGATATTTTTTTAATTTCCTTTTTCAAAATCTCAACTAACTTTAAAATATTTTCATGTTCTTTTTCTAAAATTTCACTGGTTTTGCTTTTCATTTTTCTTTTTCCTCGTAATTTTTTATAGCTTTTCTTAATGCTTCAATTCCTAAAACTGAACAATGAACTTTTATCTTTGGCATTTCTCCGAATTTTTTTATAACATCGTCTTTTGAAATTTTTTTCGCTTGCTCCAAAGTTTTTCCTTTTGCTAATTCGCAAACAGCGTCTGAACTCGCGATTGCAGCAGCACAACCAAAAGTTTTGAAACCAATATCTGTGATTTTATTTTTTTTGTGGTCAATTTTTAATTCAAGGCACATCACATCTCCGCACTGAACATTTCCAATTTCTGAAACAGCGTCGGGATTTTTCAAGGACTTTACAAATTTCGGATTCTTGAATCTTTGCAGGAGTTTTTTTGAGTAGGGTTCTGTCATTTCCCAAACCCCCAATGCCACCATTCTAATCTGCATGATTTAAATCCAAATTTTGTCATAATTTTTTTCAAGAGTTTTCTATTTTGTTTTATTTTCTTTTCCACCGACGACAATTTGGATTTATTTTCATAATAATTTAATTTGTCTTTTTCATTAAGTTTAACTCCGCCAAGATTTAATTCTTTTTTATTCTCCTCTGAGTTAATATTCCGCATCTTGCTACGACGAAGTGGAGAAGACAAAGAATTTCCTCGGAAATTCTTTTTATTTTTTGTAATTGTTAAATCAACTGCGTTTCCAGAACGATGATTCATAAATGAAAATTTTTTAAGTTTTAATTCTTCATATCCGCCAGTATAAATTTTCAATAAATTTTTCCAGTTTTTAGGATGAGATTTTTTAAATTCTTTTTCAGAATTTTTCACAATTCTTTTTTGTTCTGCAAGAGTTCTAAATCCGTCTTTAATTTTTAAATTATAATTTTTCGGTAAATTATTCTTTGCTTTAAGTAAGGCCTCTGCTGATTTTTCGTTTAATAAAATATGTTTTGATTCTGAATATTTTTTTCTCAAAGAATTGTCTATTTCAAAACCGAAATTTTTTAAATTAATTAGATTAGGTTTCATCTTCTCACTCCTCTTATTTCAAATTCTATTATAGGAATTTGCGATGCAAAAACTCCGCACGAATTATAAACTCCTCGACGATTTAATAAATTACAATGAGAAAAAGTATAAGAATAACAAACAGGATATTTTCCTCTATCTCCGCAGTTTTCTCTGTTGCATTTTATTATTTGTTTAGGCATTTTTTATCTCCAACACCGCATAAATCGGATAATGATCCGAAGCAATATCTGTAAGTTTATTTTTTATTATTCCTGAATTCAAAACTTTAAAATCGCGTGAACAAAAAATATAATCTAATCTTATTCCTATTTTTTTATCCTTAAATGGAGAATAATTTTTAGTCGGAAGTGTAATCATTTGTTTTTTATTTTTTGCTTTGAATGTGTCTATCAAACCATATTTCAAAACTTCTTTTATCATCAAAGCTTTTGTAGACTCATTCACATTTTTCCACGCAGATTTTTTATCTTTGCTCATTTGAGAAAACAATTTAAATAAATTTTCCTTTTTGTATTTGTCGTCTGGAGAAAGTGCATTAAAATCTCCGACGAGAAGATAAGGATTTTTTGCATTAATTAAAATTTTTTTGATAAATTTTGCTTTTTCTTTTTCTGGAATTGTTGGATAAGGATGAACTATTTCTACATTTATTTTTTTCTTATTTAATTTAAAAAAACATTTTATGTCTGTATAATTTTTGTTTGAATAATCTCCTTTAGATAAATTTTTTGCAGTGAATGGAATTTTTGAAAGAATAACTTCTCCTTTTCTTGAAGTTTTATCTGGTTTTGAATAATAAAAATAAGGAAAATTAAATTCTTTTTTATAATCAATAATTTTTCTTTTTTGTCCTCGTATTTTGCATCTTGGATTAAAATCTCCCTCACCAATAAAAAGAATATCTGGATTTAATTTTTTAATTATTTTTTTTGCAGAATTTAATCTTTTTAATTCAAATGTAAAAGAGCCATCTGATTCTTTTTTGTGAAATCCCCTCAAAATATTATACCATGCAATTTTTATTTTCATTTCTTCCCCTTCTTATTCAACCTCTCCACCAACTTTTTAATTTCTTTTTTTGACATTCCATGAGCAAGACAACCTTGTTCAAGATTTTCCATTTGCGACATTCCGCAACCAAGACAGTGCATTCCTGCATCAAAAAGAATTTCTCCTGCGTTTGGATTTATTTCTAAGATTTCATTTAAGTTTGTCGACGGAGAAATTTGTTTTTTATCTTTTTGAATTTTCATCTTACAAATGGACTTATTCTCCTTAATTTTACGACGACATTTTTTAATTTTTCAAGAAAATAATCTGCGTCTTGTTTTGTTGTGAATTTGCTGATTGTAATTCTCACAGAAGAATTTGATTCTATTGGGGTCAAACCAATTGCTTTCAAAACATGACTTGGCTCTAAACTATGTGACATGCACGCACTTCCAGTTGAAATGCAAATTCCTTCGTTTTCCAAATAACCGCCGATTGATTCTCCCTCAATATTCATGAATGAAATGTTTATATTGTTGCACAATCTTTTTTTTCCGTCGCTGTCTTGTGCGCCGTTTAATTTTGTGTTTGGAATTTCTAGAATTTTTTCAATAATATAATTTCTTAATTCAATCATTTTTTTTACATCTTTTTCATCTGCAATTTTTACAGCTTCTGCAAATCCAACAATTCCAGAAACATTTTCTGTCCCGCTTCTGATTTTTCTTTCATGTCCTCCGCCGTGCGCGATTGGAGTAATTGAAATTCCATCGCGAATGTATAAAGCTCCGACACCTTTTGGTCCGTGAATTTTGTGCGAGTTCAAAGTTACTAAATCCAAATTTAATTTACCGAGGTCAATTTTTGTTTTTGTATAACTCTGGCAAGCATCAATGTGAAACAAAACTTTTTTTTCTTTGCAGATTTTTCCTATTTTTTCCAAATCCTGAACTGTTCCTATTTCATTGTTCCCGTGAATTATTGAAACTAAAAAAGTTTTTTCTGTAATTGAATTTTTTAAATCTTCTAAATTAATAAATCCTTCAGCGTCGACATTTAAATAAGTAATTTTTGCGCCTTGGGTTTTTTCTAACCATTTGCAAGAATTTAAAATGCAATCGTGCTCAATTTTTGTTGTGACAATATGATTTTTTCCTGTGTTGTTTTCTTTGTTGTAAAAAAATAATCCTTTCACAGCGAGGTTGTTTGATTCTGTTCCGCCAGAAGTAAAATAAATTTCAGAGGTCTTTGCTCCAATAGATTTTGCGATTATTTTTCTCGCGTCTTCTAAAGCAAATTTTGCTTCTTTGCCAATGGAATGTTGCGACGACGCATTTCCAAATTTCTCGCTGAAAAATCCAAGCATTTTTTTCACAACTTTTTCATCAACTTGAGTTGAAGCTGCGTTGTCTAAGTAGAGGAGTTTCATCTAATTAATCTCCAAGATTTATTTTTGTCTTTTGGTTCAAGAATAACAAAATTCAATTTTTTATAAAATTTAACTGCCAGTTTATCTTTTCTTCTAACATCTACTCTTAAATATTTTTTATGATTTTTTCTGCGAATTTGTTCAACATAATCTATGAGTTTTGTTGCAATTCTTTTTCTTCGATATTCTGAAAGAACATACAAGTCAGCAATATAAATTGAATTTTCGTTTTTGTCTATAGAAATGTAGGCGACAATTTTATTATCTTCTTTTAATACAAAAATATCTTTAAGAAGTTTGAGATATTCTTTTCCCCAATTTTTATGAATTTTTTTTAAATTTTTTTCCCCATATAATTTTCTAACTAAGTTTATTACTTCTTCAAAATCTTTTTTCTCTGCTGTTCTGATTTTCATCTTCTTCCCTCACAGTCTTTATTAAAACAGCAACTGCATTTGCAATTTGTGTTCGCGTGTTTGTCAATCAAGTCGAGAATTGGAACAATTGTTTTTTTATTTAAAGAATAAATTCTTTGCTTTCCTTTTTTTTCTGCATTTACAATTTTACATTTTTTTAACGACGACAAAGCGTGCGAAAGTTTGCTTTGTTCAATCAACATTTCTTTAGAAAGTTCTGTAACGTTTTTTGATTTTTTTCTTAAACTTAAAATAATCCCGATTCTCAACGGACTTGAAAGATTTGAAAAAAATATATGATAACCCCCATGATTCAAATAAGGATTAAATGAATTTTTAGTCATATGAATTTTATTTCATATAAGTTTATAAATGTTATGGAGGAGAAGAACAAATGAAAAAGATTTTAAAAAGAGTTGAGAGGATGATTTAAAGATCCTTATTTATCTCTTTTAGTTGTTCCAACGCATTTTCTAAATCATCGACTATTTCTTCTGCAATAATTTCTGGAGCAGGAAGTTTGTCTAAATCATCAAGACTTTCATCTTTCAGCCAAAAAATATCGAGATTTGTTTTATCTCTTTTCAAAATTTCTTCATAACTAAAACATTTGAATCTTTCTGTTTCTTTTCTTTGATGTCTATTTTCTGGATTGTAACATTTAACAAAATCCTGTAAATCATCGAACTTCATATTACTTTCTTTAAGTGTAAAATGTTTATTTGTTCTTAGATCATAAATCCAAATTTTTGAAGTTGCAGTTTCTTTTTGTGCTGGTCTTTTGTCAAAGAATAAAACATTTGCTTTTACTCCTTGCACATAAAATAATCCTGTTGGAA
>Ga0209518_1001421_pt1 | contig 25721 bp, 47 predicted proteins | sample RifGroB1_FD_183993 | JGI IMG/M metagenome (GOLD analysis project Ga0209518, IMG submission 183993) | Groundwater microbial communities from Rifle, Colorado, USA - Groundwater B1 (SPAdes) (version 2) | ecosystem: Environmental > Aquatic > Deep subsurface > Groundwater | place: Rifle, Colorado...
CCCCGGTGATGTTGTCCCGCGGCACCTGGGAATACTGGACAACAGCGGCAAGGGGTTGCTGTTCCAGGAATGTACGCACGCAATGTGCCTTCTGTTCCCCTGTCACTCTGTCCCGGATGTCCTCGTAGCTTTTGATGTCGCCGGTGAGATGCGGGAAACATTCATAGATGAACTGCCTCTGTTCATTGAAACCGTTCAGAAGCTGTCCGATCTTGTCTTCCAGTATTGCGCATGCAATGTCGACCATTGCGCGCTTTATTGTTGATTCGTCATCGTTGGGGTAGAAGAACCCGACCATCGAGTCGACGTTCGCTCCCCTGGTTTTGAGCCCCGGTGGTGTCAGCGGTGCCTTTGCTACTCCTGTGAGGCCGGTGGCCTTGATGGCCTTTGTGTCCTCGTTGAGCGGGGTCAGCCGTCTGCGTACCACATCTTCGAGAGTTACCAGGTAGCTCTCACCGAATGACTTTGTCGCGGCCACCATTATACCATACTCCGGCAATAATTGGAAGCGCACAGCATTCATTCCCGTAACCAGTACTGGTGTTCCGTTCATGTTCCCTCCTAAAGGACCTTGTCGTCTTCCGTGAGATGCCAGCTCCGGTCCGACACTTCACACAGGATACTGTGATTGGTTCCCTCGGTGCTCACCCCAGTGTCGTCCGGGATGAAGGCCGTAAAGATGTGGAAGTCTCGTTGCTTCATCATGGAGATGTTTTCCGGGCTGAGGTTCGCATACCCGTCGGTTATTATAATGATACGTTTATAATTGCTCTTTATTGCGTGCTCCACGATGCAGTCGAAGTCCGTCCCGCCCGTGGTCGTGACAACCCCGCTCTTCAACTGTTTGAGGGTAATGTCCGCGATCTTGTTACTGAATAAGTGGAGTGGTTCAAACAACCAGTCGCTGAGCGCGTAGCACAGCTCGTAACACCACTTGATCCAGGACCCCATGCTGCCACTGACATCAATGTACACGTGGACTGAGCCTCGGTTCATGTCCGGGCTGTACGTCCGCCAGAAGATGGGCATGTAGCCCATGGCAATCATGAGCATTTCCCGCCGGCCCATCCCAACCGGAACCACCGTTCGCTCCGGCAACTCCGGGAACTGCCCGCGGATGCCCGTGACCATCTTGCTCGTGGCGCTCTGTAACAACGCCCGGTTAAACGCCTCCGCGAGCTTTGCGTTCTTCTTGCCCTCAAGCTCCTCCAGTAAATCGTCGAACAATGTGTCGCCAAAGCCGGCGAAGTTCGACCGCATCTTCTCGCGGGATTCCTCCAGGATTTTGCCCAGCACGTCGATGTTGCTGATTTCATCCTGCGTTATCTTCCCGGGCGTGTGGTCCCCAATCAATACGCCGCCGCCCGGCACCGGAATGCCTTGGCCGCCGCCCTGTCGTGTCTTGACGTCAGCCATAGCGATTTCCATGCGGTCCTTGCTCAGTTTCTTAATCCAGTCCAGTACGTCTTCCCAGGTCAGTCCCCAGGTCCCTTTCCGCGGTGTGGTCCCGGCCTGTCCACTCCCGGAAAGGCCAACAGTCCCCAGGCTCTTCTTAAAGTACAACACCCGGTAGTACCGCTTGTCGATGAACTTCATCTTCGGGTAATTGCTGTGCGGCCGCAGGATAAACGTCGGGAATAGCACCGGGCTGTAATAGTCCTTGAAGAAGGACCAGTATTTGCCTCCCTTGAACACCATGCAGAGCATGGAATTAATCACGGCGTCCATGGCCACGTTCTCTGCCCACCCATGCGGCAATTCTATGTGGCGGAGTATCTTGTGGTAGACTTCATGCATCACAAGCATCAGCAGCTTGTGGGGTGTGTCCGCGTGCTCCAGCACGAACTTCGGGTTCAAGTGCATGACCTGGTCTTTGCCGATGCTGGCGGTCGGGCACTTGTCGTCCAACAGGAACCGGTGGATGCCGATGAAACCGGCGAGATGAAAGAAGTCGCCTTGAAGAAGCCGCATGATCACAAGCTTCAGACCATCGGCGTCGTTGTCGCGCACAAGCTTCCCAATATCCTGGTAGTCTATCTTCCTTTTTGTGACGACTTCACTGAGTGCCATTACTGGCCTCCTCGAGGATGACAACATCAGGGTCGGGCGTATCGTCTCCGCCACCCGCATCGGGGACGGTTCCGTATTCACCGCTCTCCATGGCCCGGTACGTGGGCATAAGCTCGTCAACGGCCCGCTCGATCTCGGTCTTCATCTTGCGGCACATATCGCTGAACAGGGTCAGGCTGGAATCTTTATTCTTGTTCATCATGTGCACGACAGCACGCATGGCCATCAACCCGGGGGCCGACCCTCTCATCTCCACCAGTGTGGCACCGTAGTTTTCCAGAGCCAGGACACTGGCGCGGTCCAGGGTAAACTGCAGTTCCGCCGCGCCCTGCAGATCGAACAGCTTGCCCGATACCGCGGTCACCGTCTCGATGTCAAAGAACTCGGGGTGGCGCAGAACCATCGGCGCAAAGGTCAGCAGCGCGGGGAGACAGGCATCGTCCTTGATCAGGGTCCCCACGAGTTCTCGCATGGTATTTGGGTGCACGTCCTCACGAGTGCCGACAGCCAGGACCACGCGCTTGATGGGATCCTTTTCCACCATGATCTGGTAGTTCACATCCCGGCGCATGCGCAACGCTGACTTGACCAGCTCGTGGCACTGCAGCACTGCAACGGGGTCTACTTCTTGTCCTGTTGCCACGTGTGGCATGCTGCGCAACAGAACGTCGCGGGCCGTCTCTTCAATCTCGCGGGGCTCGTGCTTGGCCCGTTCAATTGCCATCACGGACAGGATGTTCCTCCGGATCATGCCCAAGCGGCGGCCATCCAGTGCAACCTGCTTCTTTTCGTACAGGGCGCGCATCAACCGCACAACGTAGTTGCTGACCGCGGGGCCTTTATCCTGCTCCAGTTCGAAGTAGGCTTCGCCGGCGCGCTTCAGCATGTCCTTGAGTTCCTGCGTCGGCAACGGCGATTTCTCAGGGCGCTTGGCTCCCCATGAATCCAGGGCCAGACAATCGTCACTGTTCTCGTTCTGGACCACGGACATCGCGTCCATGTCTTCCATCTTGAAGGTCTCGGGCATGATGACGATCAGGCTGAACCGGCCGGCCAACGCTTCGTCCAATGGCACGGCGCCTTCGTAGCTCAGCGGATTCATGGCGGCCCATACCCACTTCAGCCGGATGCAGCGCACTCCCATGATTGTTCGGGACCGAATTACCTCGAGCCACTTGTTCTGCATCTGCACATGCGCACGGCTGATCTCGTCGACCAGCACGAACTCCTTGGGCAGGATGCTCATTGGCGTGGGGATGTAGTCCACTTCTCCCTGCGCCAGGCTCTTGGGATTCGGGAAGCCGAGGATGTCTTCGAACATTGCTTTGCTGGCATCGTAGCATTGGTATCCCGCCTGCAGCACATCCGCGCAGCTCTTGGACAGCATTGTCTTGCCGCACCCATGCGTGCCGATCATGAGGAGAGGGTCTCCCGTCAACATCGCAGCCAGGAAGTAGTTCTCTTCACTGGCAAGGCCAAAGATGCCCATCTTATCAAACAGGGCCATGTAACACCTCCATAAAGTTTGCCTGATATTATTTAGAGACCGTACAAAGCGGGGTCGTTTTCATACGGGACGGGTGCCGCGCCCGCAATGGTTGGCCGCAGGGTTACGACAGGCCAGCCGAACTGCCGGTAATATCGTAGCCGCTTGGCCCCCATGTATCGTAGCATTTTGTGGTCCTCTTGGACGATGTCGTCCACGATCGGATTCTTTTTGCCCATCAACTTGCGCAATGCGCGGCCCGCACCCTGGTGGACCCGGCCCTTGGCACTGAAGGGAGTCACGAACTGCACGACTTCAAGAGTTGGGATGTCGATACCTTCCATCATGCATCCCGGGGTTGCCACAATGATCTGGTGTCCATACCTTGCTTCTCTCTTTTTGAGACTGAGGGCCTTCTTCTTCCCGTCCGCGTCAGTGTACGACCCGACAATAAAGTTGGCGTCCATCCCGCGGAGACACAGTTGTTCGGTGAGGTATACGCAATGGTCCGCGCGGTCGCTGATGACCAGGACACGGTACCCCGCCCGCGCTCTGGAAAAAGCCAGGTCCACCAGGAAGCCGTTGTAACGGTCATCCGCTACCAGCCGGTTAATTATCTCCGGGAGGAAAGGTTCACCGGTGCGGGTTTCACAACCCATCAGGTCCACCCCTGTGTGCAATACGTGCCGGTACACCGTGGGGATCATTGAAAGGTCCGCCATGACTACGCTGATGCCTCCAAGGTGATCCAGGAAGATGCGGTCCAACTTATCAGTCCGATAGGGCGTGGCAGTGGCGCCAAACTTGTGCCGTGACCGTAAGGCGGAGAGGCAGGGATGAAACGTTTCGGCACTCATGTGGTGGCAATTCGATACGAGGACACCACTCGCCACGAAGTTGCCATTACGCGTCTGTATATCTTTGAGGATATCGTGCTGGCTGGTACGGCGTACAGCAATCACTATGCCTTCTTGCATCTGTTGGTCCTATTCCTTTGGCGATCTGTCTCTGTTATGCATTCGGAGCAATAGCGCTCTAGTAGATGATTGTATTGGAATTCTTTTCCACACTTGGCACAAAACTTCTGTATTCTGGGGTGTCTCCGCCGCTTTGCTCCGGTCTTTGCGCACCAAGGAGAACATCGCGTTTTGTTAGGGGGTCGAGGAGTAAACATTGTACTACACACTTCACAGGCTCTCTCTTCCATCATCCTTCGTGGCAGTTTGTAAAGCATTCCCTCTGGGATGAATGGCTTGATGATCCTAAAAAGCGGTGATGTTGCCGGAGTTAGGACGTCCAAAAAGTAATGGTGTGTACGCCGATCAACTTTGATTCTTGTGTCTACATTGAATCGCTCCGTCAAGAACGATTGCAAGTATATCTGCTCGTCATACGTAAAACAATGGGTTGAGAAGTACCGTTGGGAAAACAGTCCGCCGCTTCCATCGTCCATGTACCAGATGGCAAGACCCAATGGTTCGAGTTCGTATATCCAAGACCCGATTCTTTTTGTGCCTTCGGGGTATACAAGTCGTCGCAGTTCCGTTAGTTCGGGGAGGGAACGTGTCTGCATCACAAAGCCAGGTAACTTACTGTAACCAGCCACCTTTCGCGGTCGGATGCCAGCGGGAGCTACTGTATCTCCAAGAAGTTGGGTTTTATACTCGAGATAAGCTTTTTGTTTATGCCCCTGTGTAATAGCCAGCCGGCAATTGGCCCCTGCCGTCTTCCCAATGATCAACCCGCCGTCTCCAAGGATTGAGCCTATGACTACCTGGCGTTGATCTGCTGACATCATCCCCGTCTCTCCTAAGTGATGTACGTCCACAGTATAGCATTTACGTTCTATGCTGTCAACACCTTCTGACCAACCTGTAATTTGATAGCCTGTGTCTTGGTTCCGTCAGCATGATAGAAGGGATGGTTAGCACTACATCGAACGGTCCGAGTAGCGTGGCCTATTTGAACATCCACTTCGTAAATATAGTCTCCCTTTATTGACTCTGCAAGAATAACGTCTTCTTCCATTCGCTGCGTCTTGAAGTTGAAGGACCAGAGACGATGCCCCACATGGAGATCGCGAAAGATCGCCTCTCCGTGCGGTGTTGAGATTGTCGTGTCCATGGATAAGCATTCGTCCGCCATGGCAACACCGAAGAACTCTTTGAAGTCCTTGTCCTCATAAAGACTCATGTAGGACTCGTCCAGCATGGCAATGCACAGCGGCTGGCCATCCCACGCACGCTTGCTTTCTTTTATCGTGCCGATGTCTTCGGGTTTGATGTCCGTCCAGTCCAGCGCACGGTTCCGCCATTGGTCCACGAGTTCGCCCTTATGCACAAACACCACGGCGGACTTTCCCACCAGGGACAGCAGCCACAGCATCACATTCGTCTTTCCCTGGCCCGGGTTGGCCACGAGAATACCATGCCCGCGAGAATGCATGGTCGCAACGGCACGTTCCTGGTGGAAGAACAGGTCCTGCCGGCTCCGTGCCCGGTTCACGTCGAAAGCAATCTTGAGGGGGACCTCCCCGTCAGTCCGGATGTCATTGAATTGGAAGCCGGGGTTTGCCACAAGAGCGGGCTCAACATAAGGAGGGAACCCAATGAAGTCCCGGAAACGCCGGTACGCATAGATATCCCGCGAGCACTTGGGTATCTTGGCACCGGCCCGCTTGGCCTGTTCCCATGCGGGGTTAGCCAGAGTGTACCTGCGCAGCCCATCGGGCAGAACTTCTTCCGCGGGCACGTAGAGCAACCCGGCCATGATTCCCTGCCTGCTCATTCAACCTCCGTGTAGCTCACGTCGTTCTTGACGTCGATCTTGCCCTCATACATCTTCGAGAATGTGATGGTGTGGTTCACCAGCACACGGAAGTACGTGTTATCTCCGTCGCGCGTCGCCTCGGATACGTTCCCCGAGGAGGCCACGTGTGACGCGTTGGCCGGGACCTTCCCGTAGTCTTTTGCGTCCTGCAACAGTTCCGCCACTTCGACAGCGGCTTCAGCCACATCCTTGATCGCCATCTTTCTGTGTCTCCCGTTCTTGGAATAAGTCGGTCGGGGTCTGGTACTTGTTCAACAGGTCCCGAACGTCCTTGAATTTACTTACCGAGATTGATATTCCTTTTGTTGTAGGGCGCAGCACACCATCCCGGCCGTATAGGAAGGACCGAATGTCAACAAACTGACGCCCTTTGAAGAAGACCTCGCGGACCACGATGACTTGCTTGCCGCCGTGGGCCACAGAGCCGATGATTTTCTCGGTGCCGTCCGCCATTATGTTCCCTCCGGATAGAATATCTCGGCGAGCTGCGGTATCTCCTTGGCAAATCGTTCCGCCCCGAGTTCATTGCCGAGGAATACCTGTCGGTCCCTGTCATAGAGGAAGGACAGGGGGTTCCATCCAAGGGCAAGCGCACGCTCAATATTCCGGGTGATTGCCAGCGCATGCTTCCACGAAAAACAGGTTGTCTTCACAACACTGAAGACTCCCGGGGCGTCCAGGTGGACCTCGACTGTACTCCCCTCCACTCCCTTGAAGCAAGTGCGGTGTTCTATGCAAAGAACCTCGACGTTTCTATGATCTACATCAATTCTCAACATGGTCATCCTCCTGTTGTTGTTGGTTTAACCCCAACGGCCGCCATGATACGGCGGACCGCGGCGTCTGACATGTCCCCGGGATCGCTGTTGGATAGCGCCACAATCCGGTGCGGTTTCTTCAGCTTCTCGTGCAGTTGGGCGGCGCCCGTGGACCCGGGCTCGTCCGGATCAAACAGTATCAGTAGTTTTGAGGCCCACTCGTCCAGCTTTTCGGCCTGCTGCTTACTGACACCGACACCGCAAATTGCCACCACGTTGGGGAAGCCGGCCTGGTGGACCTTGGCCACGTCCATGTACCCTTCCACCACAATGAGTTTACTTCCTTTGCGCTGGCGATGCAAATTGTATATCATGCCACCACGCGGGGTCCCCCGTGACAATATATATTTGCCGGACTCTTCCTTCTCTTTGGTGATGGACCTGTGAGCATACCCCACCAGCATCCCGTCGTCCCAACGCACGGGGACGACCAGCCGGCCGGCGATGGTCCCGTACCTGGCGATCCCAAGACCGAAGAACTTTCCGGTCTCCTCGCGGATCTTGCCCTTACGAGCCAACAAATACGCAGTGGCCGGAGTGAGCTCCGGCATGTACTTCAGCTCAACAATGGGGCGTTCAGGTTCTTGCTCCACTACTTTGGCTGGACGGTCCTCGATCTTGACGCCACTGGCTATCCGGCGGAGCAAATCCATGCACGGTCCCGGATCCATGTTGCTCATTCTGCGGACAACATCGAACCCGTTCATGATACCACAGCCCGCGTAGCACATGCACTCGTTGCGCTTCGTGCGGACCACGAAACTGCTGCTGTTGTCTCCGGAATGGAATGGGCACCGGCCACGAAACTCACCAGCCACCACCTCTTTCAGGTTGTCCAGGATGTTGTAGTAATCCAGGACGGCCGCAATGGGGGTGATGGAAAGCAGGTGGTCTTTGCGTTCCTGGAATGAAGACATCTACAGTCCTTTCACTACGAGCTTCCTTTGCCCAGTGGATATCCGGATGATGCATTTCTGTATCTTGTCGAGTTCCTTGGCATCCTGACGGACGATGTCGCCCTTCTTGATTGCGTCTTCCAGCTTGCCAACGCCCATCGAGAACGTTGTGAATGGAGCCTTCTCCGTGTCCGTCAACAGTTCCTTGAGGGTATCGATGTCGAGTGACGTTGCCATAACGTTCTGCAGGGATGCCACGACGTTTGCGTCGGGTGACCCGTCCGGCTTGAACTGAGGCATCTCGATGCTTGGCACGTTCTGCTTCTGCATCTCTTCCTGGAGCTGTGCCCTTGCGATTTCAAGCATTTCAGTGGCTGTCGTTAGACCCACCGATGCTTCCTTGACTTTCCGAACCTTCTCGATCAATACGTCTTTCACTTGTTCGTCCATGTTATCCTCCGTTTATGTTGTTGTCGGTGTCCTCGGGCTCGTCCTGGTAGCTGGTCTCTTCGGCGGGGTCCCACTCGTCATAGGCCACTGTGCCCTCCCGCGGCATGTTGGAATACTCGCTGCGTTCCTGGGCATCGTGGTCTACCACGATCACATCCACGCCATTTGGGTGTGACGCCGACACTGAGGCTACGCAACCGGATTGCACGACTATCAATACTGTCTGGGTCATTCCGTTCCTCCCTGTTCTTTCCTATCGGCGACCAGCAGAACCAGTTCGTTGATGAGAGAGCGTAGCGTTTTCCATTTGCCTTCATCACACCGGTGGCAGTGGTAGAATAGCGTGCGTGTCTTCTTATTCTTGTGGAACGTGCGGCGCCGCGCGTACACGTGTCCGAGTTCACACTTGGGACACACAAGACCCATGGGAACCACATACTCTTTGTATGTGTCCGTCAATATTCTTTGGGTAAGGGACTTCATCGTTTCTTTCTCCCGAGAGCGCCTGCCATCCTGTCAAAGGTCCCTTTGACGCCCCAGAGTCCACGGGTGGCTGCCATCGCTTCCGCGTGCCGGCTGAGATCGGCACCAAGGAAGGAGTGTTTGATGCGTTCGTTGTCCGCGTTGACCTTCTCCAGTTCCTTGAGGACGTTGTCCAGCTTCCGGGATATGGATGTTGCTTTTGTCTTGGTCCAGCCAGCCATGGTCTCTCCTTAAAACATTGAGTTCAATGTTGGCTCTGTAATTATTTGGACGTTCCATCGCAGCGCCGACGCAAGCTTTTGGGTCGGCCGTGTTGGATCGATGTTCCCGCCGACCACAAGGTAGTCCGCCGAGTGCATCTGGGACTTGTCGAGCACGGTACCACCAGCCTGCTCGATTCGCTGGATAATACCATATCGTACGTCGCTCATTTTGCCGGTAAGCACGAATTTCTTGCCATGGATCTTCGAAGCGGGTGGTATCGGTTGCACGATCGGAGCCTGACGCGGCTGCTGCGACTGGGCCAGCGCGCCTGCGAGTCCTCCTCCTGATCGTTGGCCGGCTTTTGGTTCACCTTCAACGCTACCTCCAAAAGACATTTTAGCCATGGTTTGCTCCCTCGGCTTCCTCCACGGATACATGGCCGACAGTTCCTTCCACTACCTCTTCGAACTGCAGGTCGATAGGGAGATGGTCCTCGTCGTCCACTACGGCCTGTGCGGCCTCGTGTGATGGCGCTTCGACCTCGAAAGATTCAATGTAGACGGCCCGCCGCTTCACCAGGTATATCTTATGGCCTGGGGCGATTGGTTTAACCCCGATGAATGCCTCGATGTTAAATGCGTCGATGACATCAACAACAGGGAGCTGCTCAGCGTCTTCAGGGCCAAGGCCATCCGCGGGAGGGAACGTCAGCAGCGTGCCCAGTATCCTGTCCGCGCCAATGTCGTCTTCCGCTTTGAGGAGGTCATTGGCTTTGGATGCCAGGATCAGAGCCTGCTTAAGGATTGGGAGGAAGAGTTCCGGGTCCAACGGAGGGTGTATGTTGCCCTGCGTGTGTATGCGAAGAGCATCGTCCAACGTTACCCTGCCGTACCTGACTTCGATTGCCAGAGCCAGCGCCTGCATGTTTCCCATTATGATCCTCCTGGTCGGGGATGTCGTCGTCAAGGACAATTTCCCCCTGTATGTCATTGGCACGGGTTCGTGCCATGGCCACGCGCTCTTCGTACAGAAGCTCGGCGCTTGTCTTTCCATCCATCATATAGGGACGCCGGCCGTCACATTCCGTGCACACACCGCCTATCATCAGAGCCCCGCAGTAGCATGTGAATTCACTCATCTTCAATACGCTCCCTGTATGCTTCAAGCAACCGGCACGCCTCGTCATAAGCGTCATGTCCGAGCCAGCCCACGCGGACGGGCTCCTCCATGTCTGCGAATATAGTACCATCAGGAGCGATGCGTGGCCAGAGACAGTCTGAATCATTCGAGAAGGTCACGCCCGGGTAGCCAAAGTCAAGACCGTCTTTCTCGATACGTGCACGATACCGGACGGCTCTCCCGCGGAGGTGTATGCGACGCTCCACCACAGTGGTGTCTCCCCACCATCGGTGTTTACTACTGGCCCACGAAGAGACCCAGGGCTGTATCAGTCCTTTGTTATGCCAGGGATCCCATGAAACCCGAAGGTCCACCATGTTTTCCGCGACACGATCAAGCAACTGGAACCATTTGCGTTTTGTACAGGTCCCGTTGGTAACCATGAACATCTGCTGGGGCCAGGCTTCATGAATCGTGTCGATGATGTCAATCAGTCGCGGGTGCATGGTCGGCTCCCCACCACCGATCGTTATATAGTGGTCGTACTGCTGGGCCAATAGTGTCGCGTGATAGACCTGATGGACCGGCAGGTCTTCTCCTTGGCGCTTACAGTCAAACATGCAATGACGGCACGCCATGTTGCATCGGTTGGTAACCTGGAGGTACATTGTTACAGGACCCCTCCGACCACCAGGCCATCCTTCTTGTACCGGAACTCGTCCTTGTCAAACATATCCTTCTCCCAGTTAAACAAGCAGGGGTCTGTCATCTCCATGAAGGGGTTGATCTCAATCAGGTGTGCAGTCAGCCACATCCTTCCGCTTGGCCCCACATCAACCCCGCGTCCGTTTGGCGTGTTTACGATCGAGAACTCTTGCAGGTCGAATTCGCGCTTCACGTACACGTCGAATACCACGGATCCGTCCGCGGCGGACTCGAGTATCTGGTCGCCCACTTCTCGCCACAGGTTTCGGATGGCCTGCATCACGAAGATGGGATTGAGCACTGGGTTCAACTCCGGAGAGTCCTGCTTCCAGTCTTCCCGGTAATGGTACTGGCTGACGCACATAGCCTTTGTCGCCCCGTTGTATATTACGCGGAACTCAGCCTCCTTGTGGATGTCAACCCACTTTCGGAGCGCAATCCATACAGACCGGTTCTGTGCTTTCGCCGCTGACAGGTCCTCATAAACCCGTTCGCTGTCAGTGAGCAGTTGCAGCGCCCGCGCCGCGGTTGTGCATGCAAAGCCTTCCTGGTGGCCTTGCCATGAATCCTTGGGACTTCGGCTGTCCAACCGTACGAAGATTTTGCCGCCGAGATCCTGGATTGCATCAGCCATCCGATTCACCAGACTGTGGACGTGGCCGGCCGTCTCCCCAACAAGACGCTGCATGCGATCCTGGCAGTATTGGGAGAGAGCATCATGTATCTGTTTATCGGAGACTTGCCTTGGGATACTGGCTGTCGCCAACGCCTCGGCCTCATGGGCAAGTTCGTGGTGCTTGCTGTCAATGAGCACCATGTTCAGTTCCAGCAAGTCCCGTGCTTCCCGTTTATCCAGGGCTATCAGGGCCGTGGGGATGTGACCAAGCAAATTACCAGGCCAATGGCCCATATATGTCGGTAAAGCTTGGCGCCAGTAGTCGCTATAAGGAGTCATGTTCATCCAGTTCACCTCGTTTGGGATTTCATGAGATCAATCGTAAAGTCTTGCTGATTCGGCCACGTTGCTCCGCACTTGTCACATTGGATGTGGGAGCACCCGTCTATCCACGTCTCGTTCCCGCATGCAATGTGAGTGCTTGCCATATCATAGCCCGCATACTGCATGTTGCTGACATGCACCGTTCTAATAATAGCCTTATATTGGCGGGTAATGTAATTACGTACCTGGCCACCACAATGAGGACAGGCCGCCGGTATCTGGGCTTCCTTGGGAAGACCCTCGGTGTCCAGCTGTTCCCAGAATAATCGTCCGGGGTTCTTGGGCTTGCTGATTACTTCTCCGTCCATTTGCGCCCCCGCAAAAATAAGTGATTTTGGCCCTTTAAGGCGACTCCCGGCATCCCTTACATCCCTGACATTCCTTGGACAGTTCACCGGGCACCACGGGTGCACGATCGAAGTATGACGCCGGAAGCACCATTTTGCAGGATGGGCATCTGCGCTTAACTTTGGGGTCCGTCATGAATGTGTCGCATTCAACTATCCCCCAAATACGCCCGGAACCCCAGTGCCGGCCGCGGTCACAGTCCGGGCCAGCGGCCGCTTCCGCGGTAAGACCCCGGACGGACGCATTCGGTGTCATTGTCGGGTTCTTTGCTCTTCCGTAATAGACGCATGTTTGGCGGTGCAGACAATGTGCCCTGGAACAGCTTGCGACGACAAGAGATCCGACTCGGCTCCAATTGCAATTACGCCCATTAATGACATAACTCATATTTACCTCTTTGATGAATTATCAGGATTTGCGCTTTTGGCGTTCGGAGCCAACCGCGCGCCGGAAGCCGTTCCAGTCGATTCCGGCCGAATCGGCCAATGCGCGGATTTTGGCGCCGATGTCATCTTTGACTTCCGAGAGACCCAACGCCAAAAACAGTGATTCCCGGGCTTCCTCCGGAATCCGCTTGTACTCGTGTTTGCAGGTTGCAAAAGCAGGACACTGCAGGCAGTTCCCGACGAATCGGAAGGGAAGCCAGCAGTCCGCCATTTGCTTCTTTGTTGCGATACTGTAATTCATGGTCGTATGAGGAAGTGGCCTCCAATGGCCAAAAGTGCCACCAGTAGATAAGTCTCCCAGAACTTTTTGAACATCGCCACCTCGGCCAATTGTGGGTGTTGCCAGTGGTATTTGAAGGTCATTAGAAGAATAGTGAAACTTGCGATGATCAAGACGGTCCCACATGTACTCATAATGTTCTTTAGCTTCATAACAGCCCCTGAGAGAATCGAACTCTCCCGACAAGATTTGGAGTCTCGTCCGCCAGCCTTGGATCATGAGAGGCTGAGAACAAGCGGCGAATGGGTCTCGAACCCACAACCTCCGACTTGGAAGGACGGCGCTCTACCAATTGAGCTATCACCGCATTTGGGAACTGCGTAGATCTGCTTAACCGGGCATGACTCCGGTGTGGGCAAGCACCTGGTGAAACCAGGCTTTTGCAATGGTCTCTTGCAGTTCCCAAAGCCCTCGGAGAGATTTGAACTCCCGACACCAGGTTCCGAAGACCCGTGCTCTGTCCACTGAGCTACGAAGGCAAATGGGGCTTGGGAGATACACGGCCGTGTCTTCCCTGGCGTCCCTCATGGAGGGTGCACTTTCCGCCCCATACCGGTTTCGCTTGTGGCCCGTATGACCTGCGCGCGCTTACACCATCTGGCTACCGGCAAACATCTGGTCTGAGCCGACAGAGGGCATCGAACCCCCGACCTGCGCATTACAAGTGCGCTGCTCTGCCATCTGAGCTACGTCGGCAAACCCGGCTTACACAGCCAGGATCATCGTGTCCCCGCCATTCTCGAACCGGGCGAGGGTCAACCGCTTGACTTTCTGGGGAAGTTCGAGACCCGCCCGCTGTAGGGCCTTCCCGCACTTTATCTGCATGGCTCCCTGTGGCTTTTCGCCCTTCCCTTTTGGAGAAGAGCTTTTGCCTTTCATCCATGGGGTAAGCGGGTACCTCATGTTTCCTGGGTCCGCAAACATCATCAGTTTGATGAGCGGACGGGATCCCCGTTCCCCGTCATCGAAGAAGACGTCGCAGTGTGTGTATACACCGAGCTGGTTCTGTTTGATGAATGCAGGCGAAAGCGTTATGTGGCCCATACGGCTCATCGAGACAGACGCCACACCACACGCCTCTTCAACGAATTCTACCTTTGTGAATGCCATGGTCAAACTCCTGTTATAGTCTTGCCCGCGGAGAGGGTTGAACTCCCGGCATCCTGGGTGTAAACCAGGCGCTCTCCCACTGAGCTACACGGGCATTATGTGAAAAGGACTTGCCTGGCAAGTCTCCACGCGTTCTTGAGTTCTTTTGCGTCCTCAGTCAAGTTCTCGTCGGGTTCGTCGATGTAGCAGTCTCGCTCGACCTCACCGACGTGCCACAAAACCCGGAGCGCTAATTCCAGTTGTTGCTCCCGGGGCGGCCGGTTCTGTAATTGCACCTTCACCAGTTCCGACGCGAACGCATTGTAGTCCCACAATTGGCCTGCGGCCTTCTGCACAAAGTGCATGCAGGCGTTGTGTTTCACGATCATGCGATGGAGCATGTCCGCGGCGCAATTCAGGCAGACCTCCACCTTTTTCGTGTTCGTCGCCTCCCCGGGCTCGAAGACCGCGACGGGGGTATTCGGGGCGATGTCATGCACGGCACCCATGCTGCTCATTCCACACCGTTGCGTTCCCGTGACGTGTAGGTCAATCCTCATGGCGAGCCCGTTTCCATGCCTGGTACTCAGCGCCGCCACCGGGACACATTCCCGGAGGGTGCCCGTCCGGCCGCGGCCCTTTCGGCGGGTATTCCCTGAAATGGACGTTGGACCGGGAAGAGCCGCCACCGCCACTGCACAATATGCAGATGAGGAACAAAAGAAGAATCAGGTCTGCCATTCTTAATCCTCCATCATCGCCCTGATTTTGTCCCACTCAAAGTACTTGTACTCACGGAATGAATCCGGGCGCATAACCATGAAGATGTCATTCGGGTTGTCGCTTACCTCGGCATCCGCCCTTCTCCGTATCAGTTCAAGCATGACCTCTTCCCGGCTTGGGACCAAGCCCTGCGCGTCAACTCTGAGGAAGGAACTGATGGCAAGTTCTCCAGGATAGTTCGACTGGCCAAGGGCCACAACAAGAAACCTGTTCATAGTGTTGTCCTCCATGTCCCGAGCAGGACTCGAACCTGCGACCGTCTGATTAGAAGTCAGATGCTCTGTCCGACTGAGCTATCGAGACAATCTCCGATGCACCGCCCTACGCACGTAGGCGCCGGCCTTGCGGCTGTATTGCCCGTGGTACTCTTGCTCCGGCGGTGACGGCCTCGGCTACCCTTCCACAGAGTTTACGCCCTTCCTCTTTCCAGTTGGTGTCACCCCTGGAAAGCCCCAGGGCGGCGACACATCGGACATTGCCTTGATACAGGGTAGCGGATGGGTTACGATCCCACTGCCTTGTGGGCCACGGCCACGCGCTCTGTCGATTGAGCTACCGCCACCATATTTGATGACACTACATCTCCAGCAAACCGTGGTCAAATTCCCAATGATGGGTGGGGCATAGGGCCAGAAGGTTTGTGGGGTCGTTAATCTTTGACACAAGAGCATCGTCGGGGAATTCTGTGATTCCTTTTCTGTGACACGCTTCTGTGTGTTTTTCGTATCCGCAGCCAGGAGCTTCACATCGGACACGCCCAGTCTCTTTGAGTAAGCGCCTGGCTCTTGCGCGTATCTTATTGTACGCATATACTCGGTGAGAACTATTGAGACAGGCTTCTCCTTTGGTTTTCTTGTCGATATGGGCGACCCCTCTGCATTTCACCTCTTGCAGACAGATCTCGCAGAACTTTCTCTTTGTGAAACCACTGGACCTTTTCTTGTATTGGATCGTATCTCCACACTTTTGGCAGGGACCTGACGGTGCCCCGTGTCTACGTATCCCCTTGTTGTTGAATCTCGCGGCGCAACTCCTATCACAGAACCTTTTGGCTTTGGTATCTGCAGGACGTTCTCCCTCTCGGATATCAATGGTCTTGTTGCAGAACTCGCAGCGATTTGGATTTGCATAGTACCTTCGTCTGGCCGCGGCAGACTGTGTTGCATGTCCTCTTGCTGCCTCTTCCTTTGTGAATTGCCTCATACTTTAAGTATACAGAGTGGATAGTCGGATGTCAAGGCCTTATTGCTGACAAACCTACGTGGTAAAGGGGCAACGGGATTTGAACCCGTGGTCTTCGCCGTGAAAGGGCGATGTGTTGAGCCGGGCTACACTATACCCCCGTGTCGCGTCGCATCAACTGAGGCGGAAGGATTTGAACCTCCGGATGTCGGAGCCAAAGTCCGATGCCTTACCGCTTGGCTACGCCTCAATCATCAACGGTCTGTGCGGGATTCGAACCCGCAATCTTCTGATCGACAATCAGACGTGTTGGACCTGGCTACACCAACAGACCCCGGATGCTCCTGGTAGGATTCGAACCTACGACCAACGGCTTATGGGGCCGCTGCTCTGGACCAACTGAGCTACAAGAGCACGTCAAAAAGGCCTTATGCAGGCCTCTTGTGACGTTGTGACCTGCGTTGGGGATTACACCGGTTCGACGTTGGTTGCCTGCGGTCCTTTGTCGCCCTGGCTCTCCTCGTACTGGACGGCCTGGCCGTCTTTGAGAGTCTTGTGGGAGCCGTTGCCCCCGATCCCTGAGAAGTGCACGAAGAGATCCTTCCCGCCTTCGTCCGGCGTGATGAATCCGTAGCCCTTCTGGTCGTTGAACCACTTCACGATTCCTGTTGCCATTGCTTCCTTACTCCTTCTATCTACAGGCAGTGCCTGTGTGATTGCAGTGTTCATTATAGTATTACGTGCTGTTTGGTGCAAGTACCTCTGCTATTTAATCTTTGTGAGGCGCCGCTTCCAGTAGTCATAGGTCGGCGGAATCCATACAACAAACACGCACCACTCAAAGATGCGCCATGCGGATTCACGAGGCGGGGTCAGCATCCCAATCGTCACAGTGAGAATCCAAAACCAGAAGACGAAGACCACCGTGTCCCAAACCCAACGCCGCCAATTCATTTGTGGCCTCGTCCATACCGTTCCAGCAGGAATTGGGCGACGCTTTCGTAGGTCCCGCCGAATTTCCCGTCGATCATCACGGTGCGTATGTTGCCGGCCTCGGGGTCCTTTCCGAATTCGAACTCGTGGCCATGGTCGATGTCCTTCTCGAAAGCGTCGAGGCACTTCATGATCCGGATGCCATCATCCGCGGATCGAAGCCATTTGAGGAACTCCATTAAGCCCACCCTCTTTTGTCCTTTTTGTCCAGCCGGCGATCTCTCCGAAGATAAAGACATTCCACTTTGATAGTGATCCGTGATAAGTGGCCGTTAGAATCGCGGCTGCCACCCTCCCAGTCAAGGATCCTCCGTTCTACCATTTCTCTGTATAGAAGGCGATAGCCTGCGGGGATGTCATCCTTAAAGGGGAACGTTTGATAGACCGGGCCGCAGAGAGTTTCCTGGGGGTCACTAACCAAAGCAAGTGTCTCTCCCTTTTTCGGGACCATCTCATCACACTGCGTGCACATAATGGGCGTCGTTCCTATGCCTATCCAGCAGGTGCCATAGTCCTCTCCGTGGCCGCAATTAGCACAATTGTCGAAGCTCATAGCAGTCCTTTCAGGAACGCGGGCATATCCACCACGGAGATGCTGATGAATCCCTGTGTGTAGTAAACCAGCGGGGTTAGTGTGCCCGACTTGGCGAATTGCAGCCGGGGTAAAAAGCCCAGCCAGCGTGTTGTTGAGATGATGATATGGATTCTCATACGTACTCCGGGATCCCGCGGATTGCTTCCGCGACCACGATCCGCAGGTCGTATAGGAGCCCTTTGCGCATCTTGGCCAGCCGTTTAACCAGCCATTGCGCATCCGCAATCGTCAGAGTCGCTTTCCTTGTGCCAAAGTAGTGAAGATTATCCAGTATCCTCATGCAACGATCTTCGTCCTTATTGGTGCGGTGAGTCTGGAAGACCTGGTTGTAGAAGGCCTGGAAGGTTTGTTCCATTACAGTGCCTTCCTTATCAAATTGGACGATTACGAATTGCTGCACGTGTGCGGTCAGAGTCATGCTCGTTCTCTCCATATCCCCAGCCCTTCGTATGGCTGCAGGTTCTTTTTATTCTTCAGGTGGTAGTCAATCATGTCCTGGGCAATTGACCGCGAACGGAAGAGCCCATTCACTGTGATTTCGAATCCCGGGCCTCCAGGTATCCTGCACAAGTACCAGGTCTGGGTCGTGACCCTTTTACTGTTCTCCGTACGAAGGCCAACCACGTGGTACCTTTTCACAATCTGGACTTCGCGCACGACGAAGAGGACGCCATGGTCCTCCATTTCCGTGCCATGGCAGGCCGGACATGGATAGTGCTTCCCATCCGCGCCCCGCAGGTATCCCGTTGGTGTTCCATCAAAGCCGGGGCCTTTAAGGGCACAGGCATGGCACTTCCTGTGGTCCGCGATGCCCTGGATAGCAAACACGAAGTCACAAGGCTCAAAGAATTTGCTCATGATCCGATGTCCCTGAAATCTTTGCCCACGGGGAACCGCGGGACGTTGTATTCCGACATGTTCTGGTAACGGACGATCAGCTGCTTGCCCACGTGCTCGTCGCCATGCACAAGCAAACCGTGGCGCCATTCCATTGAGCCGATCGGGCGCACTTCGAATTGATTGCCTTCACGGGTCTTGCACATCCACACCACGGTGGGCAGCTCGATTGGGTTCTTGTCCTTGTCGTAGCCGTGGTCCATCACTTCTTTGTAGCCCACGATTTCGAACTCGGCGTCCAGGAAGTCTTTGTGCTTCTGGATGTCCTTGGCCCGGTAGCCGATCCGGTATTGGGCCAGCAGATTCCTGATGATGACGCCTTCGAAGCCCGCCTGCACGCACTCGTCGTGGAAGGCCATCAATTCCTGCTCCGTGTGCACGATGTTAACCGGCACGGGGACGATGTGCTGGAACGGATAGCTGATGATTGCGGTGTCGATGATCTTGACCCGCTCCTCATTCGTGAGGTGCAAATTGTTGGGGTCGAACACGTCAAAGATGAAGAACTTCACGTACGGGATCAACGGAACATTTTTCTCCTTCAGAGTCGCTCCGCGGATGCAGCTGCTGAGACGGCCAAACGGCATCTCCGTTGAGTAGAGTTCGCCATCGTACCACATACCATCCGGGAGCAGGCCACACAAGACCTCAATCTCCTTTTGGATCAGGGGCATGTGCGGGTAACCCGGGACGGGGTCACCACCCGAGGACAGCATCTTGCCGCCAGTGCCATACGCCCGGTGCCCATCGATCTTGGCTTGCGCGAACGCTGGCCACTTGATGTCGTGTTTGCGCTTACTGAAGGTTTGCGCCTTCATGGGGAGAATCGGCTTGCCCGACACATTGGTGATGGCACCCGGTGGGATGCCGCCTTCCAGGATCGAGTCGAGCGTAGGATCTCCGGTGGCGATCTTTGCCGCGGAGGCACCCTGGTCCAGCATGGTTGTTTGGTCCATCAGGCCTTTCAATTCAGCGACGGAAAGCCGGTAGCCCTTCTTGAGCTTCTTGTCATAGTCGGACTGGGCCTCGTTGCATGCTTGCTGGAAGGGGGTCGTTTCGTTGGCCTTGCCGAGGTTCTTGCCTTCCTTGATAATCTTCGTGGTGTTCTGCATCTTGGCGCCGGTTCCGCCAAACTCTACTTTGATGATCGCTGGCCATGTTTTCTTGAGCTCGTCTCTGTTGAACCCAACCCCACACTTACCACAAATCATCAGATCCTCTTGATCGTCCGCGTAGAGAGCGACCCCGCACCGATCGCACTCTACCCCCGCAGGGACGACACTTATCTCCCACTCCTTCGTGTTGCCTTTGGACGCCTCGCCGTACAGGCGCGGCCATGTTTTTGGTTCAAGCATCGGATTGCTCCTTTAGTTTCTGTTGCTGCTGTTTTTGGACGGAAGAGGCCACCCGGCCAAACAGGTCGCTGATGTCAATCAGCCGCTCTCCATGGGTCCCGTCCGGCCATGTGATCGAGAGGCACAGGTACCGTGACCAGAAACCGATACCTGCGGAGAGATGGTACAGCGTGCCGTCGGCGCCCGTGGCTTCGCCTGCGCACATTCCCAGGAATAGAGGGCGTTCTCCCTTGGCGTTTTCTCCCGGCATTGTGTACAAAGGCAATGATATTTTGCCAGCCTTATGAACCATCTTCGTGTTCCTCCCCATCAACTCCGACGCAACCAGCAAGCGTCTCGATGAATTTATCCTTGATGTCATACAACAATTGCAACCGCGTCTCGTGGACATGACTGGCCGGGAACATAAGCTTCTGGTCCACGTCAGCGCCGAACTCCTTATTGAGCTGCTGATTCAACCACTCGATAAACGCCAGTTGTCCCTGGGCGAGGGCTATTATGGATGAGCATATTCTCATCACATCGACCGATCCCTCGTCGTCCGCCAGCATATTTATGGCCATCAATATCTGGGCGGCTTTCCACCTGTCAGCTCCATCCGTGGCCGCGCACTTGACTACGCAGAGTTCGTCTCCCGTTTCACTGTCGACGATCGTGACGGAATGGCCGTCGAATTCACTGATGCTGTATTTTACCACGCCCATGTTACAAAAGGCTCCCTTGTTTGTATTCCAGGCCGCCAAGAATTGCCGGGCCTGCTTTTGTGATGAGTTCCTGATACTCCGAAAGCTTTGTGTAGTGCGCGGACGATATCCCCGCCGCAACGATCCGGGCGTCCGCCTGGTCACGGAATTCATCGTCGGGCGTGGTTGCGATCAGGAAAGCGTCCTGGGACCCCCAGATAAAACAACTGCGATGCGGGCCGATCCCGCGGTACTCACAACAATCGCGCACGACGTCTTCGGATGTTCGGTGCGTATCAATGCCCAGACTGATTTGCCGCAAGTATTCCAGGGCGGCATAAAACCCGCGGAGGTAACAACCGCGGTACCATCCGCTGCTGTGCAACGTTTTGATTTTGGGAGGAGCCATGCCGCTCATGTTCCCTCCGGCTCCGGGGGCAGTGGGCACCACGCCGGGATTGGTACCAGGGCAAGTTCTTGATCCGTGCCCGATTCGCATATCTTCGATTCCGGGAATTTTGGGACGTCCGGGTGGACGCAAAACCAGCCGTCGTTGGGTCCGTGGCCCCGACAGTTCTTCGTTGCAAGGAATACCACGGGGCATTTCATGCAGCGCTGGACTACGACGCTGTACCGGCGGGCTTGCCCCGGCATGATTTTGAACTCGCAAGTCTTACAGCGTTCTTCGAGATTCTCGTAGCCGAGGGTGCCGTCGACATGATGCGCAAACGTCCAGCAGTAGTTGATGGCTTCACACTCTGGGGTACGTGGGTGGTGGCACGACGGGTCCGGGTTGTCGTATTTGCGGGGAAGCTGGCAACCATATATGCAGCCGGCATTCCAATCCGGGCATTCTATCGGGTTCTTCTTTTGGTCAGCCATAATAACTCCTTGGTCACGCCAATGTGAGCGTTCCGACCACCTGGCCACAGTTTGCGCAGATGATCGTGAGTATGTTGCCCTGTTTTGTTACTTCGTGGATGCCACTGACCTCGTTCTTGGCACGGCAGGCCTTACAGTGGATATAGCCGGGCTGCGTCCCGGCTGCTGCAGCCGCGCAATCAGGACAGTCACAAGAGCGTTCCTTCCAGTGGCCGCAGGTATCATCCACGCTCGTGGACACAAGCAACGGGTCCCTGGCAATCGGGCTGTCCGCTGCGGGGCCATCAGGGTCCCAGCAGTGCCCTCTCTTTTTGTCTCCCGCTTCCTGCCAGTTACCACAGGTGCCGCACTTTTTGTCCATGGTCGTTTCCTTGTTGTTACACAGGGTCATTCTGGATACCGAAAGCGTCCAGAAGCTGTTCAGTCAATGGGTACGGATGGATATCCAGGACTGTGATGGGATAGCCAGGATCGTCAGGATGGTTGTCAGGACCCTCCATCAGGAAGCTAACCTGGTCGTTGTCGATATAAGCGTGGAGCTTGCTCACATCAATCTCGCCAGCATCGATCGCGGTTTTGAGTTCCACGAATGTTTTGTACTTTGGGGTATCCATTGTTCCTCCTAATCAACACAAATGATATCCAGGTTCCGGCCAAGATCGAGGTCCTTGCTGTACTCCCTGGGGTTATTCTTGAACATTGTCAGTTTATGGATGTACCTGCATGCCACCTTTGCATGGGCCTCCGAGTAGAATAGCCGGGCGCGCTTTTGCTCTGCCCTGAAGTAGAAGTAGTCCTTGCCCACTTGCCACTTCCGGCAATAGTATTCACCAGATAGTTTGTTGAGGATTATATATCGTTTGACGGGCGGGCGGGTGAACGTAGCCGGCCCGATCTTCGTCATCTTCTTCCGCGGAGTGAACCCGCCCTTGGGTTTCTTGGAAGGACTCGGATGTGCGTTGGCGTAATCGCCAAGGAATTCCGACTCCGAATACCAATACTTGTCGCATTGTCCGCAGTGGATATGCACAAGGTCGACGTCGTCCGTCTCATCCACGTCGCGGGCAATCACCCTGAGGTCTGGGTCAACTTCCGTGATCGTGCAGTACTCGGAACTCCGCTGCTTGAGTTCCAACGACGGGCTCTGGCAAATTGGACACCGGATCATGATTCACATCCCGGGCAAAAATGTTCCCACTCATCTGGCACCTTCCCTTTGAGTATCCGCCAGCCCAGTTCCTTGATGCGCCGGATGGCGTCCGTGAAACTGTAGCCGTGCAATGTTTCTACTTCGCCACACCCGTTGCATTCGAACGTAGCGGTACTGTCCCGATTATCATAATCCAGGCACATTATGGGAGTACCTCCGTGGCAAGTTCAGGGCGATGGGGCTTCGCGTCCTCGATCGCCTGGCCAATCTCATCCAGGGCGTATACTTTGGGAGGATGCTCACCGTACCTGCTCTTTGTAACAACAAGGAGCGTGGACTCCCCGATTTTCCTGATTTCCATGGCCAGGTCCGCGGTATACATCCAGAACTTGTCAACCAGGGGTCGCTGGGAGAGGACAATCCCCGCGTTGTGCAGGACTGCCGCGCTCTGTATGTCCCGGGCGAAAGCTACCATTTCTTTGCGTGACAAAAGTTCTTGCATCCGGACATAGTTGATGACGACAAGCATTACTTTTGCCTCCGCGGGGACGGTTTCTTGGCCGGGGCGGTGCGCTTGGCTTTGGATGGGATGCCGTTCTCCTTCTCGACGCGCCGGTTCCAATCCGCGGCGTCCTGCACGATGCAGTCCACCAATTCGGTCTTGGCATCATGCACGGCCACGTCGATATTCTGGGGACTCCCGCTGATGTTGTGGACCTGAAATACCGAGCCGGACCCGTGATCACCCAATGGCGACTCCGGGTAGTCCACTCGCAAAATAATGCCTTTGTATGATACGATCCCGGGTGGTGTGGTGAACTTATGGCACCCGCAGAAGGTATATTCGTCATGGTAGTGTTCCTTGACCATTGCAAGCAGGGTGTCCAATGCCTGTGTGACATCCTGGGCCAATTTACCCAGGTCGATCCGCGGATTGTCAAACTTCGCACGGTGGAAATCCACGGCCGGCAATGTCCTGCTCAGCCTGAGTGCGAATTGCCGGTACTTTTCGAGGTCTGATGTCAGGGTCACGTGCAGGCAAATGCCGTGCCTGGCCGAGAACATACCCATTGGGAATCTCTTTGCAGTTGTCATTTTGTGGTGCTCCATTCCTTTATCAGGCAGATCCATATAGAACCCGTCCTTGTTACAGCCGACCACGTATTTCCCGTTCTTCCCGCAGTCCTGCTTCTTGAGGCAACGCCCGTTTCTGTCAGAGGCGCAGGACGAGCAAAGCCAGGTACATAATGATCGCGGGTCGGTCTTCATATTCGTCTCTTCTTCCGCTTCTTGCGGATCTGGTTACCAACAGGGAATCCTCGTGGCCCGTATTTGTCATTATACATTGAGTCCACACATCTCGATGCCCAACGGGCGAAGGTATCGATTTTGACCGTACGATAGAGGGCTTCACGAGGGCGCTCGGGCCAGTTATACGTGATTGTGTCTTCTGTCAGGTTGTAGTCTACAATGTGCCGGCGTCGGCCATCATATCCCTCAAATGTATACTCGGGTTCTTTGGATAAGTCAGGCTGGCACACAAGTTTCAGAAGTCTTTGGGTCTTCATTCCGGGAACACAACCTTGGTGTCAATCGTCTTCCCGCAGGCCGGGCAGTTGAACTTGAAGTCCTTGACCTGGTCGATGAACGTATGGTCCACTGTGAAGTGGTATCCACAGGAGCATTGGCCAAGAAGAAGCTCAATACCGTCTTCTCTGGCCTCACGTACCCCACCAGGGATTGTTTGGGATGAGGTGATTGTGTGATATTCCTGGATATCCCCCAGATACTTTGCGTTGGCTGGTTCCTGATCGGCCCAAACACCTACAATGTCATCGTATGACCACGCCCGCCACGTAATCAGGCGCCCCGTCTTCGCAACGTCCAGCAGGTCCTCGTTTTCAATGCCGCCATCCTCCAGCATCGCTTCAGTACGCATAATCAGGCGGATTTTGGACTCGACGTTTTCGCCCTCTATGAAAGTGGGACCCACGTTGTAGATGGCACAGAAAGGCTCGCCATCCGAGGAACCCGTGTCGAACATTGCTATGAGGAAGAGGTTGTCTTTCATATCTTTGCTCCCATATTTGGACTATCGCCAAGGTCTATTGTCACAGGATAACTCGCTCATTTTCGTGCCGTCGTCGTACTTTACGACGCCGATTTTTGTGCCACATGCCGTGAACTTTCCTTCAACCTTCACGCACTTGCGTGCCGGATCCGGGTCTACCACCGGCTGTTCAGTTGAGCAGTAATAGTCGCAATAACCATTATTGCTGCAGACCGATGTAAACCAGAATGCCTCGGTTCTTTTATCGGGGGACTCTTTTCTACACCCGCTTATGGTCAATATGAATATGATAAGCAAGAACGACCATCTCATTTTATTGTCTCCCCATCTTTGGATTAGTTACTTGTTCTTTGATTTTGCCAACGAACTTCTTGTATTTGATTGCTTCGCCGATATACTTTTTGTGGTCTTTGTCCATCCCACAATTATCACAACAATCCGCAAATGCAAACCTACTCATTACTCCTTCCTCAAGTAAATACATCATATCCTTAACTTGCTTCTCGGATAAGTTAAGTTTAACTATCATATCACCTCTCCTTTGGATTGGTGAGAGGTATAAACTTACCCTCTTTCAAAAGGATTGGCATCGCATACCTCTTGAAAATGCCACAACTATGGCATGGTGTTGGTTTCTCACATTCCTCGTAAGTAGTACAATTATCGGGGAATCCATACTCTTTCAGAATCCTTGAACACTCTTCCATTATCATTAGCGCATTCTTCTCGCACATCGGACACTCCTCTGATGTCCATGATTCTGCGGGATCGAGCAGGGATAGGATGGGAATTTTCTTCCATGAATCCGTAAGCAATTTGAACCCCTTATTCCAAACACACCTTACTTCAACAATCTTCCCACCGTTCCATTCTACTTGTTCCATTGTGCTCATTAACTCTTGCCCTG
>Ga0209518_1001424_pt1 | contig 25684 bp, 34 predicted proteins | sample RifGroB1_FD_183993 | JGI IMG/M metagenome (GOLD analysis project Ga0209518, IMG submission 183993) | Groundwater microbial communities from Rifle, Colorado, USA - Groundwater B1 (SPAdes) (version 2) | ecosystem: Environmental > Aquatic > Deep subsurface > Groundwater | place: Rifle, Colorado...
ATTCCACCAGCTGCAGACAGAACACACGATACCAAAACCAGGTTACTGGGACAAATATCCGCCATGCTTGGTGGTCGCGCAGCTGAAAGTATGATCTTTAAAGAAATGACCAGCGGTGCAAGTAATGATATTTCCCACGCTACTAGAATTGCCAGGGCAATGGTCATGGAATGGGGCATGAGTGATTTAGGACCTGTTAATTTCGGGCCTGATACTGGAATGGGTGATTTTGGGCAATCTGAATACTACCAGGAAAATACCGTCTCGCCTGCAATGCAGGAGAAAATTGACAACGAAGTTAGAAGAATAATGGAGACTGGTCTGAAACAGGCTGAAAGATTAATAATTAAACACAGATCACTTTTGGATAAAGTTGCGGCACTTTTATTAAAAGATGAGACCGTGGATAGGGATCAATTCGAAGCAATTGTAGGAAAAAGAGCGGACGAAGAAAAATTAATTATGTAGTGAATTTGCACCAACTAGTGCAATCATTATAAACCTCAATGTTTTTCCCAGAAAAGTTGCCAATAAAAACTTTTTGAGAGGATATTTGGTTGCCCCGGAGACTATTCCAGATAAATCGAAAAATGGATTAGGAATAAGTGCCAAGATGAAAATAGTTATAAACCCATTGATTGACATCCACCTTCTGATTTTTTGATATTTTTTATCCTCTTCAATAAGCGCTGTTGCACCAAGACCGGCGATATATCCTGTAAGTTCTCCGATTGTGGTTCCTACACCTGAAACAAGACCAACCAAATAGGGATTATAAATTGATCCGCCTATAAAAGTTGCAACAATAGCAGGTGTAGGAATGACGATAGTTGCGGACCCTAAAAGATTAATAAGAAAAATACCTAGATATCCAAGACCTGCAAGTTTTTCAAGTTCATTCCGAAAGTAAAAAATAGTTCCACTAATTACAATGGAAAATAATATAAACCCAAATTTTATCAAATGATCTTTTGATAGTTTAAATCTAGAAATTAACATACTATTACTATAGAATTATCTGAACAAAATGGCAAAAGGTCAAAATGTTCAACCACTTACAAAAAAAGAACAAAGGGAAATTGCAGAATGGGCAGCAGGGTTTATAGAAGACATAAATCAAGCAATAAAACATCAACCCAATGGTTGTGTGTTGGGAGACAGAAGTGACAACGGTAATAGATCAGAATCTGAACAAGATGATGCAACTCCAGGTCAATTTTAATTACTTTACACGTTAATCTTGATACAATTACGTATATGTCTAAACTAATTATTTTTGACGGTAATGCTTTGATGCACCGAGCTTTTCATGCAATTCCCGGACTTACCACACCAAGCGGAGAGCCTATTAATGCTGTTTATGGTCTTGTTTCCATGCTTATAAATGTCGTAGAAAACTTAAAACCAACCCATCTCGTTTTTTGTTTTGATGAAAAAGTTCCTACTTTCAGAAGCAAGCTTCTAAAAACATATCAATCGCAAAGACCACCAACCCATGACGATCTTTCCAGCCAGTTTCAAAAAGCCAGAGATTTCTTGAAAGCTTCTAATATCCCTGTTTATTCAATGGGTGGTTTTGAAGCAGATGATGTTATTGGGACACTTGCAACGAAAATAAATCTTGATGAAATAGTGATAGTGACAGGGGATAGAGATATCTTACAACTTGTCGATGATGTTAAAGACGTTAAGCTTTATATGCCAATTTCTGGACTTTCAAACGGAAAATTGTATGGAGAAACAGAGACAGTTGAAAGGATGGGGGTAAATCCATCTCAGATTCCTGATTATAAGGCACTGGTTGGGGATCCTTCAGACAACTATTTTGGAATACCAGGAATCGGTCCTAAAACTGCCATTGCACTTTTGGAAAAATACAAAACTTTAAGCAGAGTATATGAAAATATTGATAAAATTGCTGAAAAGTTAAAAGAAAAATTAATTAAAGAAAAAGGATCTGCAGATCTATCATATAAGCTGGCTACAATTATTAGGAATGTACCGTTTGAGTTTAAGATCGAGGAAATGAATGTTTGGAAATTAGATTCCAAGGAAGTGGTCAATTTGTTTGAAAAGGTTTTTGGATTTAAAACACTTACTACCAGAATTAAAAAAATTGGGGAGAAGATTGATCATGAAAAACAAGCTAGTTTATTTTAAGAAGTAGATAAAACTAAATATATGAAAGTAGCGATTGTACATGATTATTTAATAGATTTCGGAGGAGCCGAAAGGGTTCTTCTGGTTTTGCACGAAATATATCCAAAAGCCCCAATCTATGTTTCTATTTATAGGCCAGAACTCCTGGGAAAATTTAAGGCAAGATTTAAAAATGCAAAAATAATCCAATCCTGGTTTGGTTATATCCCCTTTGCGCAAAAATTAATATCGCCCTTAAGGTTTTTATTACCTCTTATTTGGAAGAGTCTGAACCTCAAAAAATATGATCTTATAATTTCATCTTCCAGTTGGGCAATCGCACGGGGTTTTGAAAAGAAAAAAGGAGCAATAGAAATTTGTTACTGCCATACACCACCAAGATATTTATATGGCTATGAAACCTCAAGAAGGTTTACTGGGTTTTTTGGAAAATTTGTATCTATTTATGCCGCAATAGTTAACCATTTTATGAGGATGTATGATTTTAATGCTGCACAAAAAGTTGATTACTTTATTGCCAATTCCGAAGAAGTCAAACAAAGAATAGAAAAGTTCTATAGAAAAGACTCTTTAGTTATATATCCACCAGTTGAACTACCTGAAAAAGTAAACCACACATCAAATGGTTACTACCTAACAGGGGGTAGAATGACCGCTGCAAAGAATTTTGATCTTATAATTAAAACATTCAATCTATTAAAATTACCTTTAAAAATTTATGGTGATGGGGTGTTAAAAGATGAACTTGAGGATGTAGCAAAAGATAATGTCGAATTCTTGGGTAAAGTTTCTGATGAAGAACTTATGAATCTATACCAAAATGCAAATGCGTTCATTTTAGCGCAAAAAGATGAAGATTTTGGAATAACATCAGTTGAAGCTCAGAGTTGTGGTTGTCCGGTAATAGCATTTGAAGGTGGGGGATATTTAGAATCTGTCGTTGAGGGGAAAACTGGAGTGTTTTTTGATGAATTAACAGCTGAAAGTTTAATGGATGCTGTGAAAAAATTTAGGAAAATGAAATTTAAATTAGAAGATTGTATTTTGAATGCAAAAAAATTTAGGAAAGGAAAATTTAACCTTGAAATTACTAGGTATATTAAGAATAGATTATAAATTGTATCTTTTTACACATTATAGTGATCAATAGAATACTTGACAAAATGTGCTGTTAATATTAACATATAAACTATGTTAGCATCAAAAATCATACCTATAACCGATTTGAGAAGAAATTTTGGTGAAAATACTGAAGACATATTATCTGTTGAATCCTATATTTTAACCAAAGGTGGCAGGCCATTCGCTATTATGAAAGCTGCCCCAGAGCTTAGACGTAAGATGTTAAAAAAGGCTATGGGTGCATGGAAAAATACTGAGTTGGATGACGATGATTTGTGGAAAGATATTTTAAAAAGAAAATCTAGAAAAAAAGACTGGTTTAAATAATGCAAACATATTTTATTGATACCTCAATCGCAATCGAGTATATAAGAGGGAAAAGAGAAGTCTCTCAGTTTGTTAACAGTTTAAAAGCTAGTCTTTATACAAATTACATTGTAATTGCCGAACTTTCAGAAGGAATTTATAGAGTTAACGAACCTAAAAAGATGGAAAAAGGAATTGATAACTTTATAAATGGGATGGATGGTGTTTTTTCAATTAATTACAACATTGCCAAAAGGTTTGGAAAAATCAGAGCTGATCTAAAGAAAAAGGGCCACATAATTGAAGACTTTGACATTTTAATTGCTTCTGATTGTATAGAAAACAATATGCCGATATTAACACTGAATAAAAAACACTTCGAGAGGGTTGAAGGGTTGGAAGTTTTTACCCCAGAGGATTTCAAAAGCTAGCAATATCAGCCATAAATAAATGCTACAATTAGTAGATAAATATGCCGGAACTTCCTGAAGTAGAAACAATTAGAACCCAATTAGATAAGTTTTTAACTGGAGACAGGATTTCCAAAGTTGAAATAATCCATCCTAAATACTCCTTCCCTACCGAGAAAGTAATTGGTCAAAAAATAATCGGAATCAGAAGGATTGCCAAGATTTTATCAATTGATTTAGGTAGTGGTTATTCAATTCTAATCCATGTCAAAATGACCGGACAATTAATCTACCGTGGTAAAAAGCTTGCAAATACTAAAATAATTTCCAAAAAAATTATTGGAGGATTGGGGGGTAAACACACCCATGTCGTTTTTTATTTATCAGACGGAGATATGTTGTATTTTAACGATGTTAGAAAATTCGGCTGGATGAAGTTGATGCCCACTGGTAATTTAGATTTAAAAGTCTCTCCTGAACCGTTGAAAGATTTAACAAAAGAATTATTTAAAGATATTCTTTCCAAATCTTCAAGAAATATAAAAGTGGTTTTAATGGATCAAGATAAAATAGGGGGGATAGGTAATATCTACGCAAACGACGCCTTATGGTTGGCTAAAATTGATCCTACTAAGAAAGCTAATAATTTAAGATCTCTAGAAGTAAATAAACTTTTTTCGTCAATTGAAAAAGTATTAGATAATGGACTTAAATATGGTGGCGCTTCTGAAAATGCATTTGTAACTCCCGACGGGGAAGAAGGAGAATATCAGAACCATACTTTAGTTTATGGGCGTGAAGGAGAAATATGCAGAAATTGCAAAAAAAATAAGATAGAAAAGACTTTTTTGGGAGGAAGAGGAACATATTGGTGCTCGATATGTCAAAAATAACATGATACTCGGAATTAAATATGAAACAGAATGGAAACTGCTATTTAGACCAAATATTCATAGTAGTTATGTTAACGATCACACAATTTATAAAAATCTATCTGGTAAACATATACTACTTGGCACTACTGCTAGTGGTAACTATTCTCCACTAAAAGAAAATTATTTTATTAAGGCAGAAAGTGATTCTTTAGATCTTGAAATGTTTAAAGAGGAAATAGTGTTTAAAAATTACCCCCATATTGGACCAAAAATTGCACCATATGTTTTTTTTGATGAAAAAACTCTTACATATCACCTCTTTTTCTCTCCTGGAATAATTTTTCATTATGTATCCAAAGACGGTGAGACTTGGAAAAAAGTAGAGAGCGCCGTAAAAAGTTGGTGGGTTTGGTTAAGGGATCCTCATGTAATCAAATCAGACGGAGAATATTTAATGTATTTAACAGATATAAATAATAAAATATCAGTTTTTAGATCACAAGATTTATATAAATGGAAGAAATTAAGATCTGCACTAACCCTGGGGGACGGTATTCCTAAATCATTTAACTCTTCATGTGAATCACCATGTGTTTTTAAATGGAAAAACTGGTTTATTTTAACCACAACTATTATTACATGGCCAATTTCCAGAAAGGAAAATTATACAAGAACAGTCGTTTTTGCATCAAAAGATCCGACTAATTTTGGAACTTACTCGAAAAATAAAGATAGTTCATCAAATGACATTGAATATTTAGACCTTCATGCGCCAGAGATAATTCAAGATTACAATAAGATTTATATAACAACTTGTGGTTGGAAAGATTTTCCGAAGCCGAAAGGAGTAAAGAACGAAGGAGTTTACATAAGAAATATAAGTTTATACGAATACTAAACCACACATGATTTGCTATGTTTAATAGCAATTATGGTTTTACTAAAACCTTTATAGCAGTTAAATCATATGGACTAAATCCTTTTTTACCAATACATAGGTTTAAGAAGTACCACAAGTAAAGGCTTGGTTTAAGCCAAGAAGGAATTTGTCTAATATCTTCCAGACCAAATATTTCCTTATCGCAATCTTCCACGGTGACCATTATTGGTTTGGAATTATTTACAACATTGTTAAATGAATAAGGATCACTTCTTAAATTAAATTCCTCTTTAACAAGGGGATACAACAAATGCTTAGACTTACCCAATCCACCTATTATTACCAGATCCCTCCAAAGTCTTTTTGAATTATTTTCATAATTCAACAATTGATTAATGAAAGTTAACGGACCTAAGGATAACATTAAAATTTTCCCTGGATTTTTATTTAGGATTTCATAGACAGTTTTAACTGTGTTAGAAGCCTCCGTTTTTTCATGTCTATTTTTTGGCCCATGAAGAATCCTAACATCTTTATGAAGATTTTCCATTATTGTTGTAACACACCTAAACGCTTGTGATTCACTGGTATTACCAAATGTAGTTACAATAGCTTGGATTTCAATATCGGGATGAGTTAAGAGATAGAAAAGTGCCAAAGCGTCGTCAGGATCGTGAAGTGGAAGAAGATATGCACAATCGGTTATTACTATCAGTCTTTTTTTCATATGCCAAACAATATACTATGTTTATAGTTCATTATGGCTTATAAAAGGATGAAAATACACAGGATACACTTTATAGCACTTGTTATTTTGGGTGGATATGCGGTATTGTCAAAAGTTAACTTTGTCAACGCCTTGACAAACACAAATATCGTTTATATGTTTTTCCAACTTTATTTATTTGGTATATTTTTTGGATGCTTATTCCTATATTTGTTTTGTCATGATAAATTTTTCCCCGTGGCAGCTGAAATTGAAAAAAATGAAGAGGAGAAAGTTTTTAAAGAAGTACTTACATCATGGCAAAATTTTGGGGACTTTTATAATCGGTTCAATTGGAGGGCCAATCTTTGCTTCGCTTACTGCCAGGATCCTACTTAAAAATTATAAATTTAAATATCTTGTTATAATTATTGCAAATATACCATCTACAGCTCTCGCAGTAGCGATGGGTAAAGGTTTACTCCACTTGTTTTAATTAGATAATGAGAATTACTAGAAACGATAAAAACCTATTGTTGAGAGCATTAAATATTGCAATCACCGATCTGCGTTCAAATTATGGAAATCTTGGAATATATGCAAGTCCTTTCAAACACCGACAATATTGGGCTAGAGATAGTTTCATTGCTTCAATTGGTGCCTGTACACTTAACGATTATAATCAAGTTAAAAACAATTTAAACACATTTATTAAATACCAAAGAAATGATGGCCACATACCTGCAAGGATAGAAGAAAATTATCACTTTCTGACAGTGTTTGGAATTTATTCAAAAAGAAAAAAACTGACGGTTCTTCATAAGCAGAGTCAACCATGGGCTTCCGACGTGGTTGATTCGAACTCGTGGTTTATTATAAGTTCCTACAATTATATAAAAACTTCTAACAATCAAAAGTGGTTTAGAGAAAACGTAGATGCTTTAGACAAGGCGATAGAATGGTTGATTTCCAAGCTAGATAAAAGTAATTTAATTAAAGAGGGCTTTACTGCTAATTGGTCGGATTGCAACTTTGTAAAAGGTAACACTATATACAACAATGTTTTAGCTTGGAAAGCGCTTCTTTGTATATCTGAACTATCTGAAGGCGTGAAAAAAGAAAACTATCTTAAAATGGCAGACTTTCTTAAGGTAAATATTAACAAATACTTTTGGGATGATGTGAATGGATATTTCATACACTACATTGGCCTTCATGGTACAAGATATAAAGAATTTTATTCAGATGGCAACCTTCTTTCTATTTGGTGGGGTTTAGCTAATCAAAATCAGACTAAAAAAATTTATAAATTTATAGATAATAACAATCTAACCAAAAACCTCATCCCAATTGCTTATCCACGTCTAGTTTTGTGGGACAACATTGCCAATCACTTGATATTTCCAATGTATAAAACGGAAAACACTTTTACACTTTGGACGTGCATTTATATTCTATCTAAAATAGTTAGTGGCAATTTAGCTGATGGAGCCAGGGAAATTACCAGATTTGCAGAAACCATAGTTAACTTCAATACTTGTCATGAAGTGTTGACTCCAGATGGCAAACCTGTAGATATGTGGTTTTATAAATCTGAAAAAAGTATGGCGTGGACTTCGGGGATGTTTATCCTAGCTTTTAATCAATTAACCAAATTTGATAAAGGGTCTACCTAGCGTATTCTTCCATAGGTGTTCTAATACTGCTTTTAATAAGATTGTTTTTCTCTTTGTAATACCACCTGCTTTAGTTTTTTTGTATCTAATTGCATCAATAAAATCTGATTCTTTTTTGCACTCATCTGGAAATTCGGTCCAAACAGTTCCTAATAGTACGTCCATGTGTGCATCACTTGTGCCTAATTCTGCCAAATTATTTGCTTTTGCAAAGTCTGACCAATATTTTTGAAATCCGAATATGGGACTAAATACATCAATAGCATCAATATCTAGACTTAATATTAATTTCTCATTCATTGTCGTAAAGTCTTTTTTAGGATGTGGTTTTAAAAAGGGATGAGGTATTGCCACCAAGCCACCCTGGTCATGAATCATCTCAACTGCATCTTGAGGAGAGATTCTAAATGGTATCTTTTTCGTAATACCGTAGGCTAACAGTTCACCTTCTGATGTTGATATTTCCATTCCAGGAATGACAACAACATCATAATTCTTCGATAATCTTTGTGCTTCTATGCTCCCCAAACATGTATTATGGTCTGTGATTGCAACTGCATTTAGATTTCTTTTTTGTGCTACCTCCAAAATTTTTGCCGGTCCCGATACTCCATCTATCGCTACATGTTCCATCCACCAAACATCTCCTTCGAAAAATGAACTTTCAGGATAATTTAACCTAAGTTGCTTCATAATTTTTTCATAAGGCATATAGAGTGCGTGACTCGAGTATTTAGAATGTATTTGAAGATCTGCTTTTACCATGTTGTGTGTTTGACCTCAAGTATACTATTATGGACTATTGATAAAAACGATCGAATTCTTAGACAACTTAATATTAAATTCAAATTATGGGCTACTAATAGCTGAAGGCGAAAGTTATGCATTTTTTGACTCAGCAAATAATGGGATCGAAATTGATCGCATTTATGAAAAATATCTTGATCAAAACATACTTTCATTAAGAATTAGAAATACTTCAAAAAAACTTATTAGAATATTTTCCTTTGTTGTATCAGATTTCGTTCTCCCTGAGACATACACACCAGAGAAAGTATTGGAAAATAATTGGTTGCAGTGTAGCACTATTACGTATAAGTCTTTAGACGAAATAACAAAAAGAAATCGTATTTTTTTACAAAGAGATCAAAATCCTTATTCATTTAAAAAAGAATATGGATATATCAATGATTCTTTAATAAGTGAATGGTTTACTAGTATTAAATTACCTAATACAAATCTATTTATTGGAGCGGTTACCACAGCTAATCAGTTTTCTCAGATATATATTAAAAAGATAATTGAAGGGACGATTGTGAGGGTTACGTGTCAATATGATGGTTTAGTTTTAAAGCCTGGTCAGGTCGTAAATAGTGAAAAAATGTTTTTTAATGTTGATAAAAAAGAAATTACTGAAAAGAAATTCGCAAAGTCCTTATCGCATTACATGCATGTTGAAAAAGTTATGGCACCGATAAAAGCAATGTGCTGTTCATATTATTGGAGTGGAAACAAGATAACTCAGGAAACTATTAACAAAGAGCTAGATGCAATAAATTCTTTACCACAGAAACTTAAAATTGATTATATACAGTTGGATGCAGGTTATACAAAATACTTTGGTGACTGGCTCGACTATGAAGAAAGATTCCCTGATGGATTTGCCGGTTTGGTTGCAAAAATAAAGAGTATGGGGTACAAAGCTGGAATTTGGTTATCACCGTTTGCGATTAACCCTGGCACAAAACTTCATGATCATAACAAAAGTTGGTTAATAACTGATGGGTTTAAAAAACATTTCGAAGGCAGATGGACAAGCCCAATTGACAGAATGTCCAAAATGTTAGATTTAGAAGTTTTGGATCCTACAAAACTAGAAGTAAGAGACTATTTAAAAGTAGTATTGGAGCACTTTAAGAAATTAGGATTTACTCTTTTTAAACTAGATTTTATGTATCCTGTTTGTCTTGCTTCCAAATTTTCAAAACCTGTGACAAGAGCCCAGGCCTTAAGAGGAGGTATAGAGTATGTTAGAAAAATCTTAGGAAATGAATGCCAAATACTTTCAGGAATTTCTCCACTTTCTGTTGTGGTTGGTGTTGTAGACCATGTTCGAGGTGGTATCGATTGTTTGAATCCATTTGTTGGCGGAGTTCCAATCGTTAATTCAATAGTGAATAATTATATGCTAGAAAGTGATATTTCTGAAAACGAAAACCGGCTTTTTCTAAACGGTACAGTATGGCGAGCAGATCCGGATGTTCTGATTTTCAGAAAGGGAACAGGTCTAAACCCCTTGCTTATTGAAAAGCAAAAAAGTTTGGCTGTTAAAAATAATTTATCACTTTGGATAGGTGATAGCATTGATGCACTAGATAGTTCTGAAAAGACCAAATTGTTAAGATTTTTTAATTATTGAAATAATTTTTTCTTTGATGGAAAGAGTAGAATTTAATTGTTTCTTTTTTGAAGTTGAATTGGAGATTATCTTTAATAATCTACTATTTTCTAGCAATTTCAGTACATAAGAAAGGTTACTTATATCTTGCAACTCTATTGCACTTCCAGAGTTTACTAAGTACTCAATATGTCTTTTTTCTTGACCAAATCCTTTATCAATAAAAATTATGGGTTTACCTAAATATAAAGCTTCTGAGGTTGCCACACCTCCCGGTTTTGTTACAATAATAGAAGATTGCGACATTAAATCTGCCATATTTTTAGTAAATCCTAACAATTTAACCCCTTTTAATTTACTTTGGATCATCTTTTCTTTAAACCTGTTATTTTTTCCACAAACCACTGTTACATTATATATTTTTTCAATTATTCTAATCTCCTTTATTAATTTATTTGAAAACATATCTGGATATCCATATATTCCAAATCCTACAGCTAAAACTAAAATAGATAATTTATTAGTACTTGGTTTTGGTAAATTAGAACCATAAAACTGTGATTTTAGAGGAATACCGTAATTAAAGATTTTATTAATATTTATTCCATTTGTTACTAAATCTATTTTACTAACTTTATTAGAAACGAAATAATAATCAATTTTAGAACTAATCCATGCGGGTGATACCCGATTATCAGTGACAATTGCAACAACAGGAATTTTTATACGGTGATTAATTGAGACAAATGCTGCTAATGCATGTGTGCATATAACCAGATCTGGTGAAAAACTGTCAATATAATTATGGAGAGATTGGAAGTTAATATTTAATAAACTTGATGTATTATTTCCGAACCTTTTCAGAGAATCTTGATTCCAAATGAAATTATACAACAATCCAAATATTAAATTTTTTGAGTTTATTCTGTTGATAACTGCTGCTATATTTATTTTTGAAAAATCAAAAATATCAATCAATTTCAGATTAATGTCCTTTTGCATTGAGAGCTGTTCATATATTGCTTCTGCTGTACTTTTATGACCATCTCCTACCGATGCGTACATTATTATTATTTTTTTAGTTTTTATATATAGTATTATACTTCTTAGAATGATTAATAAAATATCATTACAAAACTTTAGAAATTTTAACAAAAAAAGTATTGAGTTTGATGATGGTATCACAATAATCGTTGCCCCCAATGCAGCAGGAAAAACAAATATATTAGAAAGTATATTTATGCTTTCTGGTGGAAAGAGTTTTAAAGCAAAAGTAGAAATAGATGTTATAAAGTATAAAGAAAGCATCACTCGAATATCTTGTCTTACGGATAAAGACAAATTAGAAATTATCTTAACTACTGGAGATAACGGTTGGCCCAGAAAAAAGTTTATGGTCAATGGTGTAGCCAGACGACTATTGGATTTTTCCGGAAATTTTAAAGCAGTACTTTTCGGTCCTTGGGATTTGGACTTGGTAACGGAATCACCCTCGATAAGACGAAAATTTTTGGACAGTGTTTTATCTTTGGTTGATAGAGAATACAGAAGATCTATAAGTTCATATGAGAAAGGTTTAAGGCAAAGAAATAAACTGCTTCTTAGAATTAGAGAAGAGGGGGTTAGTAGAAGCCATTTGTTGTTCTGGAACCAGCTTCTTATTAAAAACGGAAATTACATCTCTTCCAAGAGAGAAGAATTTATAGATTATATAAATAGTTTACCCCGCAAATTAATAGCTGCTGACTATTCTCTTAATTATGACAGCTCTGCAATTTCAGAAGGAAGATTAGAACAATATAAAAACGAAGAAGTATCATCAGCCACTACTCTGGTAGGCCCACACAGGGATGATTTTATCTTTAAATTAAACGATCGTGAATTATCATCTTTCGGAAGTAGAGGTGAACAAAGAATGGGAGTTTTGTGGATCAAACTGGCAGAACTTTCTTTTGTGGAAAGTACTACAGAGGTTAAACCGACACTTCTTCTGGACGATATCTTTTCGGAGTTGGATCATGCACACCGCAAATTAGTTCTTGACACAATACAAAACCATCAGGTTATAATGACCACATCTGATGAGCACTATGTGCCTAAATTTAAAACAGATAGTATTAGAATAATAAATTTATGACAGCTGAAGATAAAAAGAAAACCTTACAAGATGTTTCTGGTGCAGCAATTAATCTAGATGAAAAGGGAAAACATAAGAGAATTCATAGAAAACAAAACCCTTCGGATTATGAAGAAAAAACGTATGAAACTCCGATAGTTAGAGTTCCAGATAGCTTACGTGATAAACCTATACGAGTTTGGACAGATTGAATTAATCCTTTTTAATAAGTCTGGATAGATTAACAGTTACAACTACTGCTAGAACTGTTACTAAAACTGCATAAATAAGAAGTGATATCAAACCTGAAGCTCCACCTACTAAAGGTTTGATGTATTGATTAATAACTTCTTTTATAAATTCATTCCAAGCTAAGGCTGCAACAAGACCAAATCCGGAAGTGGAAAGATCTAGCATTTTGTTTAATAGTTCTTTTCTGATGCTTTTCTTTTCCTCTTTTGTTTTTTCTTTTGCCATAGTGTTATTTTAATTCTTGTCCTCTTTAATTTCTAGTGATATATTATCTTCAAATATGCCGATAGAAGTTCCCAAAGATGTAGTAATTCTTAAGAAAATTGATACCGATAAGGGTGAAAAGCGAGTGCCTTTGGACCTGGAAACTATTCCCGAAAGTGAAGAACCCAAAGTTCAAGCTGCAATTGATTAGGTGGTAAGTGATCCATCCGCACCTTATCCTACCTGCCACGGCTCGTTCTATCTAGACCCGAATGAAAAATATCGAATCAAAGTTTATTTTGTAGCACAAAGATCTATATAGAATTAACATAGACTCTTTTTTTTCCGCACGATCTGCGTTATATTGATTATATGTACCAGCCCAAGTACATTATTTCTAATAAAATCCTCAAAGATATTGGGGTGGTGGAGGCTTCAAAAGAGGTAATTGAAAACGCACCACTTGTGCCTTCTTTTGAAAAACAGTTCCAGACTGATGCATTAACCCGTACAATCCATCATGGAACACACATCGAAGGAAACGATTTGACTTTACTTCAGACCAAAAAGATTTTGGAAGGAGAACAAGTATATGGTAAACCCAGAGATATCCAGGAAATAATAAATTACAGAAACGTTATGACTCTTTTAGATGAACTCTCATTTAAAAGGGGAGAATATGACAAAGAGATATTAATGGATATTCATCATGCGACTGTTGACAGAATCGTCTCAAATGAAAAGATTGGAGTACTGCGAACCACACAGGTAGTAATAAAGGAAGAAGGAACAAACAATGTCGTTCTTAAACCCCCGCCATTTGTTGAGGTCCCATATTTACTGGATGATTTTTTCAATTGGCTAAACCTTGGATCAGCTAAAGAAATTCATCCTATCTTACGAGCGGGTATTGTTCACTATGTATTAGTAGCAATTCATCCCTTTGTGGAGGGTAACGGCAGGACTGTCAGGGCTTTTACCCAGCTTATCATGATGCGTGAGGGGTATGATATAAAACGTTTTTTTTCATTGGAAGAACATTTTGATGATGACTTAGCCAGTTATTATGAAGCACTCTTTAAAGTTGATGCTCAGTCACCAAACATTGCAGGACGTGATCTGACACCCTGGCTGGAGTATTTCGCTCAGACTGTGGCTGTGGAGCTTAGTAAAATAAAGGACAAAGTCAGAAAACTTTCTTTGGATAGCAGACTAAAATTAAAGTTTGGGGAACAAATCTCACTTTCGGAAAGACAAATCCGTTTAATGGAATATATATCAGACCAGAGGTCCGCTCCAATGAACGAATTGAGGAAAATTATGGACATGGTTTCCGAAGATACCATACTTCGGGACTTGAAGGTCATGACTGAAAAGGGAATAATAAAAAAGGAAGGCAGTACTAAATCTGCCAGATATATACTAGCAAGCAAATGACACCAAACGACCCGCAGTTTTTATACATGATGCTGATTCTCCCCAGCCTATTCGGCCTGACTTTGGTGGGTGAGGGGATTTATAAATGTGTCCATGAAGAATGGAATGGACTAATAAGTATATTTTTCGGAATTATTTTTTTGGGAATGGTAATTTTCGCTTATTTTTTCTTCTCCAGCCAGATGCTGGGTAAGGGGATATAATATTAGGGATGTTATTTAACAAACTTGCAACCTACTTAGACAAACTTGAGAAAACTCCATCACGTCTCGAGATAACCTCAATTTTATCTGATTTATTTAACAATACAAATGAAGATGAAATAGATAAAGTAACATATTTATCATTAGGTATTCTCGCTCCGAATTATGAAGGTATGGTTTTAAATGTTGCTGAGAAACTTCTCATGAGGGCAATAGCTTTAGCAAATAATATTAAAGATACTGAAGTCTTAAAAAAATATAAAAAAGCAGGAGATTTAGGAATTGTAGCTCAGGAGTTAAATAGAAGTGAAGGAAATAATCAAACAGTCACTGATGTATATCAGGCACTATGGGAGATAGCCAAAGATGGTGGGGAAGGATCAGTTGACCGTAAGATAGAAAAAACTGCTAATCTTTTAAAAAATTTAGACCCATTATCTTCCAGATTTGTTGCCAGGATTCCTATCGGTAAATTAAGATTGGGATTTTCTGAAAAAACAATAATAGATGCCTTGGCAAATCATGAGAAAAAAATAAAAGATGGAATTGAAACTGCTTACAATATAAGACCTGACATAGGTTACATTGCAAAGCTGGTAAAAGGTAAAAAATTAAGAGAAGCCAAACCAAAACTAGGAGTTCCTGTTGTTCCCATGTTGGCACAAAGATTAAATTCAGCTTCCGAAATGATTAAAAAAATGGGAAAAGTTTCAGTTGAACCTAAATTTGACGGACTTCGTATTTTTATCCACTACAGAAGAAAAGATAATTTTTTAAAGATTTTTACCAGGAATATGAATTATCTGGATGAAAATATATTTCCTGAGCTTAAAAAGGTTGGTGAGTTTATTAAGGCCGATGAAGTTATTTTAGATACCGAAGCGGTAGGTATTGACCCGATACGGGAGATGTTTTTGGATTTTCAAAAGACAATTCAAAGAAGAAGAAAACATGACATAGAAAAATCATCTTCTGACATACCACTGCAATTCCAAGTTTTTGATTTACTTTTGGTTGACGGTAAAAGTTTGATTCATACACCTTATTTGGAAAGACGAAAAGAACTGGAGAAAAGAATCATTGGAGGGAGTTTACTTAGGATAGATGAAAATGAGATGACTAACAATCCTGATGTAATTAATAATTTACATCTCAAGTATCTTAAAAAGGGACTGGAGGGAGTTGTTGTCAAAAAAGCCGATAGTCACTATGTTTCAGGCAGGACAGGGTGGAACTGGGTTAAAATGAAGGAGGTTGAAGGAACCAGAGGCAAACTTTCCGATACGGTGGACTGTTTGATAATGGGTTATACCAGTGGAAAAGGGAAAAGGGCTGGGTTTGGAATGGGGCAGTTTTTGGCAGGAGTTAAATCAAATAAAGATACCTTTGTTACAGTTACCAAAGTAGGGACAGGATTATCAGACGATCAGTTTAAAGTACTTTTTAAAGTATTAAGCGGATTAAAAACAAAAACTAAACCCAAAGAATATGATGTACATAGAGAGCTTGCTCCCGACTTCTGGGTTTTACCTGAGGTGGTGGTGGAGTTGGCAGCTGATGAAATTACCAAAAGCCCTAAGCATACAGCAGGATGGGCGTTGAGGTTTCCCAGACTTGTAAGGTTTAGGGATGACAAAAGACCTGCTGATGCGACAACCCTGCAAGAGTTGTCTGAGTTATTTAAAATTCAGAGAACTTGAATATGGCTGTTATAATTAATGTATGACACGAGATAATGCAGAACAATCTACTTCATCTATTGATGAGCACATAGCCCAATATGCTTCACGCGCTGGCCAAGTCTTGAAGAAGAGAGCTCGCGCTTTGCGAAGCTCTGGAAAAATAAGACAGGCAGAAATATTTGAAGAAGAAGTTAAGAAGCATGCTGAGGCAGCACAAAGAGGAGGAATTGATACTGAAGTAATTTATCAAGATTAACCCCATTAGGTGTTTGACGATACTTTCTTGACATTTGTACATTATGTACATATAATGAATTTATATGACTTATAAAGTTTCAATTACAGATTTTAGAAACAACCTGACTAACTATATCGACCTTGCTTTGGCTGGAAAAAATGTAACAGTTAGGGATGAAAAGAAAGGTGTTGATCTTGTTAAAATTACTAAGGCCGACCAGGAAGATTTTAATTGGGATGAACATCTTAAATGGATGGAAAACTTTAAACCCATTTTGAAGGAAGTTGATGTAAAAGATTATGAAAAAAGGAGAAAAAAAACTAAGATGAGGCTTAAAAAATATAATTGGTAATGAAAATAGTAATAGATACTTCAGTTTATATAGATTACTTACGCTCCGGCAAAGGGCTTTACTCTTCTTTAGTACAAAAAGGTATAAGGGGAAACATCTTGTATACCCCTTCAATTGTAGCCCTGGAATTATTAGCTGGGAAAAGTGCAGGAACAGATAAAGGTAAACAGATAATTAAAAGTGTTTTAAAACCTACAAAGTTTATCGATTTAACAAAACAGTTAGCAGAGCTAGCCGGCGGATTAATCAGGGACGATTTAGTTGAAGAAACGGAGGATTCTATAATAGCAGCTTCAGCATTATATCTTAATGCCGAGCTTGCAACCCAAAACACTAAACATTTTTCAAAAATTAAGGGTTTAAAATTTTTCACCTCTCATTAAATCTGTTAATATTTATTTATGGAAATGCCCAAGGCTCCTGCATTTAGGAAACTAATAGGTCCATCGTTTATTCTTCTTGGTTTAGGCTTAGGATCAGGGGAACTAATCCTTTGGCCATACTTAACTTCAAATTTCGGAATGACTATTATCTGGGCAGCGGTGTTGGGTGTAACTTTACAATTTTTCATTAACATGGAAATTGAAAGGTATGCACTGGCAAAAGGGGAAAGTGTATTTGTAGGCTATCATAAAAAATTACAAATACTTCCCATTTGGTTTATTTTTTCAACCTTTTTTGCTTGGATTTGGCCGGGAATTATAGCAACATCCGCACGTCTTTTGGCTGAAGTCTTCGGAATTAGTAATGTTGGATTACTTGGAATCATACTTTTGATTTTAATTGGGGTTATTCTGACTTTAGGTCCTGTTCTATATAAAACAGTTGAAAAATTAGCGCTAGTATTAATAACCATCGGGGTTCCTGCTATTATTGCTTTAACTTTATATATTGCCAAACCCGGAGATTACTCGGATTTGTTTTCAGGAATGAGTGGTTTTCTCGGTCCTTTTCCCAAAGGTCTTCCGTTAGCTTCGTTTCTGGCTGCTTTTGCTTTTGCGGGTGCAGGAGGTAATTTAAACTTGGCTCAAAGCTTTTATATTAAGGAAAAAGGTTATGGCATGGGAAAGTTTGGGGGAAAAATTACCAGTATTTTAACCGGTAAGTTGAAGGAGATTGCCTTGGAGGGAAAGGACTTTGAATATAATAGTGAGAATCTGAAACGTTTTTTTAATTGGTGGAAACTTGTTAATTTAGAGCACCTCCTGATTTTCTGGGGCGGGGGAGTAATTTCAATTCTTTTATTATCACTTCTTGCCTATTCCACTGTTTTTGGGATCTCCACACCGGGAGCTGGTATTGAATTTATGATTTTTGAAGCCTCTGAAATTGCCAGACAAACATTACCATTTTTAGGCACATTCTTTCTTTTGATAGGCGGAATCATGCTTTTTAATACCCAATTGACGGTTTTGGACGCGACCAGCAGGATCATGGCTGAGAATTTACTGATTCTTAATAAAGACAGGTGGCAGACTAAAACATTGCCTAAAATCTATTACTCCTTTTTATGGGCTCAAATCGCTGCAGGTATAATTATATTTTTAACAGGATTCAGTCAACCTCTTGTTTTAATAACCATTTCTGCAGTCTTAAATGCTATTTCTATGTTTGTTCATATCGGTTTAACACTTTGGCTTAATCAAACTGAACTTTATAAAGAGATTAGACCATCTTTAATCAGGATTGGAGTTATGGTATTTTCATTTTTGTTTTTTGGTTATTTCTCATTAAGGACTTTAAATGTATTCTAATTACCAAGGTTTAACACGAAACGAAGTTGAGCAGAGACTATCTAAATTTGGTCCAAACAAACTGCCCGAAAATCCGCCACCTACAGCTTTAGAAATATTCATCAGGCAATTTAAAAATCCCCTGGTGTATGTCCTGTTTTTGGCAGGATTGGTATCGGTATTTCTCAGACACTACTCGGATTCAATTGTAATATCTCTGGCTGTTTTTATAAATGCTATCCTGGGATTTATCCAGGAAAGAAAAGCCAGCAATACTCTTGAGTCCCTGAAGAAAATGGTTACCCTTTCGGCTGAAGTGATCAGGGACGGTGAAAGATTGAAAATTAACGTGGATGATTTGGTACCGGGGGATATTGTGCTATTAAGCGAAGGAATGAAGATACCTGCAGATATGAAAGTCTTATTTGCCAATAGATTTTTCGTCGATGAGGCCATCTTAACGGGAGAGAGCATTGCCGTTGAAAGAAAGAAGGATGATCAGGTGTACATGGGAACCATAGTCACCAGCGGTAAAGCCACTTGTGAAGTGGCAACTACCGGAGTCGGTACCAAACTTGGTCAAATCGCCGAAAGTATCCAGAAGGAAGACGAAGATACACCTCTGAAAAAACAAATGACTCTTTTCAGTAAAAATATTTTAAAAGTGGTACTTTTACTGACTCTTTTGGTATTAATCTTGGGGCTTTTGTTTCAGGAAAATATTCTAGACATATTTCAGACTTCTGTAGCCTTGGCGGTATCGGCAATTCCCGAAGGACTGATTATTTCCCTAACCGTGGTGTTGGCTATCGGTATGCAAAGGATTTTAAAAAGAAACGGATTGGTTAAGAATCTCTCTTCGGCGGAAACGTTAGGTAGCGTCACCACCATCTGCGTTGATAAAACAGGGACACTGACCGAGGGCAAAATGAAAGTGGTGGATTTTGACGGAGAGAAAATGGATCTGGCCAGACAATCAATTGTGGCCAACGACCTCGACGACCCCATCGTCATCTCCGCATTTGAGTGGGGCAGAACTCTAATTTCCGATTTTATTTCTAAACATCAAAGAATAGACAGCCTGCCTTTTTCATCTAAAGACAGATATTTTGCCAGCCTCAATGTCTGGGATGACCGAAACAACATGCTTTTTATAAACGGTGCGCCGGAAACCTTGCTTAATAAATGCAATTTAGATGAAAACAAAAAAGAAAAAATAAAGGAGAAGTTGGAATTATGGGCGAGTCAGGGTAGGAAAGTGGTGGGTTTTGCCAGAAAAGAAACGGCAAAAAATGTGAAGACCATCTCTAAGAGTAATTTGGTGGGTTTTACTTGGATCGGTATGCTTTCATTTTCCGATCCGGTCAGAGTCGGGGTAAGGCAGGCATTGGAAAAAACTATTATGGCGGGGATAAAGATAAAAGTTATTACCGGAGACTATCCGGCTACGGCCAAATATGTTTTGCAGGAGATCGGCATAGGTGTCAATGATGAACAGATACTTTTAGGTAGCGACCTGGAAAAATTAACAGATAGAGAGCTATCGTTAAAGGTGGGTTCGGTAATACTTTTTGCCAGGACAACACCGGATCAAAAATTAAAAATAGTCAAAGCTTTAAAGGATAACAATGAAATAATTGCCATGATGGGTGACGGTGTCAATGATGCACCTGCTTTGAAGAAGGCCGATATAGGAATAGTCGTCAGTCAAGCTTCAGATGTAGCCAAAGAATCGTCGGATTTGATTCTGTTAGATTCAAATTTCGCCACCATAACGGCTTCGGTTGAAGAGGGCCGGGGAATATTCGAAAATATCAGAAAAGTTATCCTTTATCTGTTAAGCGACGCCTTCGGAGAGATAATCGTGGTCTTGGGGGCAATAATCTTGCGTTTACCTCTTCCTGTTACAGCCATCCAAATATTATGGATAAATCTGGTTTCCGACGGTTTTCCCGGACTGGCATTAACGGTTGATCACAAGAGGGAACAAATTATGGACGAGCCTCCCAGGCCCGTCAACGAAATGTTGGTCACCAATTGGATGAAATACATAATTACAGTTGTCAGTTTGTCCTCCGGTATTTTAGCATTAGCATTTTTTGTCTACGTCTTTAAATCAACCGGAAATGTTGAAACAGCCCGTTCGGCTGCATTTCTGGCTCTGGGATTAAACTCGTTAACTTATGTGTTTTCGGTTAAGAACTTAACCAATCCTTTCTGGAGGGGGAACATGTTTAACAACAAATGGCTAAATGCGTCTGTTTTGGCCGGATTATTGTTGCAGGTTCTGCCGTTTTTGACAGCACAGACAAGATCTTTCTTTTCAATCGGACAATTGGATGCGGTTTATTGGATTATTGCTTTGGCAATCTCACTATTTATGTTTATAATAATAGAAATATTCAAATCATTTAAAAAGTTACCATGATTATTTTATACCTACTGACATTTTTCGCTCTAACATTTCTTCTGATCAAGTCAGCTGATTTCGTACTTCTGTCAATCAGAAGCTTAAGCAGAACTACAGGGGCAAAAACATTTGTACTTTCGGCTCTGCTTCTCTCCACCGCCACCTCGCTGCCTGAGCTGTTTGTGGCCATCACATCATCTCTAAATGGGGTCTCCAGTCTTTCTCTGGGAAACGTCTTGGGTGCAAACATCACCAACCTGACCCTGGTAGTTGGACTATCGGGAATAATTGCTGGCTCTGTTGCTATTCACGGTGAAATTATTAAAAAAGAAGTGATGATGGCAATTGTTGCAGGCATGATTCCTATCTTGCTTTCTATTGACGGGAATCTAGATAGGATTGACGGGCTGATTCTTCTGGCTGTATACGTAGCTTATGTGACCAGCTTTTTCAAACTCAGGTTTATAGAAATAGGTACTCATTTTCTCACCCACAAATTTATCTTAAGAATGATAAAAAATTTTAAGCATGTGGATCAGTTGGTAGACAAATCGTTAGGAAGGCTCTTTGTGGGGATTGCCGCCTTACTTTTTTCTGCGGATATGATTGTCAATTTAGCCAAAAAAGTTGCTGAAACATTAAACTTGCCAGTATTTATTGTAGGGTTGATACTGTTGTCTTTGGGTACAACCTTACCGGAACTGGCGGTTTCGTTCAGATCAATCAGGACGGGACAACCCGGTATATTTTTCGGAAATCTGATGGGCTCGATCATAGTCAATTCAACTTTGGTAATAGGAATAGCTGTTCTTATCAATCCGATTACCTTGGTAAATGTATCTACTGAGGTCTTTTCGGCAGTTGCCTTCGTTCTTTCCTTCATTTTGTTTTGGCTTTTTGTCCGTACCAAAGCACACATTGAAAAATGGGAAGCGGCCTTGCTTCTGGCTGTCTACGTCATTTTTGTAGGTGCCCAGTTTGTCAGGATTTAATCATTGACCAGGAGTCAGTTTTTTGAAATGATGAATTCATAAAGAGAGAAGGTGATTATTAATGGTAGAAAAATCAGGAACAGGTCTTAAAAAAGAAACAGCAGGAGCATTGGCCTATGTTTTAGGGCCAATAACAGGAGTAATCATGCTTGTATTGGAAAAAGATCCATTCGTTAGATTCCACGCAATGCAGTCTATAGTAGTTTTCGTCAGTCTTTTTGCTTTGCAATGGTTTTTGGGATTGACAATTGTCTTAATAATTTTAGTTCCCTTAGTAGGCATAGTCAGCTTTATCCTTTGGCTTTTATGTATATACAAAGCTTGGATGGGTGAGGAGTGGGAAGTTCCGTTTGCAGGTAAATTAGCAAGGAATTTGGTCACGAAAGTTTAATTTTTTAAGATCTAAAAAATTAGAAATAAACACCTCTAGACGAAAGTTTGGGGGTGTTTTTAATTTCTCTTGATACTTTTACCTTCGTATAAAGAACATCTAATACATATTTCGTTATCATCTCTACCACTCTGACAAAGGTACGTAGTATATGTTGAAGCCACAAATGGTGTAATTATATCTGGCTCACCCCCACCAACCTTCTCAGGGCAATCTGAGGGTATATCATTTTTTATTGCATCCGGTAATATTTCCATAAGGCTGAATTCTACCACTACTTTAACGAGTGATCAAATTAAAGTAGAATGACAATGTGAAATTAATAATAGGGCTTGGTAATCCTGGGGAGAAGTATAAAAACAACCGTCATAACGTAGGATATATAGTTATTGATTCACTAACTGGAAAAGTTAAAAATACGAAATTATTTAAATCGGACAAATTCATGAATGACTCAGGTAATTCTGTTAAAAAATTAACTGACAAATACCTTTCAGCGACTAAAGATTTGTATGTAGTGCACGATGATCTAGATATCAGATTGGGAGAATATAAAATCCAGTTTGCAAAAGGACCTAAAGTTCACAACGGGTTAAACGATATCTATGACAAATTGGGGACCAACGAGTTCTGGCATATCAGAATGGGAGTTGATAATAGGGAACCAGATAACAGAACACCTGGTGAAGAATATGTTTTAATGGATTTTACAAAAGAAGAACAAAATATATTAAGTAAAGTAATTGAACAAATAGTAAATCAATTTAGAAGAATGTAAAAATTTGACTTACTTTGTTTCAGGTTTGTCAATTTCAAATGCATGTTCCGAATCTTCAATTAAATACAACAAAACATCAGCAGGTGACATTGGATCTTCGGTATTTTGAGTCTGTTCGGAAATTTTGGTTAACAAATTTGTTGCAATCACTCCGTCTACTGACAATGGCTGTACAAATGATTTATGACTACCCTCTTTTTCTGAGGATGAACCCTCGACAGATAGCTGCAAGAGACCCTTATAATAAAAAAGCGTAGGCATGAAAAAGTTTTCTTCACTGAATTCTATTTTGTTTATCTGATAAAATCAATAAATACATTTTAAATGCAAAAAATTGGTGATATAGTTAAAAAATTCAAATCTGTAGACACAGACAAGTATGTCTCTCAAGAATTTCAAAAATATGCCTATGAACTTGCTAAAGAATTAGATGATCTTCTACATAAATCCTTGTATATGAAACTTGCTAAAAGTACACCTAGGGGTCTAATGGAAACAGCCCGCGGATTTGTTAAAGACGCAAGTAACGCAAGGAATAAGGGGAGGTTGTTTATGTGGAAATTAAAACAATTAAAAACTGAAAAAGGTGCAAAACCTGTATAATCATATTACTTTATGCTTGTTTTAAACGGAAACTGGGTTGATTTAGTTATAATTGTGGTACTTTTGTACTTTGCTACTGAGGCTTGGCGACATGGATTTTGGATACTCTTGGCTGATTTTATTTCATTTTTAAGTTCACTACTTATTTCTTTACGTGTCTATAAATTTGTAGCAGAATTTTTAAGGATCAATTTTAATATTGTAAATTCAATCTCTAACGCTTTGGGGTTTTTAATTGCAGCAATTCTAATTGAATCAATACTGGGCTTTATTTTGGCTCACCTTGTTTATAAAATTCCGTTAAGGATAAGAAAACACAAGCTTAGTAAATTTTTAGGGATAATTCCGGGGTTGGGGGAGGGAATAATTCTTGTTTCATTTCTTCTGACTCTGATCATAGCCTTACCAGTCAGACCTCAGGTAAAATCGACAGTTGCTGAATCAAAATTGGGAAGCGTTGTTATTGAAAAGACAAGCGGAGTTGAAAAAGCGATTAATGAAGTCTTTGGGGGAGTAATTGAAGATTCCTTAACATATTTTACGATTAAGCCCGGAAGTCGTGAATCGGTTCCTTTGGAAATAACCAAACTAGAACTGACTATTGATGAAACCTCTGAATCTCAAATGTTTAAAAAAGTTAACCAAGAAAGAAGAAAACTAGCTATCACAGAACTTGTTTGGGAACCTGATTTAGTACCTGTTGCCAGGGCACATGCTACCGATATGTGGGAAAGAAGATACTTCTCACATTATTCTCCTGAAGGAAAAGACGTAGGAGACAGACTGAAAGCAGCAAAAGCTAAATTCAGCTTTGCGGGAGAAAATTTAGCGCTAGCTCCCACAGTTTCAACCGCCCACACAGGACTTATAAATTCACAGGGACACAGGGAAAACATCTTGGAACCGGGTTTTAAAAAGATAGGAATTGGAGTAATTGATAATAGTATTTATGGCAAAATGTTTGTCCAAGTGTTTACCAATTAAAAATGTTTGACAAGGTTTATCAAATAGTCAAGACAATCCCGAGAGGTAAAGTAATGACTTATGGCCAAATAGCTAAACTTATTGGAACCCGTGACACACGAAAAATTGGTTGGGCGCTTCATGCCAATAAATCCAATGATGTACCCTGTCATAGGGTTGTTAATAAGGATGGCCGTCTTGCTCCAAATTATGCTTTTGGGGGTGCTGATGAACAAAAACTAAGACTTTTGTCAGAGGGAATTAAAATTAAAAATACAATTTATGTAGACTTAAAAAAGTATTTGCATGTATGATAGAGTAATATAAAGATGAAAATTTATACCGATTTTCCTCCAGGGTGGTGGGTGATTCTGGCAATTATCTGCAGTATATATTTGATCTTTTATTTTTCCAGAAATAATAAACGAAAAGGCGAAGTTGGAATTCAGCTGATTCTTGGATTTGTAGTATTGATTTTGGCATTTTTCATAGAATTTGTAGCTGTATCAATGGGAATATGGAATTACGTGCCTGGAAATTGGCCTGTTGTGTTGTGGGTTGCATATTTTGGAGTTGGATTGGCAGGTTTTCAGATTCATATGAAGATTGAAGAAATTATAAGAAAATGAAAAGAGAATTATTGGTTAGATTCAGTTTTTTGGTACTTCTGTTTACTGCTGTGACACTTCTAAAACGTTATTTTTCACTTAACTACTGGCCCTTTTGGATAGGAGGATTGGTTGGGACATTTCTGCCTGACATTGACCATCTTCTTTATGTTTTTGTTTTTAATCCTT
>Ga0209518_1001430_pt1 | contig 25609 bp, 23 predicted proteins | sample RifGroB1_FD_183993 | JGI IMG/M metagenome (GOLD analysis project Ga0209518, IMG submission 183993) | Groundwater microbial communities from Rifle, Colorado, USA - Groundwater B1 (SPAdes) (version 2) | ecosystem: Environmental > Aquatic > Deep subsurface > Groundwater | place: Rifle, Colorado...
ATTTCTCGTTTTAATCAAATATTCTTTATTTCAGATTTTCCTGAGGGTGGCAAATCCAAACCCCCTAACCCCCTTATCCTTAAGTCTTTAAGGACAAGGGGGGGAGTCCTCCGTGATTTCATCCGTGAAATCAAGTCGGACGGGGAAACCCCGCGTCCTGCGGGGGGGAAAACTGTTTCAATCAAAACAACTCACACACAGTTTATTGAATACACTCGGACACGAGTGTGTTCAATAAACTGTGTGTGAGTTGTTTTTTCATTTAAAATCTACCCTTCCTGAAAGGCGGAAACTTCGCTTTTTATTATGAATCTTTTAAAATAATTTTAAAATAAGTTAAAACTTTATTGATATCGTTGTAGCTTTGAGCGATGTTTTTCACCACTTCACTGCTGGTGCTTCCTGCAAAAGTCTTTAAATCGCTGATGGGTTCTTTTTTCCCTTTGTTGTAGGCTTCTACGATCTCTTTTGTTTTTTCTTTCATCCCTTCGGCGTTTTCAATGAAAAAATCAATAATTTCTCTTGCCTGCTGGTTGTATTCGGTCATGTTTTTTTTGGCAAGATAGGCAAGGCTTGAATCTTTTCCTCTTCCTCTCACCAGATTAACAATTTTATCCCATCCGTCATTTTCTTTCAGTTTGTTTTCAAACTCCAGAATCTTGTCCATAATGCTGTTCATGGCGTAATAGAGAGTATTGATGTGTTCCCTGAAAGATTCCTGGGTAAAGGTTGATTTGACAATCAATGTATTGAGGTTGGTGCGGATATAGCGGTTGTATTTATCCATCAGAAATTTCTTCAACACATTCATCGGTTCGACATAGGAAAAAGCCCCAATATTGTTTTTGATCAAAAACTCGCTTTGTTCGGCAGTATAAGAGGTCATTTCGACTATATTGGTCATTCCGAAAAGATCGAGAAGCATTTTCTCGATTGTTTTGATTCTCATGCTGTCCAGCGCTTTGCTTTGAGTCTGGTTGAGGTAAATAGCCAGTTCTTTCATATATTCAGTGAAAATGCTTTTTTCTGAAAAAGAATAAAAAGGCCTGAAATAGACATCCTGGGATACATACTGCACTAAAAGCATCAGATAATTGCTTTTAACAAGTTTGGTAATTGTATTCATGAAGTTTTGGAAATCTTCCTGCGGAATAATTTCTTTTCCGATAAATTTGCTGTACGAATCAACAAATTCATAATAATTAGAATCAACATTTAATGAATAAACATGGTCGGTAAATTCTTTTAAATGAAGGTCAATCTGTCTCATGTCGATTTCTCTGAATGACGGGGGAACTGTAATATTTTCTTCTTTAAAATCAGGAGCCAGTTTTTTAAGGAAAACAAATAAATCCAGTTTTAAAAATTGATAGAGGCTTTCTCCAAGAGAATAAATATGGTTCATTTTTTTGATCTGTTCTTTATGGTAAGACTGGCTCAAGTCTTTATACATATCTTTCAGATGCTGTCCGCCGGCTTTTGTACCTTTTTCCGCCATCGTCTCTAAAATATATTTTTCTGAATTCAGCAGTTCGATCAGTTCGGCCTGTTTTTCATTGGATGCTTTTTTGATTGTAAAATGAATAAATTCTTTGACTTTATTGGGTTTGTTAAACTCGATGATTTTTCTGAGCGAGAAAAAGATTCTGTAAATATCAAATAAAATATTGCCGAAATCGGGAGTCATCCTGTCTTTTGCAAGGTTGATCCCTTTAATTTCGATTTTTTTCAAATCTTTTTTAATCTTATTCAGGAGGACGACTTTCTCGTAAAGAGGATCGGGGATTCCAAAAATTCTGACTTTTAAAGCACCAATAAAAAGTCTCATAAACCCAATATGGCCGACTCTGATATTTTTCAGGTCAGTTTCGCTTTTTTTTATTTTTCCTGCCATATTTTCTCCTAAAATTTGTTATTTAAGTAGATATGTAAAAATTAATTTTTATGCCGACAAAACCCGAACATTATCTTATCTTAGTCAATCGGAGAGAAAAATGAAAAAGATAATATCCATACTTATCCTCATCCACTTATTTTCGGTCAGTTATTCAAAAGATTTATGGGAAAAATATTTAAATCGTATGGAACAGTTCACTCCTCCTGAAATTGACGAAACTCTTTATATCGACTTATTAAAAAATAGATATAAACTGCCTCCGGTTGAAATAGAAATTCGGGATGAAGAAACGGGTGAAATGAAGACTGTTTTGAAAGAACAGGAAGAACCCGGGTTAAACTATTTTCTGGAAAATGCAATTAATGATGAAGAAGGGGCAATCCGAAGGGCAGCTTTAATTTATATTGTTAAAAACAAATTGACAGATTTTTCAAAAATAGTGGTGGATAAACTTCCTAAAATCGAAGATGTGACCGAGAAAAAACTTCTGATCTGGGCATTCGGGGAAATTGGAAATTCTGATGATGTTCTGGCAATGGTCGAATATTTACGAAATGAACGAAATCCCTATATTTTAAACCTTTTGGCGGCCGCTATTTCCAAGATTGCTGAGAAAGACGGGAGTATTATGCCTCTCATTCTTCTGGTGCAAAACAGCAATAATCTTTATGTCAAGTCCACTTCAATTATCGGACTCGGTAAGGTTGGAGATCCAAGGGCTCTTCCTGTACTCTGGAAACTTTCAGGCGAGCATCAGGCAAAAGAAATCCGTTTCTGCGCTATCCTTGCTTTAAGTTCAGTCTTGAATAACGATGAAAATAAAATGGAAAAAATCAATACTTTAAGAGGGCAGTTTTTCACTGCTTCCAGCAATTATGAAAAACTGGCAATTGCCTATACAATTCAAAAAACAACAGGATTTGATTTAGGGCTTTATAATTTCATGCTCGGTTTTCTGAAAACCCCTGTTTTTAACGAAGTGGCGCTGGATTTACTTGAAGAGCTCCCTTTTATTCAGGGTAAGGACCGTCTTGAGATTGTAGCGATCAATTATCCTGAAATCCCGATCAAAAGCAGGATTTATGATTTAATCCATAAATTAAGGAGTTTAAGATAATGGTTTTAATGAAAGATTTTTTTAAGATCCCGAATTTACTTTCGTTTTCTCGAGTTGTACTTATGGGTCCGTTTATCTATTTTTTCTTTCAGAATTATTTTATTCCCACCATCATTGTAATGATCTTGATCGTTTTGACAGATATTCTGGATGGATGGTCAAGCCGGAAGTTGAATCAGGTAACCGAACTGGGTAAACTGATTGACCCGATTGCGGATAAAATTTGTCTGGGAATCGGTCTTACGGTTATTCTTATGAAGGTTCAAATCACCCTGGTTCCTGTTTTTGTTTTGATCGGAAGAGATATTTTGATTTTAATTTTTGGAAGCCTGATGATGAAAAAAGTCAAAGATATTCCTATGTCGAATATTTTTGGGAAGCTGACCAGCTTGAGTCTTTCTATTACCGGAATCCTGTTTTTTATCTATTCGTTTATGCCTGAAAAATCACTTTACACTGTTTCGTACAGTTTTTACGGACTGGGAAGTGTTTTTATCGTCCTTTCATCGATTTCCTATTTTATGAAAGCGCTTCGAGTATTAAAAAAATAAAAAACAGACAACGATAGAAGTCGTTGTCCGGTTCCTATTTTTTAAAATGCTGTTCCAGATTGTAGGCTGTCTGCAAGATTTTTTCGTCTTCCAAAAGATTTCCAATCAGCTGAATTCCGATCGGCAGTCCTTTTGAGTCTTTTCCAGCCGGGATAGAGACGGCGGGAAGTCCTGCAAGGTTGGCTGAAATTGTAAATATATCGGAAAGGTACATCTGAAGCGGGTCAGAGGTTTTTTCACCGATTTTAAAAGCGGTGGTAGGCGAAGTAGGCGTGAGAAGCACATCCACTTCTTTAAAAGCGCTGGCAAAGTCCTGACTCACTAAAGTTCTGACTTTTTGTGCGGAAAGATAATAAGCATCGTAGTATCCGCTGGATAAAACATAGGTTCCGATCATAATTCTCCGTTTTACTTCCTGTCCAAACCCTTTTCCTCTGCTTTTAAGATAAATATCAATCAGTTTTTCCGCTTCTTCCCTTTTTCCGTAGCGGATGCCGTCAAATCGGGCAAGGTTTGAGCTTGCTTCGGCGGGGGCGATAATATAGTAAATCGGGATAGCATACTGGGTATTGGGAAGAGAGACTTCTTGAATCAAAGCCCCCATTTCTTTTAACCGTTTGACCGTTTCATCAATTTTAGAAGCGATTTCGGGCTGAAGACCATCAACCCTATATTCTTTGACAAGCCCGACTCTCAAACCTTTGATCGGTTTTTTTATATTTTCTATTTGAAAATCAAGTGGATTTAAAATAGAAGTGGAATCCATCGGGTCGTGTCCGGCTATGGTTTTGAAAAGAAGGGCGGCATCTTCAACCGAATTAGCAAAAGGTCCGATCTGATCCAAAGAAGAGGCGAATGCGACCAGTCCAAAACGGGAAACGGTTCCATAAGTCGGTTTAAATCCCACTATCCCGCAAAAGGCGGCAGGCTGACGAATCGATCCGCCGGTATCAGAACCGAGCGAGAAAGGCACAAATCCAGCGCTGACAGATGCGGCTGATCCTCCGGAAGAACCTCCCGGCACTCTTTCCCGATCAACGGGGTTTAAGACAGGACCGAAAAAAGAAGTTTCGCTGGAAGATCCCATCGCAAATTCGTCCATATTAGTTTTTCCAATGATTATTGCGCCGGCATCTTTGAGTTTTTGAATCACAAAAGCATCAAAAACAGCTTCATAATTGGAGAGTATCCGGGATGCGCAGGTTGTTCTTTCTCCGGTAATATTAATATTATCTTTAATAGCAATAGGAATTCCTGCCAAAGGAGAATCGGTTTCTTTTAAAGAATCAGCCTGTTTTAAGGCCAGTTCTTTGGAAAGGTGGATAAAAGCATTTAAAGGGGCAGGCGACTGGTTGTCTTTTTCAATCGTTTCATAAATCTTTTCAACCACTTGGACAGGTGTTTCTCCATTCTGGTATTTTAATTTGATATCTTTTACAGTCAGCATGTTTTCCCTCTTTTTTAAAACATTAGGCTATAAAAATAATGATTTAAAAACCTTCCGTCAATGGTCTTTTTGATTTTATCAGTTTTTTATGAAAGACTTTTTTGATAAATTTAAAAATTGATTTATTATAATAAAGTATAGGAAATTGGAAGAGATCAATCATTGAAAAATGAAAACAAATTGATAAACAAAGAGATTTTTAAACAGTAAAAATAGAGAATAAGATTTTAAAATCCGAAAATAGTAAAAAAGGCGGTAAATATTTTGAGAATAAAAAAAATCAGCAGATTGTTTTTATTTTTTTTTATTTTTTTTGTTCAAAACCTCTATCCTCTTTCTTTTGATCTGGCAAAAAAAATTGATATCGCCAATACTTCTTACCTGGAAGGAAGTTTTGAACAGGCTTTTGAGCTTTACCGGAATTTTTTGGAAACAGTGAAAGATGAGGAATTGAATTTAGAAAGCGACAGGAAGGCTTTTGATGAAGCTGAGGAAGCTTTTCAGGAACTTGAGGTATTTTTAAAAGTTCGTTCGATTTTTCCTCTTTTTCAGAAAGCAAAGGAGCTGGAAAAAGAGAAAAACTATCTTTTGGCCCGGGACTCCTATTTTGAGATCAGAGAATTTTTAAATCAGAATCAGATCAATCAGACCCGTTTTTTTGATGAAATCACAAATGGCGAACTGGAAAATTATCTTCTGGAAAAAAAGAAGGAAGAAATAAAAAACAGATCCTATACCCTGCTTGAGGAAGTGAAGGCAGATAAAAAGAGAAAAAAAAGCATTGTTTTCCTTGAGTTTGAAAAAGACTCTAAGGTCAATTATGATATTGAACTGCTGATTAAAAATACTTTCAACAATATTTTGGAAGTGAGAAACAGTTTTATTTATAAGGAAAGTTATTTTCACGGAAAAATAGAAGAAAGAAAAGATCTGGTCAAAAAGAAAAAAGTGGATTTTTATATCAGCGGAAAATATCAGAAGATATCCAATGATTTGGTGCTTTTGACTTTTTATGTTTTTGACGCTTTTACAGATAAACGACTGGTCAATGTCCGGGTCAAGGCTCTTTTGGATTTTGAATTTTTTGATACAGTGGAGCAGATTCTTTTTCAAATTGAGAGAGCGTTAAAAGACTATTCCAGACTTGAAGACTTTGCGGAACTTCAGTTTTCAAAAGAGGGAAAGAATAAACTGGTCAAGGGAAAGAATAAAAATCTGAAAGACAGGACAGGAGAGCTGCTTACCTATACTCAGAATAAAATTGTTGAAAATGAAAATCTCTATCTGGCTTCACTGTTAAAAAAAGCGGAAGAAGATTCTTATCTCTCTTCTTATGACGGGCTGGGGAGTGAAATATTTTCATTTAACGAGAAAAAACCACTTCAGCTTTTTTCTTATGATGCTTATTTTCAAAAACAGAAAGAAAATATTAAAGATGCTCTTATCAAAGAGAGCCCGCTTTATCAAAATATGCTGCATATGCGTTTATCCAAGGAAGCCCAGCTTTATAAGGAATATTTTGTCATCTATCAGGAAGCGCGGGAAAATTTGAGCGAAAGGTATAAAACCTATCCCGGTTTAAAACCGCTGATTTCTGAAATAGATGAAAAAATTGATCTGGATCAGAAAGAAGTAGAGGAAACAGTCTTAATGATTGGGAAGCGGATTGAAGAAAGAGAGGGGATAACCCTTTCTTTTAATTTATTCCCTTCGTCTTTAGTTCATAAAAATACAGAATCTTCTCTGGTTAAAAATGACAGAAGCATCCAATTAAGCTATACTTTTGAGAAACGGTTTTACAAAGATATCTGGCTGTCTGCCAGTGTCGGGCTTGGACTCAGAAATTATTCCACAGACCGTTACCAGTTTCAGGGGATTTTTCTGACCACTGATTTTTTCAGGGTTAAATACTACTACGATGACATGTTTTCAGTTTTTATTGGTTCCAGATTTGTCACTCCTACAGTAGGAGATATTACCGATAAAAACCAGACTTATCTGACTTCCAACGGGGGAGTGACCAAAACACCTTCTTTTTTCTGGACATTCGGGCTGGGATATCTTTATCACTATGATCCTGAGATGGATTTTGAATTCAATCTGGTTTATGGACTTCCTATTGCAAGGGAAAAACTGAAAATTGATTTTTCTGATACTCAAAAACAGTATAAGGATTTTTTTGAATTTTCTTTTACCGCTTTTTTAAACGATTTTGTGTATAATATCGATTATAAACCTTCGCTTTTTACCGGCTTGTGGGTTTCTTTTCTTATTTCTCCTTCTGTGGAGGTAAAACTTAAACTTCCTGAGGAGAACAACAACGATTCTATTAATGCAGAAACCCTTTCGCTCGGGCTGGGACTTGCCTATTATTTTTACGACAATATCGCAGTTACCAGCGATTTTTATCTTTTTTCGTATTATTTTACGAAAGACGGTTTTTTTGGGACTGGAAAGGGCTTTTTTAATGATATAGCCCTTGAAGTCAGCGTACTCCCGATTTTCGATTCGTTTTCTTTCTTTTTAAGGACCGGATTCGGATATTTTGTTTTTTATGACAAGGGTTTAAAACATAGTTATGACAATGCGGGAACAGGGGTTACCGATACTCTTCCTTTAAAAAGCCAGTATCTGTGTTTTTATCCTCTTTCCATGGGGTTCCGCTGGGCGATGACCCCGAATATTAATATAAAAATAATGGGGATTCCGCCTTTACTGGATAATAATACCAGAATAAATCCGCTGATTGTCTTTAAATTTGAATTTAAGCTTTGAAAATAAAACCGAAAATAAAAAATAAAAAAAGAAGAGGCTGATTTTGGAATCTTTACAGGCAAAAAACCGTTTAGCTTTTTTAAATCCTTTTATTGTTTCGGCAATCAAAGTGATCCGGGAAATGACCCGGGTCAATGTAGTGAAAAAAGCTGTTCTCTTGAAAAGAGGAAAGAAAAGTTCCGGCGGTGTCGGGATTATTTTAGATTTAAAAGGCGATATTACAGGAAAAGTAGCCTATGAGTTTTCAAGAGAGATGACGATGCGCCTTTCTTCCATGATGCTTAGGGAAAGTATGATTTTTACCTCGTCAAAGGATGAATATAAACAGCTTTTGGAATCGGCTATTTTAGAACTGGCCAATATTATCAGCGGAAATGCGACTCTTTATCTTGAACAGAATGGATTTAACTGCGATATCACGACTCCGCAATTCTATCTTGGAAAAGATGTGGATCTGATCCCTTTTTACTTGATGACGATTATTATAGAGTTTGGAACGGAATACGGAAATTTTACGATCAATTTATCTTTAAATAACAAAAAATATTTCTAAGGGATGAAAAAATGGGAGAAGGAACAGTTTCGCAAAATGAAATAGATGATATTATCAATTCGCTCACAGGCGGCGGTTTTGATGACGGCGGCGGAGGCGGCAGTGGAGATATTTTGGGTTCGGAATCAGGTTCTTTGGATGATTTGGGGCTGAATAATCTGACTTCTTCAATCTCTACCACATCTGGCAAGAATTCTCAGCCTAAGAAAAAAGAAGAGCTGGATACAGAAAATATTCCTTTGCTTTTAGATGTCAAGATGAAGCTTTCTGTGGTTCTCGGGACTTCCAGAAAGCCCATCGGGGATGTGATTGATATCGGGAAAGGTTCTATAGTAGAATTGGACCGCTATGTAGAAGATGATGTAGATGTGTATATCAATGATCAGCTGGTCGGAAAGGGGCAGATTGTTGTTTTAGATGATGAATATGGAATTAAAATTACAAAAATACTCAACCCTGTTAAAAAAGGAAAATTTATAAAATAGCCTTATTTTTGATGAAGCATCTGTTTCATGTTCATTTTTTCAAAAATATCCTGAAGGTTTTTATTGATTTTGCTGATAATCAGTTTTCTGTCTGAAGCTTCCAGTTTTTTGTAAAGAACAATCATTCCGCCGATAAAAAGCGAATCAATAATATCGACATTGGAAAAATCCAGTTCAATGTCTTTCCCTTCTTCTGCAACTTCATACATCATATTCGTATAGGCATTATCCATAAAACTGTCAAAAAGTTCGTTTTCATTAAAAATAATAATAACTTTATTTGCCTCACGGACAATATCATACTCCATTTCTGCCTCCGGTTTTCTATAGGGGATTTCTAAAAATAACAAAAATTGTCATTTCGATGAGCAAAGCGAAGAGAAATCTTTATTAAGATCAATATCTTAAGATTTCTCACTCCGTTCGAAATGACAGAAGGTTTTATTTTTAGCGCCCGCCTACAATTATTTTTCACTTTCATTAAACTTAAGTTTATATTAATTTAACTATTTTGATTGAGATAAAATAATAAATTTTTAAAATTAAAAAAAATAAATTGTTTTTTCAGCCTGTTTTTCAAATTAAAATCTTATTTGCGGTCCTAAAAAAATTTGTTATGTTTATATACTGAAATGATTTTAAATTGCAAAAACAGGACTCTTTTTTATTTTTGGTGTCATTTCCGCGAAGACTGAAATCTATTGTTAATAAATTGTTTAAATATAGATTCCGGTCTTTTGCTTTGCGAAAACTGCCTCATGGAGCCGATGTTTTGTAAAAAGAGAAAAGTAGTCGGGAAATTGGTAAATAATCAATGAAGTAAAAAAAATGGAGCATTATGAATGGAAAAAGTAAATTTAGATGTCGAATTTGTCATTCCTCAGTTAAAAAAAATCAGGCTGTTTAAGGCAATGAATGAAGAGGAAATTCGAGGAATGCTGAAAATATGCGATGTAATCAAATACAGTTCAGATGAAATTATTATTGAAAAAGGAAGTATCAGCCACTGTTTTTTTGTGGTTTTAAAAGGGAGCGTAGAGGTCAGGGTCGGAAAAAGCATTGCTTCCTATAAAACAGAGGTAAAGGCTGGGGAAATATTTGGAGAAGCGGGGCTTTTTTCAGATGTGCCAAGATCAGCCGATGTCGTTTCTGTCAATATTTCGTATGTCATGCAGGTGGAGAGGAAAAAATTTCTTTCCTATATCAGCCAGAATGCGACGGCGGGAAATAAAATCCTGATGGTGATGGTTTATATTCTCTTTCACCGTTTAAAAAATGTCAATCAGGAAATTTTACTTGAAAACACGGCTCTAATTGATGAGGAAATGGATGCATTTATTAAAGATTATCTGGAATAAAATATTTTTATGACAGTGTCAGTAAACGGGAAAAAAAAAGATTTGGGAGAAGGCGAGTTTTTATTGGAAGCTTTGAAATTGAAACTCTCTCCTGATTCGGATATTATTATTTATAATGGATTTTGTATTGATGACCTTTCTTTTCCTTTAAAAGACGGAGACAGTGTTTTTTTTATCAAGAGGGGAGATTTTCCAGGGGAAGATGAACTGGAAGCTTTAATGATGAGCCGGCATACTCCTCTTGTCTTTGAAAAACTGAAAAAATCAACTGTTGGAATTGCGGGATTGGGCGGACTGGGTTCAAACTGCGCCGTTTCGCTGGCTAGGGTAGGGGTAGGGACTCTGATTCTGGCCGATTTTGATATTGTAGAGCCTTCTAATCTCAACCGCCAGCAGTATTTTATTGATCAGCTGGGGATGTTTAAAACCGAGGCGATAAAAGAAACTCTGACCCGGATCAATCCTTATCTGAAAATCATAACTCATACGCTTCGTTTGAATGAAACGAATACGGAAAGTGTTTTTCAGGAAGCGGATATCCTGATTGAGGCATTTGACAGGGTAGAAGCAAAAACGATGATTATTAAAGAAGCTTCCAGAATGAAAAAAATAATCATTGCGGCTTCCGGTATGGCGGGATACGGTGAAAATGATTTAATTCAAACCCGGAAAATAAACGATGATTTTTATATTATCGGCGATATGGAAAAAGAAAGCCGTCCCGGTCAGGGGCTGATGGCGCCAAGGGTTATGATAGCCGCAGCCAAGCAGGCGAATCTTGCGGTGGAAATATTAGTTGAAAAAAATACCGTATTATGAGATATTTTTTTATATTTCTCTTTATTTTTAAGCTGAATTTTATTAAAATTTTAGTCTTGAAATTCAAAATTAATTGTTGTATAAAGATAATTCAGGCAGGTCATCTTGTTTATTAAAAAAATTCTTCTTCACGGATTTAAGTCTTTTGCTGATAAAACAGTCATCGAATTTAAAGAAGGCATCAATGTTATTATCGGTCCCAACGGCTGCGGAAAAAGCAATATTATAGACGCTATCCGCTGGGTTTTAGGCGAGCAGAAAGTCAAAATGCTTCGGGGCGGTGAAAGTAAAGATGTTATCTTTAACGGGACAGAACTCCGATCTCCGGCAGGGTATGCGGAAGTGCGTTTTTATATCAGCAATGAGCCGAAGGTGGTCAATTCCGATCTTCCTGAAATTATCATCAGCCGGAAACTATTCCGCTCAGGCGAATCGGTTTATATGCTGAATAAAAAAGAGTGCCGTCTGAAAGATATTCAAAGTCTTTTTATGGATACAGGGGTTGGGAAGAGTTTTTATTCTATTATCCAGCAGGGGCAGATAGGACAGATTCTTTCAAGCAAGACCCAGGAGCGGAGGCAGATTTTTGAAGAAGCCGCCGGGGTAGCCGGATCAAAACTGAAAATCAAGGAAGCGGTTTTAAATCTTGAAAAAACAGAAGAAAACCTTTCCCGGCTCTATGACCTGCTCAGTGAGGTAGGAAAACAAAAAGACGCGCTTCAGGTACAGGCGGAAACAGCTTTGAAATACAGAAAACTCAAAGGATTTATGAAAGAAAGCGATCAGCAGGTTTTTGGGATCCGGTATGCGAAAATAAAGAAGGAACTTCAAAAATCAGAGGAAAACGGTTCTTTTTTCCAGGAAAAAATTCAGAGCATGAATGAGCAGATCGAAGAAAATAAAAATACAATCGATGAAGTGATCAGCCGGATTCATAGAGATGAGGAAAAAATAGAGGCGGTAAAAGAAGACGAGCGGACTTATATTATCCAGGAATCAAGAACGGACGATCAAATCAGGAGTTTGAGGGGCGAGCATGAACGCCTTAAAAAATTTGCCTTAGGTCTGGAACACAAAAAGAAAGAGTATCAGAGAAAAAAAGAAGAGTTTTCTGATTTTTTTAAAACCTGTCTTTTGGAAGAAGAAGATTTAGACGAAAAAATTGACGATCTGCAGGTAAATTTTGATCAGCTGGTTTCTCAGCTGATTGAGCTGGAAGAAGGGCTTTCCGGTCTCAGCGGAAAAATAGGGTTTCTAAAAAAAGAAAATCAGGAACTGGATTCGCAAATGTCTTTTCTTTTGAAAAAACAAAAAGAAATTTTTAATCAGATTTTTCATTCGATTGAAAACAAAAAGGAGATCATTTCTTCTGTTTTAAAAGAAAAAAACAATCAGAAAGAAAAAATAGGAATCGGGTTTAACCGAATTGAAAACTTTTTAAAAAAATGGAGTTTTTTCTGGGAAAATAACCTTCCGACAAAAGATATCGAGGAAATACGCCATGATTTAAAAAATCTTTTTACATCTGTAGAAGGGCTTAAAAATCATTTTCACAGCTATGATAAAGAAGTGCAGGAAATTCTTGATTTTTTTGAAAAAGAAGGCGGAGTTGTTTTTAATGAGGATTATAACACCAAGCTGGATAATATCAGAAAAAAGATGGAATTGAACTCCAAAAATATTATTGATCTTGAAAAAGAACTGGAACATAAAAGAAAGTCCAGAGATACAATTATCCATATTAAAAGCGAAACCCATATTGAATTAAACCGTTATAAAGAAAGAAAAATAGGGATACTTTCTGAAAAAGACAAAACTCAGAAAGAAATGAAAACAATTGAAAAAGAAATCAAAAATCTGGAACAGGAATACGAAGAAACCCAGATTGAAATTGAAAATACCCAGACAGAAGTTTTTAATCTGATTGAAAAGCTCGAAGAAATCAAAGATAAAAAAGAAAAAATGGAAAGAGAAAAGAATCTGATACAAAAAAGGATTTTTGAATTCTCAAAAAAAGTAAAAGATCTGGAAATGATCAACCGAAACCTTCTTGATGAAAAGGAGAAAATCGGAGAATCCATGAAAGATTTTGTTTTAAAACACCAGCGGAATATGATTGAAAAACATAATCTGGAGACTCAATTTTTTGATAAATACAGTGTGAATCTGGAAGAGCTTCCTCTGGAAAATACGGAAAATCTGGATGAAAAGAAACTGCTTGGCGACATTCGTAAAGCAGGCGAAGAATTGGAAATGATCGGAGCGGTCAATCATCTGGCAGTGGAAGACTATGAAGCTGCGAAAGAACGCTTTGATACGCTTGATCATACCAAAAATGACCTTGAAAAAGCAAAAGAAGATATCAGACGCCTGATCCAGGAGGTCAATCAGCAGGCAACTGAAAGTTTTATGGATACTTTTAATCAAATCAGGGCTAATTTTGAGCTTGTTTTTAAAAACGCATTTAACGGCGGAAAATGTGAATTAAAGCTCTCTGAGCCTGAAAAACCTTTGGAATCAGACATAGAAATCATTGTTCAGCCCCCTGGAAAAAAACTCCAGTCGATCCAGCTTTTATCGGGAGGCGAACAGACCATGACGGCAATTTCCATTATCTTTGCCATTTTCATGTCCAAGCCTTCTCCTTTTTGCCTTTTAGATGAGGTCGATGCTCCTTTGGATGAGGCAAATGTGGATAGGTTTATTAAAATCATCAATCAGTTTTCTGATAAAACCCAGTTTGTCATTATTACCCATAATCGTCTCACAGCAAAAGGAGGGGATGTTTTTTACGGGGTTACGATGCAGGAACCCGGCGTAACTAAAGTTTTTTCATATAAACCCGATAATTTAGAAAAAGAGAATATTGCCTAAAAAGCATAAAAGGAATTCGGACCATGATTAAGCTTCTTCTTCAGGTTTTCCGGGAACAGAAAAGTATCGTTATTTTTATTGTATGCGGTTTGACTGGTATCGGCCTGATCTGGGGAATGCTGAAAAGACCGCAGATTAAAATCCGTGAACTGGATCCGAAAGAAATTTATGCTGAAATGATTTTATCCAAAATCTCGACCGAAGAAAAAGAATGGCTTGAAAAAAAGGAAGAAGTTGAAAGAGAAGTAAAAGAACTTGAAAAACTGGAATCAGAAAAAAAAATACTGGAAACCCAGAACGAAGAAATAAAACCTGAAACTGAAAAAACTGTAGAAAAAAAATCTCAAAACAATTCTCTTGAAAAAGATAAAAAGAAAAAATCAGTAAAACCTATGATCGATAAAACTCCTTTGGATGATCAAATTCAAATATTTTCTCCTTCAGGAAAAAAAATCAATTGATTTTGGAAGATAGAATAGTTATATTATTATTCTATTTAAAAAAACTGGAGGCAATTCGATGATGAACATGGATAACATGCAAGAAATGATGAAAAAATATATGGATATGATGACAAATCCTTCTAAAATGATGGAAATGATGTCTGAATTCATGAAAAGCTACATCAATCCTACAATGTGGGAAGATTTTATGAAAAAATACATGGAAACTTTAAACGGTTTCATGTCTATGAATAAAAAATAATCTTTTCTTATTCAATTTAAGCGGAAGTTTTTCTTCCGCTTAAAAAATCTTTGCTCTTCTTTTCAAAACCTTTTATTTTTTTCTCCTTATTCTCATGGATATATTCTATTTCAAATATAAATTTTTCTTTTCCCTGTATTTTTGTTTGCGATCTTCTTTCATCAAATTTATTTCTTCGACCCATAAGATGTTTCCTGTCTCCGGGCTGACTATCGCCAGATTGAGGAGGTAAAAGGTTTGAGTGATCGTTTCTTCTGCCTGATGATCTGTTTTTTTATTTAAAATTGAAATAGAGCCCTTTAAAACAAGTTTTACACCTGTAAGTCTGGCAATTTTTAACTGATCATGAGGATTTGAGTAGGAAAGCGAGTTTTCTTTAATGGTTGACTCTAAGAGCTGATGATCGATAAAAACACCAGTTTTATTTTTGATGAGTCTGTTTCGCACACTTTCCAGTATAATTCTTGTATCCATATGCTCATCTGTATTATTGTCCAAAGACTCTGAAATCATCCAAACCGGGCTGCTCTTTCTATATTCCGGGTTTTGAATAAAATCGGACTGAGAGATTGATTTTGCCATGATTTGGCTGATTTTTTCAAGAATATCGGGTGAGAAAAAAGAATCAATTATGATGAGATTTTTTATATTGTTTGGACTAGTGCAGCTTAATCCATTGATGAATACCAAGAAAGCCAATAAATATTTTTTCATTTTATTCCCTTATTTTAAAGAGAGTTCAATATGAATATAACACGAAAAAATAATTTCAAAAAATAATTTTTATTGAACCGCTGACTTAAAAAATCAGCGGTTAGAGACTTATTGAAATTTACTGAACCAGTTTTACTTTTAAAATAATCACATTTTGAACCGGAAGATTCTGGAAAGGGCCCAAGGCACGGGTCATTGTGTTTTTGATTTGAGTAACCACTTCCATTCCTTTTACTACTTTTCCAAACACGCAATACCCGTATTCTTCAGGCTTACTGCTTTTATAATCCAGAAAACGGTTGTCGGCTACATTGATAAAAAACTGGGAAGTGGCGCTGTCCACAACGCTGGTTCTTGCCATGGCAATCGTTCCGATGGTGTTGGAAAGACCATTGTCCGCTTCATTTTTGATGGCTGGATAAGTGTCTTTTGCTTTCAGCTCAGGAGTATAGCCTCCTCCCTGAATCATGAAGCCGTTGATAACTCTATGAAAAATAGTGTTATCGTAAAAACCGTAATTGACATACTTGATAAAATTTTTAACTGTAAGCGGCGCTTTATCAGGGTAAAGTTCAATTTGAATTTCCCCTATATTGGTTTCCAGAATCACCACAGGTTTTTGTGCATTCGCATTTCCGCAAGAAAATAAAAGAATTCCTAAAACAAAAAGAAAGATTTTTTTCATCAAATGACCTCCGTTAAAATGAGTTTTAAATATACTAATCCGCTTTGGTTAAATCTACACCTTTGTCAAAAACTATTCCGGCTCCGTTGATTTGGATCAGGTCGCCGTTGTTTAAAACTTTTGTTTTAAACACTTTATTGTTGATTGTGACGCCTTTTTCGGCAACCAGAGTATAGCATTGTGTTTTTTGATCAAAAGCAATGGTTACATCCCCTGAATTTTCTTTCACATTTTTATTGAGGATCGTCAAGTTCGAGTGTTTTTCATTTCCAATAATCGTTTTTTCCTGTGTGAGGAGAAGCGTTTTTGCAGAAACAGTGCTTCCGTTTCCCTGATAAAGAAGTTCCAGCGAAGGAGCAGAGACTTTGTTTTCCAATTTTATGCGGGAAAGAAGATAAAGGAGGAAAAAAGCAAGAAGTGCGATGGGAATCAGAAAAAGAGGGTTGAAATGAGTGATCGGAAGACCGAAGACAGGGCTGGAAAAATAAAAACGGACTGTTTCCGAGGTTTCCTGATTGGAAGAAGTGTATTGGAGTTTTACAAATTTACGGTCGGCCGGGTCCATGGCGGCCGGGTAGGAGAGGATATATTCGCTTAAAATCTGTTCTCCGATTTTCTGGTAAATCTGTTTTAATTCTTCCGCGTTATTTGCGTCAAAAACAGCTCCTCCGGTTTCTTTGGCTATTTTGTAGAGTTCTTTGTCTTTCTCGTTTCCAAAATTGATGACAAAGACAGAAATCCCCTCTATCTGGCATTTTTCGATGACCTCACTGTATTGCACTATTTTTTTCTTGAAAACAGGGTGTTCTTTTTTGGTGTAAACCGTATAAGGCGCATTTTCGCCGTCTGAGAGAATCAATATTGCTTTTCTTCCTTTCAGGGTTTTAAAATCTTCGGCTGCGAGTGTCAGCGTGGAATATATTTCGGTAAAAACCTCATCTTTCTCAGGTTTTTGAATTTTTTCCAGTAAACTTTCGATCTCTATTTTCTGGCGGACAGGAGCGGATAAAAGATGGTAAAAACTGTTATACGCGATCAGCCCGATACTGTCTTTCGGATTTTGAATGGTTTTTAAAAAAGAGAGAATCGCTTCTTTAGCAAAAGTAATGCGGCGCTCGGCGTTATTTTTCGTTTTTTTCCCATCCATTGTCCAGTACATACTGCCGGAATTGTCCACCAGAAGAAGAAAAGAGATTCCCTCCTGATAATTTGAAGCAGATTTAAAATCAGTGATGGTTTGAATCGGTTTAAATCTTTCCGGGGCAGAAGAATCCGATTCCCAGATTTTAAAGTTTTCTTTTGATAAATTTTTAACAGGATTTCCTTCACTGTCCGTCACAATTGTGTAAAGTCTGACAATCTGGCTCACTAAAAGCGAGGAAGAATCTATTTGAGTGATTCGAACCGTATCTGAATATAAAGGGAAGGCAAAAAACAAAAAACTGAGAATGAAAACTGTTTTTTTCATGGAAAATCTCCTTTCGCTGGTTTTAAGGAAAAATTATTATCTCGATGAATCAAAATTTAACTTCATTTTACCGATAGAAAAAAGTATTTTTATAAAAACTAAATTTGAAATAATTTTATTTTTTGTTATAAATATTTAAAGAAAAGGATTTTATCCGACTTATATTAAGATAATCAAAAGGAAAAAAACTTGTTTCACAAAATCAATCGCTTGAAAAGGCTTTTATTTTTTATTACAGGGGCTTTGTTCAGCTTTCTTTTCGTCCTTCCTTTATCTGCGGAAGAAGATGAATATATGAAAACTCTTCAAAGAGAATTGAATCAGGAAGAACTTTTTCTGGAAGGAATTATAGAAAATTTAATCAGCCGCGGGGACCGTGAATTTATTGAAACGATGATTTACCGGATGGGGTATGAGAGGGCAAAGGAAAAAATACCGAGACTCTTTTTTCTGACTCAGTTCGGCGGGGGACCAATGGTTTCAGGAGGCATCGGACTGCATATCTTCAATAGGCAGTTTTACAGTTATTTAAGCGGGGGATATACGATTTACGGAAAATATAAAAACAATTCCTTCAGTTTTGTCAATGAAGTGAAATTTTTTGATATTTATCTTTATAAACGCCATCACATCGATTTTATTCTCGGCGGAAATATCAGCTATTTTTCAGAACCTGGAACTTTTATTTCTTCGGTCACGATCAAACAGGTTTTCTACATCTATGAACTGGATCTTTTCGGGCTTTCTTTTTCACCCTACACAGTTTTCAACCTTTATTTTGACCGTTCAAAACCGGTTTACCAGTTTGGAATCGGGATCAATTACTATCCATGGGAATAAAAAAGCCGGTTTTTTGTCCCGGCAAAAATCTTTTTCTCAAATTAATTTTTCAAGTACGCTTTGAAAGTATTCGAGTTTTTCACCCACTTCATATTCAATAATATCTGAAACTGAAACAATGTCTTTTGACAAGAACGCCTCATAAACCTGATTCAAAAGGTCAATAACTTCATTTTTCTGATTTTCAAGTTCTTCTTTTTCTTCTGTCTCTATTTCTGTTTTAGAAAAAAGGAGAAACAGGGATTCAAAAAAGCACATGAGTTTCTGGGTGTCGGCAATAGCGTCCTGATCCAGTCCTTTTTGAAGGTTTTCGGGGATCTGTTTTAATGAATTTTTTATTAAATTCAATTCTTTTAAGTAGTGTCCGGTCATTTTCTTGTTTTTTGAGTCTGTGAGGTAGTTGTAAAAATCAACCAGAACTTCGGTCATGAAAATCAGGCTTTTCAGTTTTTCAAGAATCCCGTCTTTGAAATACTGGTAGAAAAAATCGGAATCGTGAACTGATTGGTTTAAAGTGGAAAGACTGATGCGGATAAAATGAAGAGTTTCTTCAAGGTTTTTCCCTCCTTGAAAAATATGTCTAGGTTCAATGTTTAAATTTTTGGTGATCAGCTGAATACTGTCAATAATCCAGATCAGACCTTCCAGTTTTTCTTTTTTGCTGATGATAAAATTATCTTTTCCTTTCTCAATTTCATGGATAAACTTCAAGAGATAGGATTTCAGGGCTGGAATCACTTCTTCAATCTGTTCCAGATTGCCTTTTAGATTCAGTTCTATTTTTAAAATATTTTGAATCTCAAGAGAAGATGCTTCTGCTTCATCAGGGTCTGTTTCCACTCCGTTGATTTTCAGGCTGTCGATAAAATAATGATTTTCAGAAACCCAGCTGTTTAAATGCTTGACAAGTTCCCCTAAATTTTTTTCCCGTTCAATTGAAAAGTCGATTTTTTCTCCATTGATGAATATATCCATTTTCCCTCCCTTTTCAGTTGATATTCGGATATTTCCAAAAAAACTATATAATTTTCACAACCGGTTCTTTTCGAAAAACACTGCTTTGATAAGTATGAAGGGGGTAGCCTGCTGTCAGGCAGGTATAAGCTTTTAAATCTTTCGTGTATCCGAGTTTTTTGCGGAGTTTTTTGCTGAAATTCAGGGCAATAATGGCAAGCCCGTTTAAACAGGTGGAAAGCCCCATCGCTTCCGCTCCAAGTACGAGATGGTAGGCAGCGTAGCAGCAGTCGTCGTAGGGAGTGGAGGAGTTGAATTTGGAAGCCGCAATCAGGACTACAACGGGAGCATTGTGAAAAAGCGGGTCGCCCCCTTCTTCATAGCGTTTTACCATGCGGTTTAAATCTTCCCTCATCTCAGGTTTCCCGGCTCTCTTGTCAAAAAGGGAAACGAGGAATCGGATCACGGGATTGTTCATAAAAAAACGGAACTTTTTATATGCTTTCATCATCTCATCCCTGACTTCCTGAATCTTTTCAGGGTCTTTGATGACCAAATACTCGACCGCTTCGCAATTGGTTCCTGTAGGGGCGGATTCGGCGAATTGAAACCATTGATGAATGGTTTCATCCTCTATCTTTTTTTTCTGATAAAGGCGGTGGCTTCTTCTGGATTTAAAAAAGTGGAGCAGATTTTCAGGATCAATGTTTGATTTTTCCAAAAGGGGCGGAGTTTTCCCGTTTTCAGGAATTATCGCCTGAGTCGGGCAGACGGCATAGCAGTGGCCGCATCCGATACAGCTGCCCTTTTCCTTGATTTTGATTTTTCCCTCTTCCTGATAGAGTTTGTCCCGTTTGCACTGGGTGAGGCAGAGGCCGCAGAGCGTACATTTATTTTCATCGACTTTTAAAGGTTTCATAGTTGTTCCTGATATTTTAGTGGTTAAAATTTAATCAAATTTCAGAGAGATAAAATTGAAAATGAAGAAAAATTTTTCTCTGTTGGAAAAAAAGAGGATGTTTTAAATTGAAAAGGAGTCATTATCTTGAAAAATGACAACTTCGGCTATTTGCTACGGATCATTATTGGTAATGGCAGAAATACATATAAAAATAACTTGAAGATGCATAAAAAAAATGTTAAATTTTTAATATGAGAACAACATTAAATTTACCAGAATCATTAATAACAGAAGCAATTAAGCTGACTCATTTCAAAACAAAAACTGATGTTATTGTTTTTGCCTTGGAAAATTTGGTTAAAAATGAAAAAGTTAAAAGAATAAAGAATTTCAAAGGTAAAATTAATTTAGAAATTGATATTGATTCATTACGAAAAAGATGAGAAAAATATTAATTGACACATCAGCTTGGATTGAATATTTTAGAGGGAATCCGGAAACTGAAAATATTGAATAATCTAGAAATATACACATTTGATAAGCATTTTAAATTGATGTCAAATGTATTTGATTTTAAAATATATAATAAAATCTAAAGAGCGTCACTACCGATGACGCAGCATGTCGTTTGTTTGCTTCGTGCATCAAAATTACCAGAAGTTTTTAAGAATTTGTGAGATTTCATTTTCTTATTTGTCTTGTTGAGCTGTTTCTTGTTCACTCGAATGCTCCATCTTTCAGATATTCCTGACGGGTTCAAATCCAAACCCCTAATCCCTTATCCTTGAAATCTTTTAAAGACAAGGGGGAGTCCTCCGTGATTTCATCCCTGAAATCAAGTCGGACGAGGGAAGTCCTGCGTCGTGCAGGGTTAAAGAGGAAAATTTAAATTTCAAAAGAGATTTTGTTTCTGAATATTTTATGTGTTATTTTTAATGAAATGAGGGATTTAAGGAAGAGAGTCATCTTGCCGGATAAAAGATGAAGCAGGATTATTTTATCATTGCGTATATGTGGAGTTATAGGCTTGGGCTGGTTTTTTGAAGAAGAGCCCACAGCCGTGACTTATAAATTATGGTTGAAAATTATAATGATTTCGAATATAAGATATTGAGGTTACTAATGAACGAGAGTGCTACAAAATATTTTAAAGAATACAAAAGTAAACTTGGTTTTACAAATCAAAATCAAGCAAAAGATTATTTGGCTGCAAAAAATATTACCCCTTCTGTTGATTACAAGTATATCGCTTGTTTAAATGATAGAATAATTGATATTCTTAAAAAAATTAATAGTATAATTCATGTTGATTCACAAAGAAAAGATTTAGATGATTTTATAAAAATGAAAGTTTTTATTGTTTATCAAACAATAAAAAAGAATGATATTATTCCAAGATTAAATAATCAAGGGAGAAGACCGGAAGAAGTTCTTTTTTCTTGGTTAAGAGGGTTTGTAATATCTGAATATTTTTCTCCTTCTATTTCAAAGATATTTAGTATTAAAATTGATTCTATATTGAAGATTGGAGATGATGATTTCAATAATATAGACACATTTAAGAGAAGTCCACAGGCTGATTTAAAGTTTGTCAAAAATGGTAAAACTGTTAGAATTGAAGTTCAGTCTGGTTTTCAAGGAATCAATGATATTAAGCAACATAAAGTTTTGGAAGCAAAAAGAATATTTAATCAACTCGGAGACCTAACCGTTTGTGTCCATTTTGATTTATTTAATGGTCAGGTTGCATTTGTTAGATTAGATAATATTGATGATAATGATATTAATTGGGTTACAAGGCAGCAAATGGAAGGGCAAACTGTTTTTTCTATCGACCAAAATTTATTTGAATGGAGATTACTGGATTCCATTCCAAAATATTCGGATTTGAGTATTGAAATATGAAAAAATTAACAGCTGTTGACTTATTTTCCGGTGCAGGTGGTTTATCTATTGGGATCGAAAGAGCTGGTTTTGAAGTAATTTTAGCAAATGAAATTGAGAAAGATTTTGCAAAAACCTACTCTTTAAATCATCCAAATACAAAAATACTAAATTGTGATATTCATACCGTTGATTTTACTTGTGAGCTATCTACTTTAGGAATAGAGATAGGAGCAATTGATTTATTATGCGGTGGGCCACCATGTCAAGGATTTAGTACAGTTGGTTCAAAAAATAAAAAAGATCCTCGAAATAGCCTGTTTTACGAATTTATTAGAGCAACAATAGAAATAAAGCCTAAATATATATTATTTGAAAATGTATCTGGTTTTAAAAAAATGTATAATGGTGAAGCATATAAAACTGTATTGAATGAGCTTAAAGAATTAGGCTATAATTCAATTTCTTCAGTACTTGAAGCATCTGATTATGGATTACCACAAAATAGACAAAGAACAATTATTCTTGGGTGGCGTAACGAGTGTATTCCACTATCATTTCCTGAAATAACTCACTTTCAAGAAATAAATTTATTTGGTGGTAGTAAGAAGCTATGTTTAATGGATGCAATAAGCGATTTACCACCATTGGGTTTTAATGATGAGAAGCATTTTTATTTTTGCTCACCACAAAATAATTATCAAAAAAAATTGAGAGGTAATGAAACTGTTTTAACTGAACATAATTCATCAGATTATGGTGAAAAAATGAAAAAAATTTTAAAATTAGTACCCGAAGGTGGAACAGTTGATGATTTACCTGAGTATTTAAGACCCAAAAATTATTTCAAGAATACATACTCGAGGCTTTTACCTTATCAGCCATCACCTACAATTACAAGAAATTTTGGAACGCCGTCTTCTTCAAGATGTATTCATCCATTTCAACCAAGAGCATTAAGTACTAGAGAAGGAGCAAGACTGCAAGGATTTCCTGATAGTTATAAATTTTTTGGTAGTAAAACATCAAAGAATCTTCAAATTGGTAATGCTGTTCCGCCGATTTTCGGTGAAGTTATTGCTAATGAAATTGTAAATAAAATAATTTATAATAATAAAACCAAAATTATTGATAATTATGCGACATCCGTGTCGCATCTTGTTGGAGTTTCATAGTTCAGTCGCACAACCGATAACAGCGTGTAGCTGGTTTCCATCAAAATGAAAATCCGCTCAAATCTTTGAGATCATCCAGTGAGGAGCCGTTTTTTTCCTTGATGATTTTATCGGCGGGGATTTCACGGATAAATCTGGATTTGGCAAGGAATTCATAGTTGCGGTTTCGAAAATAGGTTTTGGGGTAGGAGAGGGAGAGATGTTTTTTGGCTCGGGTGACGGCGACATAAAAAAGGCGTCGTTCTTCTTCCAGATTTTCTTCGGTGGAAACTGAAAGGTAGTGGGGAAAAATCTCTTCAGCCAGCCCTGTGATAAAAACACTGTCAAACTCAAGCCCTTTGCAGCTATGCACCGTGGTTAAAAATATTTTTTTCTCGGCAAAACTTTCCTTATCATTTTCATTTTGAGAGTGATCGAGTAAGGAAAGCTGAGCCAGAAAATTTTCAAACGAGGGGGCTTCATCCTCCTGAAAGTAGGAATCGTAATAGCGTTTGAGTTCGTTTAGATTTTCAATTCTTTCGGCTTCATTGTCATAAGTGTCTAAGAATTTTTTATAGTCTGTGGCGTCCAGTAAAATATCCAGCACTTTTTCCGGGTTTTTTCCCGAGAGTTCGTAAAGCTCGGAAATCAGGAGGTAAAAGTTTTTGAGTTCTTTGATCACAGAGGGTTTAAGCGAGGGTTTGACTTGATCTCGGTAAATCTTTTCAAGGGTTTCAAAAAGAGAGAGGTTTTGCTCATCTGCCAGTTTAGAAAGTTTTTCCACTGAGACATCGCCGATGCCTCTTAAGGGAATATTGACAATCCGTTTAAAAGCCAGATCATCTTTCGGGTTGATAATCAATCGGAAATAAGCGATCACATCTTTGATTTCTTTCCGGTCAAAAAAGCTTTTTGTGCCTAAAATGGTGTAGGAAAGGCGGGACTGGTTTAATACGGTTTCAAAGATTCTGGACTGGGCGTTGGTGCGGTAGATCACAGCCAGCTTCCAATCGGGGTGTTCTTCGCTTAAAACGAGCATTTTTTGGCAGATTTCCTGGGCTTCTGTTTTATCGTTTTCGGATGCGAAAAGAGAGGGCAGGGTGTTTTGAAAAGAAGAGTGTACGGCTTTGAGTTCCTTACCGAGACGGTTTTTATTATTGGAAATGACAAAATTGGCAAGGTCTAAAATTTCAGGTGTTGAACGGTAGTTTTGAACCACTTTGATCAAAACCAGATCTTTAAAATCTTTGGGGACAGAAAGAATATTTTCAATCGCTGCTCCCCTGAAACTGTAAATCGACTGGTCGTCGTCTCCCACCATGGTCAGGTTTTTCCCGTCTGGTTTCATTAAAAGCGTTAAAAGAAGGTATTGGCTTTTATTGGTATCCTGAAACTCATCGACTAAAATATAGTCAAACTGTTTCTGCCAATACGCCCTGATTTCCGGTTCCTGATAGAGGAGCTTGACCGGATTGACAATCAGGTCGTCAAAATCCATGGTGTTGTTTTTCAGAAGATAGTTATTGTAGTCCTGATAGAGTTTGGAGAGTTCGATCCAGTATTCATCGGCTTTCGTTTCTCCCAGATGGAAAAGGTCTTCGGCTTCCAAAAAATTATTTTTAGCCCGGGAAATATCTTCTTTTACTCTTCCGATTTTATCCAGATGAAGGTATTTTTTTTCCTTGATCAGTTCTTTTAAAAGCTTGTTTTGATCGTCTGTATCCGTGATTGTAAATTGAGGGGTATAGCCGAGCTGTTTGGCGTGAAATCGGAGCATTCTGGCGCAGACTGAGTGAAAAGTCCCGATCCAGAGGTTTTTGAAAACAGGGTTGATTTGAGTGTGATTCATGATAAGAGTATAAGTTCTTTCTTTCATCTCTCCGGCGGCTTTGTTGGTGAAAGTAAGGGCAAGAATTTTTTCTGCTCTGATATTTTTTTCAGCAATCAGATAAGCGGTTTTATAGGTAATCACCCGGGTCTTTCCGGTGCCCGCGCCCGATAAAACCAAAACTGGGTGTTCTGTTTCCAAAACAGCTTGAATCTGTTCGGTATTTAAATTGTTTTCTATTTTTTTCATAAACATGGATTGCTCTTTGTTTTATTTAAAAAAAAACTTTCTGTTATTCAAAGTTTAAAAAAGGTTTTGAATAGTTCATATTGATTCCTTTTTCACAAGGAAAGGAAAAAACCTGTCGAAGTGAGCTTAAGACAGAGACCCGACGGGTATGCTATTTAAAATATAACTAAAAAATACTGTTTTACAAAATCGTTTGTTCATCTAACAGAAATTCCCGGTAGCAATTTTTTTTGTGGCAAGGATTAGGAATCTTTGTTCTATCAATCTGTTTGTCAACCCTGGAAAACCCTAAAGATTTTTTACCCACAAACCCCCAGCCCCTTATCTCCCAGAGGAAGACAAGGGGAGTTT
>Ga0209518_1001431_pt1 | contig 25596 bp, 47 predicted proteins | sample RifGroB1_FD_183993 | JGI IMG/M metagenome (GOLD analysis project Ga0209518, IMG submission 183993) | Groundwater microbial communities from Rifle, Colorado, USA - Groundwater B1 (SPAdes) (version 2) | ecosystem: Environmental > Aquatic > Deep subsurface > Groundwater | place: Rifle, Colorado...
AAGATTTTAGCTAAATCAATTTTCATGTCTTTACAGATATCTACAACACTAGTACCTTCAGTCTCAAAAAGAATTACATAAGAATGATCATCCTTTTCAATAAACTTTTTCATAAGGTTGATAGTGAAATAACTTTTACCTGTAGAAGAAGGGCCAGCTATACCAACCCTTTTCCCAAGAAAAATACCCTTATAAATATCCCCATCAGAGAACATACAATTTAGTACAGGAATGCCGGTGTCAAAAAATTCATCATAAGTGTAAGGATTATTATCATCACTCATGATAACTGCGCCATTACCTATTGATTTTTTCAAACGTTCCAAAGGATTTTTTGCCATTAATTAACTCCCATTAATATTAAAATAGTACCTTAATGTAAACTCATACTTTACATTAAGGCGAATTTCTAAAAGTTTAACCACGATACTCAGACTTAAGATTATAAATCCTATTCTTAATACTACATAAACGGTTAGTCACTATGGAAAGTTCATATTCCATATTACACATAGGAGACTCTTTCTCTGCCTTACTCTCACATTTATCTTCATTGTATTGAAGTAACATACCACTATCATAAATCTTCTCATAAAGTTCATGAAAGGCTTCCTCAAGATAAGTGGTCATATCTCTTAGATTCACGATTTGTTGATGAAATGGTGAAACTTCTTTAACACAACAATCATTGGCAAGGCTACCATTACCCAAACTACCAGAACCAATTTTATTCATCTTCATTTCTCCTTAAGTTAATTTTTATTAGTACTTCCGAAACCACCTTCACCACGATTAGTTTCTTCTAATGTTTCAACTTCATTAAATTCTACTCGCTCATGTTTAGCAATTACTAACTGAGCAATTCTATCACCATGATTAATTATAAATGGAATGTGGTCAGTGTTAGTGAGGATTACACCTACCTCGCCAGTATAATCAGCATCGATCGTGCCGGGGGAATTTAGGACAGTGATACCATACTTGAGAGCATTACCAGAACGAGGGCGAACTTGACCTTCATAACCTTGAGGGATAGAAATAGAAATACCAGTTTTAATCAATTTCCGTTCGCCACACTGAAGACAAACAGTTTCATCTAGACAAGCATGAAGATCTAGGCCAGCACTAAATTCTGTTTGATGTTGAGGGATGATTGCCTTGGGATTTTTCTTAACTACGTTAATTTTCACATTTAACTCCTTCTAAATTTTTATTCATTATTATACCACTAGAGTAATTATTAGTCAATCATTTTCTTTAAGAAATTTAATTGGTATCCCTCTATATTCCTCATACAATCCAAAACCACGGAAATACTTATACTCATCAAACTCTTCATCGTCGAGACAAAATGCCTCTATAACCTTACCAGAGTTAATAGCAGATTCAACAACTTTATCTAATTGTTGTAAAATGTTATCACGATAAATTACCCTCATTATTTCTCCTCAAGTTTCTTTAACAAATCAAAAAATACATCACAGTCAATACTCACGATTGCCTTATCTCTATCTCGCCTTGTCACTAAAAGCCAATTAGTATTAGGTAAGATATTCTTTCTCGCTTGTTCCACTGCTGATTTAAAACTGAATGAATTTCCTGCTTTTGCTTCGACAGACCATTTAAATTTCTCCTTGGCGATTCCAGTTAACCTAACATCAGTTCCAGATTGTCCCATCTCGCGTCCACAAATCATCTCGTCTTTGCCAATAGGTAGGTTTAAGAGTTCTCCTATTTTTTTAGCAACATCATTCTGAAGATTTCTACCCTTTGCCTTGGCTGAGGACGTTTTGATTTTGGCCTTAACTTTAGGTTCAAAGAAACTTCCAGTATTAAAATTAGTATACCCTAAAATTTTATCCTTCTTACCTTCAGGACAATTTAAATGGAATTCTCTATGGAACTCTTTTGTTTTACCACAATTCTTACACTTAATTTTAGCTTCAGCTTCTTCTTTTTTATTCATCTGATTCCTTTAATTTCTTTAAAAGGTAAGCTAACAAATCTTCAGATAAGATATGTCCTATACAACATCCAGTGACAGCACACCTATAACTATTTTTAGCTTTAGGATTAAAGGAGTGACACCTATAACACTCTTCTTCAATACTTAAAGCGTCAATTAACTTTTTAAACCTGCCATTATCAATATTAATTAACTTTTCCTTGAGATTCATTCATTACCTCTAACGAAATTTATCTTTTGTCCTAAGAGTCTATTTGTTCTCAAGACAAAAGATAATATAGTGTTAATTAATTGGAGCTAAGACGACACAAGGAGGAGTTGAAGATTTAAATTCTTGCCACTCATCCCTTTCCATACAAGCGTCCTCGGCACTCCAATTTGTAGAATAAACGTCACCACTCCAAGTGCTATCAGCTTCATAAACAGCATCAGGATCTACACAGGATAATGGGCTATAACCATTTCCCTCTGCATCCTTTTGAAGGATAACAATAGAGTCTTGTGGCATCAATTGAAGTTCAGCAATTAACTCTTTAACTGTCATTAGAATATAATCTCCTGTTTAAGTTCTTCCTTAACTTCACTAGGATCATCGAGGACTAAAATTTTACGAAGACAATTACAGATAATGGGAATGTTATGAGTGACATCGAATCCTTTATGAAGTCTGCCTAAACATTTAGAGCAACCTTTAGGAACTTCGCTAGTCTTACACGTAAAAGGTTTACCATCTCGCATCGTATGACCATAACAATCAATCGTCACATCATAAGTTTTCTTCTGTTCAATTACTACTTGATCTTCAACCATTAATATTTCTCCTCTAGGTAATAGTGGGTGTTATATACTTGGTATTTCCTACCAGCAAATTTATCTTTAATATTTTCCTCACCAACAATAAACTTAAGATTATCAGTTTCAGCACATCTAGTGTTACCAAGAATTTGAGTTATTCCTAATACTCTGCAAATACTAATAATCATCTCATAATGATAACGAACTTCTCTAAGGTTAGCTACACGAACAAGAGTTAAGGTATTAGTGTTATAACCTTCACTAAGAAGATTAACGATATTTAATACATCTCGGTTAGTCCTACCTGTTTGTCTATACTTAATCTGATCAAAAGCTTGTTTACCCTTACAACGAAGATTATGAAGGATAAAAGATTCCCTCTTAGGATTATCAAGAAGATGATCTAGAATTTTTGTGTCACTAATTTTGTTAATTTCGTCGTGCCACGAATGAGCACAAGGTACACACCCAAATCTTATCCTACGAAAATGTTTACTCTTACTATCACACCAAGGACAAATCATATAGTCTCCAATTATTTTATATAACCACACTCAGGGGTAACACACTTCTTTACTCCAAAGAAAGGTTTACTTTTCAAGACACGCTCACCGCAACGAGGACACAAACAGGCAGAAGGGTGAAATTTCAAAGATTCCTTTTCATCATTCATTTTAAATAATCTCCAATTTGGTAAATCTTTGTTTAGTTGCTAGGTAACTGATATCAGCTAATTGTTTAAAGCGTTCATCATGAGTAATAAAATTAATACTATAATCCTTAGACTTAAATAGGGTGAATATTTTCTCAACTCCTAAAACATCGTCCATATCTCCCATTGTCTCATCAAAACAAATCAAATTACAGTTAACATTATTTTTCAGCTTACTAATCTCAAGAAAACTAAACATTAATGCTAAGTCACATCTTTGCTTCTCTCCTGAACTAAATGACGTATAACTTGTTCCAGCATTTTTACTAACTATCTTTTCCTCTAATTCATCATTAAAAATGATCTTATATTTTGCCTCAAGAATCTCAAGATAATTATTGACGTAAGAGTTAAGGACTGGCACATATTTATTGATGATGTAACGCTTGATTCCTTTATCACTGATTAATTTCTGTACTATTGTAACATTTTTCTTCTCATTAGTCAAGGTAATCTTTTCGCCAAGTTTATTATCTTTCTCTATATTAAGAGAATCTAATTTCGTTTGATTATCAGAACCAACTTCAACAACCCTGTTTAATTCAGCCTTAAGTTGAATTATTTTTTGAGAATTATTGTTAGCCAATATTTCATTTTTAGAAATCTGCAACTGAGTTTTAGAGAGAAAATCTTGAATCTCCAGATCACCATTCTCAGCATTCTTGACCTTAACCATCCTGTCATCAGCGACTTTTTTCTTTTCATTTAAAATCTCCAAGTCCTTCTTAGCTTGGTCTAGTCTTTGCGCTGAATCTAGGATTTCCTGATTACAGGTAGGACAGACATTACCCTTAGAATAAAAGTTTATGTCCTTATTTACCCTATTCACCTCAGAGGAAATATTAGCTAAGGATGTTACTACCTTATCTTTGTAATCAAGGAACTTTCTTAACTCCTTACGATTCTCTTTATACTTCTTTAACTCACATTCTAAGTCAACGTTAATGTTTCCCATTTCGATATTTTCGTCTTCTAAACTTATAATGAGATTTTTGATTTCTAATTTACGTTCTTCGCCAGTATTAACCTCTTTCTCAATGAAATCCTCAATCAACTCAATGTTACTGTTGATTCTTTCAACATCTTTATCTAAGAATAATTCATCTTGTTTAAGTTGAGTGAGCCGCTTCTTGATATTATCATTCATCTCTGAGAGTAAGGTGATACCTAAGATAGTTTCAATGAACTGTCTCTTATCCTTAGCCTCAAGTTCTAGGAATGGAGTGTAAAAACGATTAGAGATAATTAAGATTTGTTTAATGATGGAAGGGGTTAAGCCAGTGATACCCTCTAGAATTTCCTGATAATCTTTGGTGTGAGATTCTTCATCAATCTTGTGTTCTTTATCTCTTCCACCCTTATAGATTTCAAATAAATTAGGTTTAATTCCTCTTCTGAGGAAGTATGAGATTTCATTAATCTTAAAGGAGAGTTCAACTAGGCAATCTTTTTTGTTAGTCGCGTTGACTAGATCACCCTTATTGATATCACGATAAGGTTTGCCAGTGAGAACAAAATATAAGGATTCTATAATGGCGCTCTTACCCGCCCCATTCCTGCCGCTTATGACAGACACTTGACCTTTATTGAAATTAAAGGTTGTGGGTGCATTGCCATAGCTCAAAAAATTCTTGATGGTTATATCTAAAATTTGCATTAATTATTCCCTATAATCGTCGTAAATTTCAATTACACCCAACCAATCATCTTCATGAATAAAATCCTCAAATTTATAATGTTCGTGTGCTGATTCCATATGAATAATAATTTTACCAACCTCTTTAATCAAAGCAGTTACATCATCAATAGTGTTTAACTCAACACTATAAATAAATTTTCTATCCTCTTCATCATCCCAACTTTTTAAACGGGATTTATAAAGTTCAGCAGACTCACAGGGTTTACATTTCAAATCCCAATCTGTAGTTCTAAAAATTACATATTTCATTTTCCATACTCCATCAGTTCGTCTAAGGTGTCCCACATTTTCATGTAAGAAAATTCATCATAACGTAAGGTATCACGAAAATATTGATACTCACTCTTATACATCTTATAATGACGCTCACCTTTAGGACTTCTACGAACGTTCTGAATCCTATCAGCAAGTTTTACCACAATAGCTCTATCGTCTTCTCTTATCATAGGATAAGTACTTTTATGTCTTTGTTCTCTATTATTACCACCTTTATCAGTAACTAACCAGACAATATTGTATACACGTTCACCAAAAGCGTTAACTAAATATGATGAGGTTGTATCAGTGTCCTCAAGAGTATCATGAAGCAAAGAAGCTAAAATGACATCTTCAGAAAATTCATAATCAATGATCTCATGAAGCAAAAAATGACATACCCCAAACAAGTGATTGTTATAATAATCTAATCCATGTTTCTCAATAGCAAAATTAGCTGCTTTAAGAAATAACTCATGAAATTTATAATCTTCTTCATCCATTAACATATCATTTCCAGTTGTACCATCCATGAGCGTTACGTTGTCCTTTGCGTCTTGGTTTCTTGTCTTCGCAATACGAGAGTGTATCTTCAGGAGGTTCATAACACGATAACATATCTTCTAAATCCCTTCTAAGTATATATTCGTCTTCAACCAATAATACTTTCTGAAGACTTTTATCATGAATCTCAGACTCATCAACAATTATACAATCAACATTAGCTTCCTTCAACTTATCTTCAATAGCTTTTCGCATAACTAAATCTATTCCCGCACCAATCAACGCAATCTTATGATTCATCTCACGATTCCTTTAGATTGTAATCTGAGCTATAAATAATCTTCCATCTGGTAATAGAATTAAACACTCACCTTTGGCTTCTCTATCATCTCGGTTTAGAATTATTGCTTTTTGAGGAGATTCCATTAAATATTTATGAGGTAACAGATTTGCTAATTTATGTTTTCCTCTAACCGACATACCATCGATTGCAGAATTCCATAAAGATGTTTCGTCGAGTTCGTTTTCAATATTCATCTCATCATCACTTTCTTATATTCTTCCTCAAAAATCCTAACGATATCGTCTTTATTATCTAATGCTTCAGTCTCAACATATTCATTCCAAAGCTCAATCACGCTACCATTATAATTCACAGTTGAATCTAAGGTAATTGATTCTACCATAAAATTATCTACGATGTCAAGGTTAATTATCTCATCTGTCATTTTTTGAATCAGTTTGTTCATAGGAATACTTTGTTCACAATTTATGAACAAGCGAACATTCTTACATTTCAAATCATCAATATTAAAATCATCCTTCTCAATATCAACCTCAACATGATAATAGTTAGGATTCTTTAATAATTCTAATTCGCCATTAGTATCGTTAAACACTCCAATATGCTTATTTTCGTTACAGTCACCCCAATTCATTTCATAGGGAGCGCCAAGGTAGGTAATGTTGCCCCTCTCGCTATAACAATGATAATGACCAGAGATAACTTTATCAAATTTATTTAGGAGTTCTCGGTCAATGGTGTCATGAAGAGAATTAATCCCCTTCATTAATTTAAACCCCGCCAACTCAAAATGACCGATAAGATATTTAGCCTTAGTTTCCTCTAAGGCTTTACTAATTTGTTCAACGTTAGATTCATTAATCCATGATGAGTAAAATATCTTTTCTGGACTGTAATGATACGGATTGGCTATCACGGCACTGTCAAGGAAATGTGAGGGGGAGTTTAATTCATTAGTATTTTTAAAATAACAATCATGATTACCTAAACATACTGTACCCAATTTAGGTTCGATCATACCCAAGAACCATTTAGCTAATTTCATAGCGTGTAACGAAATAGCCTTACGATTATGAAACAGATCACCCAAGAGACACACACTATCTATTTCAGGATCGTTAACTTGTCTAATAATCCATTCTAACGATTCTTTCTGATACTTAAGAAAGTTTTCATCTGATTCGTTAATACCAATGTGTAAATCGCCTATTAGGATTTGTTTCATAATTTCAACTTCTCCATCGTAAATCTATCTTGAACGAAACAAATATAATCTCCTTGAATATTACTAAAGTTAACATACTCTGGAATAGATATAAACCAAGAAAATCCTAATCTAGTTCTATATGACTCTGGAAATATAACACTCCAACCATCATCAGGATTATAACCTTTCTTAATCATATATTCCCTGATAGGTTCAGGAGGAATCAGTTTCATAACTTCTTTAATTTTCTCTAATGTTAATGGTTCTGAAGCTGAATAATCATTTGAGACTGAATTTGCTCCACTTATAAAATTAAACGCTAACTTATCAAAATAATCATTCATTATACACCAGCCTTTGCCCAATAATTATACCATAACACTTTACAGCACAATTCAAAATCTTCTCCACCATAAAGTTTCTCATAACTCTTTATCATATTTCTAATTATATTCAGCCTATCATAATAATGATGACCAGAACTAGAATAAGTAAAACTCTTCATCGTTCTCATAATCTTATAGAAGTCTTTTTCATAATCATTCATCACCTTTATCAACTCCTTATATTTAAGGGTTTCATTAAAATATATCCTCGAAATTTAATTCTTCAGTAACCTTCTTTAGTATATCTCCGTGACACTTCTTAGGTTTACAATAACACACCAACGTTTTACCTAATAGAGATTTAACTTTTAATTTGAAATCTTCGTCGCTGAATATCCTAGTTCTTAAATATTTTTCATAACAAACCAAAGTACTTCCATTTGTGGTATGAACTTTACCACAAATTATACAATTAACATATTTTAATATTGGATTACCAAATGTAAATGGTCTTCCAATATAAACAAAACCATCTTGATCACCGTCTTTCTTTTGGAAAGAAATTGGCGCTTCCTTAATATTAATTACTCTTGTCATTCATTCTCATCTTCCTCTTCATAATCTTCAGAGTATTCTTCCTCAACTACCTCTTCACTAAATTCATCATCATAAACTTCATCTTTTTCTAATTCTAAGGTAGCAATAGTAGCAGTAGCAGCATACATTTTTAATCTAATTTCATCTGGAATAACTAAGGTAATATGATATTCATTCTCAGTCGCATTAATTAGATCAGATAATTCTTTCCACTTACGATTTTGATAAAGCCACTCAGCATTATTTACTTTTTGAAATTCATTTTCAATGGTGGTTTGAAAATAAGCGAAAGGGTTATCTCTATTTAAATCAAAACTACCTGCATACTTCATACAACGTTCATAAGCCGCAACAATCATATCTTCTCGGAATGACCAATTATAATACTTAGATTTCCTTGAGATGTGTTGAGCCATAGTGAAGAACATAATATGAAGCCGTTCAGGTGCCTCACCAGTTTCTTTATATTCACTTAATGCCTTATGTAGATCAGCCTTGTCTACATAATTAGTCTTTGATGGTCTTGCCATAAATTATTTACTTTCTTTAATTAAATGTTTAGTAATATCAATTACACCAGAAACTTGATTAGATAATCTACGATCATTATAGAATACATTTCCTTCTACAAATTCCAGAGAAGTTTTCTTTGGCATAAGTGACATCAGTAAACTTAACGCATTTGTAATTTCTTCTGATTTGTCTATCATATTTAATTCCCTTAATTAAGTCCAACTATAAACAATATCTAATAAATCATCTAATTGATGTTTAAGAAAGGTCTTTTCATATCTATCCTCACCACCATACTGAGGTGATTCAAAGAGAACCCAAACATCATAAACCTTACAAACAGTTCCACCACCTTCTTCAAACCAATTTAAATATAACTCATCACCATGACGCATGTTAAAAAGGTTTTGTAGGTCTTTTTCTCTCTGAGTCATAATTAATCCTTACCAGTAAATTAAAAATTTAATAATCCAATGAGCAAAAATTCCAGTCGCAACAGATCCATCTTCCATTGAAAGTTCAAGAGGAGACTCAGAATCAATTGTAATTTCGTTATCTTCTAAAGCTTTCAATTCATCTTCATTTAACATAATTTAATCCTTACGTAATTTTCGTTTCCAATTTTCCATGAATTGTTTGAGAAAGGATTCATTCATTTTATTACTTAACTTTCTCAAATCCCAAAGATGATCATTTACCTTCTTTGAACACTCAGAACAAATATCCTTAATTTTGTCGGTTTGATATTGAGGATTTAGTTGTTGTAAATATTGTTCAGACTTACCACACATATCACAGGCCATAATTAATTCTCCTCTTCTGGATTAAACTGAAATCCACATGACGAACAAACCATACCATCTAATCCCATAATTGTATTATAACTTCCACACTCAGGGCAATCATATTCATCTATAGATCCCGCTTGACGTTCAGTGTAATCCGTTTCCGGTATTTTGATATTACAAATATGATTTTGGTTATAACAACCACAAGGATATTCTTTAAACACATCCACATCAACACAATGAACACAACCAACTTTAACAGTTACATATTGACCAATATAAGGAATCAATGAATCGTGTTGCCAATCACTGTTTACAAATTTAACAACTCCACCCTTACGCACCATTCTCCATCCATATTCGGATACACCATCAGGAGCAAGAACATCATTAGGATATCCGTTTAATCTTTCTCCTCGTCTTCTTTTACTCATTATCCCACCCATCATCATTCCAAGATTTTTCGTATTCCTCTAAATAAGATTCAGGAACGATTTCATAATTTGTATTCAACATAGCTAACTCATCTTTACTTAACATAATTAACTCCTTATCGATTTATTAATTTATATTTTAACACTAATTAGGTAAGAAGTCAAGGTTAAAATTCGTCAAAAGATAAATAAATTACGATCACCTAAAAATAAAGCTTGACTTCTTAAATTAAACCGTGTATAATGTCAAATTATTAAATCGATAATCCGAAATTAATCTGAGCATAATCCGAAATTAAATCTAATTTAACTTGAAGTAGGTGAGGGGAAAGAATCAAATTGTAATTTTATATTCAGTTTAACTTTTGGTTAGAGTGAGTCTATTTAATGCGCGGTTGATCTGGCGGCGTACAAAGGGTGAATATAAAATAGCTACCACCGTGGGATTCTATTCGCAGGTAGCGGGTCAGGGACATTACTACAGACCTAGAATAGCCTCTGCTAAGAGAGTGAAAGTGTAGTTAAAGTCAATTCACTTAGTTGGTAATTGACCCCTAGTGTATTCCAAAAATGAATGCGTGTTAACTAGAGTGTCTAAACTAGATGTAAAAATCTAGGATAGTAGAGGTTTGCCCTTTAGGAGCAAAATCTTAAATATTATAATATTTAATCAAATAAGATTATAAACGAGCGAAGCGAGTTATGAGCGAAGCGAATACATTATAATTAATGGCTAGAACTATATCCATAAGGTGAATAATGAATAAATTTTGTAAAGTAATCTGTGAAGATACTCAAGAAATAGTTTTCACTTATGAAGATTACATGAAAACTAAACATTGGAAATTAACTAGAGACAAATTTAAGAAATCAAATAAGACTAATGGTAGATGTTATGTTTGTAATTCAAAATACGAAATTCATTATCATCATTTAACTTATGATCGTATAGGTAAAGAAAGATTAACAGATTTAATTGAGTTATGTTCTTATTGCCATAGGAAGGTACATAATAGAATATCTAGAGAAATTTCTGAAGTAAAGAATTCAATGTTTATTGTGGACTTACTTAAAGAGGAAAGAAACAAAGATTTTTATTATAAGAAATTTAATTCACCAAAACCTATTTCTATTAAGAACAGATTTAAATGTTCTGGCAAAAGATATGAATCAAATAGATCAGATATGTTAAAGTACTTAGAGATATTTGGTATCACATATAATATTACTGATATTCCCAAAAACGAAATATTACTTAGTAAGGTTCTCTCTATAAATGAGAAATGTAAAATTTATGAGGATGAAACAATATCTGATTATATTGGCAGATTAATGAATAATCATTATAATCAAAGAAGAGAAAAGGAACTACAAAGATTATCTGATTTAGAAAAGACTAGAATGACCAGACAAAATAATAGGTAGACTAAGATTTCTAATTAGTCTACCTATTAAAGTTTCAATCCATTTCGCTTCGCTCATGGAACTTCGTAGTATATATTTTCCTTTGATATATTTATATCTTTCTTAGCTAATACTACTCCTTTACTAAATGAATTATATCTAGCACTACCCATACTATAAGGATTTTCATATTCATCTCCATTCAATATGTATTCTCTATATCCACTAAAGAAATATATTAGATGAGTGGTGTTACTATCTTGATTGCTATTCAACTCTTTAATAATATCTTCCATCATATCAAATGAACTAATTTTAAGACCCATCATTATTCTCCTTTGTTAATTTTGTAAACAAATACTCTTAATCCCCTTGAGGTTGCATAATCAATCATATGCTGCGTACCTTTACTCCCATTAGTCACAGCAATTAATGAGTCAGCATAATCTCCCATTTGTTTATTACGAATAGGACCAGCGGCATTCTTGAGATTTTTCCAGTCAGCAGGAAACTCCTTAATCTTAATGTTATGCTCCTTGGCGTATTGTTCACCTAAAGTATCAACTCCCTTAGCTTTACCAGATACCACCTCAGTAATATTAAATCCACTTTTCTTAATTGCTTTTAATACTAAAGAATAATCAGTGATATCTCGACTACCAGCTATAATAGTCTTACCTTCATATTGTAAGTTTTCTCTAATCTTCATGATCATCTTACCTAAGTAATTCTTCCCCTCAATATCAACACATTTGTCACAAACACAATCTCCAAAGTGGTTATCGTGCCACAGGTTTTGTTCGATGATCTGTTTATTTCCAGTTTCAAGTAACCAAGATTTACAAGGCTCTTTCTCAAATTTTTGTTTAAGAAGATGCCACATAATCTTATTTTTAATCTCGGCCCAATCATGTCTAATTTTAACAGTCTTACTTAATTTTTTAATTTCTCCTGAAGAATATTGATCACTGACACAAGTCTTCTTCCATTCTTCATCAAGAGACTTAGCTGATTGATAAGCATGTTCAACTGAGATAAATTTGACTCCATGTAAAATAACTGGAACCTCAAACATGTTACTCAACCATCTATAGTTACCTCTGAATTTATTAATCATTTCTGCTCCCACTTATCACAGATTTCGTCCCCATCAAAGATATCATAAAATTCAGAATGATTAATATCCTTACGAATACACTCACTAAATCCATCAAAATAACTATGAGATTTACAAGTCCAGCATTTTTTGTTAGCTGGATTAAATGAACATTTTAATTCATGTGTTGCTATAATGTTAGGGCTTTCGTTAGTTTCAAAACAATAATTACATTTCCATATTTGTTTCATGTTTAGATATCCTTAAATTAAAACCACAGAAAAATAACAATAAGGGCCGGAATTATTATATTGAATTTTTCCGAGTCCAGTGAATTCAGACCAATGTGAAAACGATTCCTCAAATATTACGTTTTCATCTTTATAAAATTTTATTTCAAAATCTTTGTAGCTACCCATAGTGTGTTCTGTAATTAAAAAATTATCATATTTCCCTTTGTACTCTCTTACTTGATGCCAACCTAAAGAATTGTTATATTCAAATCTCATTAAAATTTTTTTATTTTTAAAATATTTAGCCATTCTATTAAGTTGTCCTCTTTTTAAATACTCTTGTTTATTAATCATTTATTTCTCTTTTCATAAAGTGATATAATATATTTTTTATAAAATTCCTCATTAGTGATTCCTTCATCAAGAGATAAAATAACGAATCCTTCCATACCATCCAGTAGAGAAAAATCAGCTCTCTCCATCAAATCAATTTGGTGTTTATAATCTTCAATCAATTTTTTAAACATTATTCTCTTTCCTTTCAGGATAAATAGTGTTATAATGTAAACTAATCGTAACAGCAATTTAACTTAAAGTCAAGAGGAAAATTATGGCAAAAATTAAATTTAAAGAGGTTAAAGATAAATGGACTTACTCAGTTTATTCCGTTAAAGATTATGGTGGTGGATGGTTTGATGTTAAGTTGTTTCGTAATGGTATGATCTGGCAAGGTTACAGTGGAACTTTGTTTGACAGTAGAGATAAGGCAAGAGATTGGGCTAAAGCAACCATAGAAGAAATAAAGGAAAATATCAAATGAACCCCTCATACAATTTAGCTGGCGGTAATAGATTTAAATTAATTTTAGGTGGCGAAAGATTTAGGAATAACCCTTTCGAGTTACAAATTTCTGGCGTAACAATGCCGGGGATGTCTAGTGGTATCACTGAGATTAATTCCCCTATGCGCCCTATCCCTCAACCGGGAGGAACATTATCTTATGATGAACTTTATGTAACCTTTATTCTCACTGAAGATTTAAGAGAGTGGATTTATATGTTCAACTGGCTCAGAGAAATTAACTTTGGCTCAGATGATTCAATGTTACCTTATTATGCAACTGGCGAATTAATTATATTAACTAATAAATTCAATCCTCTCCTAAGTTTTAGTTTTGATAATCTCTTCCCAACATTATTAGGTACTATTGATTTCACTCAAGATTTGACTTCAGTGGAAACTTTGACCAGTAACACAAGTTTTAAATTCACAGATATGAGGTTGAACCAAACATTATGAATAAATTTTGGAGATGGGTCTATAGTGTTAATGAGACTGATTTATTCTTTGTGAGAATCAGAAGAACTTTAATATTTATAAAGGAGTTCAATGATATTCGTGGAGGATTAAAGTTAAGTCAAATTGAAGTGAGTGGTGATGGAGTTTTGAGAGCCAATTTCTCAGACATAATAAATACTGATAACGCTAAGAGACAAATACAATTAGCGAAACACTTTAAAATTGAGGTGAAATAAAATGACCATTGATGAATTAATGCAAATGATTGATGAAGATTTAACTCTGAACGCTACTAACCTACAAGATAAACTTTACAAGATTCCTAATTATCATTCAAAATACCTGAGACTGTTCTTTGACTATAAGAATAAATTACTTAAACATAAACAAAGTTTGGATCTGTGTTACAAATCTAAGTACCATTATTACGCAGGTATTGAAAAAGACTGTTATGAATTTACCTTAGACAAGAAAGAAATTGAGTTTCATATTCTTAGTGATAAGGAATACAGTGATCTTAATTTGAAGGTTGAACAATATAAGCTCATAGTTCAATGTCTCGACTTAACTTTAAAGAGAGTCCAGTACCTTTCCAATGACTGTAAGAATGTTATTTCTCTACTTCAGTATTATCAGGGGGTATAGGTGCAAAAATCAACAAAACTAAAATTAGAAGATATAATATTTAAATTAAATGAAAGAAATATCACTCTTTTATCTGATTATAATGGCACGGAACATAAAATTAGATTCGTTTGGATATTATGAAAATAGAATAGTGGCAATTGATTATGGAAGTTAATCAAGATAAATAAAATTAAAAAGGTATGCAATGGTTATCATAAGAAAAGTAAATGAGTCTTACCTGAAGATTGAATGTGAGTTAGATGTAGCAAGACTTATTAGTGATAAGTTTAGCTTTATGGCAGCAAATTATCATTTTATGAAAAAGTCTCGTCCTAACTGGAATGGCCGTATCAAATTATTCGACTATAGAACTAATTTACTTCCCGCTGGTTGCTATGACAAATTAATTTCACTCTTAGATGAAAATGGATATGATCATAGGACTGAGGGAGAAGTTAAGAAGGAATTTAATGTTACCGACGAATCTCTAAGAACCTTTATGACTGATAGACTTAAGGTTGATACTAGTGAGATGAATCAGGAACAACTTGAGTATCAAATTGATGCAGCATTAATGACCTTCAAAAATAACAAAAACATTATTCTCCTTCCTACTGGTGCTGGTAAATCCTTTGCTCAGTTCTTAGTTGCTAATAAAGCTATAGCTAAGGGATTTAAAAAAATCCTCATGATTGTTCCTACGATTAACCTAGTTAATCAGATGGAATTTGATTTCTTAGATTATGGTAAGAATATACAATCGTATGGTGATCTCATACATAAAATTTATTCTGGTCAAGAAAAAACTTCAAATAAGAAAATTCACATTTCTACGTGGCAAAGTTTAAGCTCAATTATGAAAAGTAAACTAACTTTACCTAATGGTGAGCCTTGGTTGAGTCAGTTCGATTGTTTACTTGTTGATGAAGTTCACGGTGCTGAATCAGGTGTACAATTAGCTAATATTGTTTCTAGTTGTGTGAACGCTAAAATTAAACTAGGAATGACTGGAACCCTTTCAGGCGATAAGATTAAGCGTGAACAGATTGAAGCCTTATTTGGCCCTATTCTGTTCGTTTCTGATAGGGAAACAAATAAGGATATCGACACAAATTTACTTATCGAAAAAGGAATCCTCACTGACTACGATATTAAGATGTTAGTCTTTAAGTATCCTGAAGAAGAGAAGAAGAAATTTAACTCAGAATTAAAAAGAATTAAGAAAGAATTAGGTGAAAAATTTCCTGATGGTATTCCTAAAAAAGATTTACAATTAGCTAAGTATAATTTTGAGATGGATTATCTCAAGGGAAGTAAAATTAGAACTAGGAAATTATTACAACTCGTTAAGGCGACTAAGGGTAATACATTGGTACTCTTTAAGAATGTTGAGTATGGAGAATACTTAGCTGAGTTAGCTGATAAATATACAGGAAAGAAAGTTTACTTGATTCATGGAAGTATCAATAAAGATGAACGCGAAAGAATTAGACAAGTCATCGATACTGAGACTGACGTAATTTTATTTGGCAGTACTCAAATTCTTAGTACAGGGATTAACATTAAAAGTCTTTCACATTTAATATTCAGTCAAGGTTCAAAAGGAAGAATAAAAATATTTCAAAGTTTAGGTAGACTACTTAGAAAATTTGAGGGTAAGTACAGTTCAAAATTTATTGATATTGTGGATGATATCAATGGTAAGAATTTTAGTTATCAACATGCTCTAGTTAGAATAGACTTGTATGATGAACAGGCAAGTAAATATAGTATAAAAGAGATATATTTATAATATATGAAGTATCCTAAACCATTTAAATATAATGTAATCAACAAACATAAATACATAGGTGATGTAAATAACGTTGTTGGACGCTCAATGCTCGAAAAAAAGTATATGCTTCAGTTGGACACGAACCCTCAAATTAAATTTTGGAACAGTGAAGAAATTTCAATCCCTTATTACATTACGATTCAAAGACCAGATGGAAAATATGAATTATTAGATAATAAACCTCATAGATATTTTTTAGATTTTTATGTAGAGACAATTCAGGGTAATAAATTTTTAGTTGAGGTTAAGCCATATAGTCAAACACATAAACCAAGAAATAGTGCTAAGAAGAATTCTAAGACATTATTAAATGAACATTTAGTTTTCGCTAAGAATGATTCCAAATGGCGAGCGGCGAAAAGGTATGCAGAGGAAAACCATATGTCTTTTATTATTCTCACAGAGAGAGATATCAAGTAAATTGAAAGAAACTGATTACCTTTTTCAAGGGACAAGAGAATCCCTACCTCAGATTAAAAGACCACAGAAATTTCCTAAGTTAGAGATAGGAGATCTAGTGGAATTTTTTTATTTGAGTGAGACAGGTAAAAATGATTCTATCCCAAAATTACTATACATCATGAGCATAAGGAAGTCAAATCTTTTCGGCATAAATTTGAATTATTTAAGTGTCATGAAACCTGTCATCTTAGAAATTATCTTCAGAAATTTTCCAGTCAAACAAGAAGTCTATAAAGAAATCCTAAAGATAACCCTCACTCCTGAGTATAAAAATGAGGCAAGAAGGTTTTTCTTAGATAAACAAAACTTCACTACCTATGCTCTTGAGAATATAGTGAATGATGGAAGTTTTAAAAAGTTTTCATCTAAGGATGAGATAAATAATCTCATAAGGAATAATCCTATTAAAGGGAATTTAAAATAATGGCGAACTTTGATTTTGTTAGAAGATTATTTAATACAGAACGACAAGAGGATTTAGCTAAACCTATTGATCCTCTTCAGGGCAACGTTAATCTTTCTGCCTTTGAGAAAGAGCCAGAAAACAGGCAAGTTGACAATCTCAGTAACGCGACAGGTGGCTTAATTACCTACGGTAGTTATGGAACTGATAATGGTAATGATATTAAATCTATCATTAGTAATTATCGGGAAATGGCGAATCAAGCTGATGTTGCTGATGCTGTCAGAGAAATAGTTAATGAAGCTATTGTTAAGACTGAGACTGATATTGTTACGATATCCCTAGAGGACACAGAATTAGCAGAAGACACTAAAGAACAAATCGTTAAGGAATTCAATAATCTCTTAAATGTCATGGATTTTACTCATGCTGGAGACGAATATTTTCAGAGGTGGTATGTTGATGGAAGATTGTATTCTCAAAATATCTATAATACGAAAGATTCTACTGATGGAATTATAGGATTCAATGTTCTCTCCCCCTATAACTTAGAACGAGTAAAGACTGCTGAGGGGAAGCAGTACTACCTATATAAAGTGGATAAGAGTAAGAGATTTGGTGGCGGAGTTTCTTATATAGACAAATATTCTGGATTTATTATTCCAGATGATCATATTAACTTTACTCCTAGTGGTAAGAAAGATCCAACTGAGAGCTATTTTATTAGTTACTTACATGGAGCTATAGTACCTTATAATCAATTAAGACAAATCGAAGATGGAACAGTTATCTACTCCTTAACTCGTTCTATTGAGAGAAGACATTTTAAAGTTAAGACTGGTAAACTTCCTCCTATGAAAGCTGATGCTCATGCTAAGGAGATGATGAACAAGTTTAAAAATCGTGTTGTTTATGATAGAGCAACAGGATCTATTTTACAGAAAAAAGATGTCATGACCATTACTGAAGATTTTTGGTCAGCAGAAAGTGATGATGGTAGAGGGGTTAGTATTGAGCCGGTACAAGCTGGAACTGCCTTAACTGATCTTGTTGCTAACATGGAATACTATAAGAGAAATCTTCTTAAGGCTCTTATAGTTCCTTTTGGTCGTTTTGATATCGCTGGAAGTAATATTAGTTTTGGGGATAATGCCAAGGAAATTAATAGAGAAGAGTTAAGATTTGCTAAGTTTGTTAATCATCTTCGTGATAAATTTGCTAGGGGTTTATTCATTCCCATGCTTAAGAGACATTTATCTCTTAAGGGAATAGTTGACCTAGATGATTTTTGGGAAATTGAAAATAACATTAAATTTGTCTTTGCTAAGGATCAATACTTTGAGGAGACTAGTGCTCAAGAAAGATTAAGAAGTAAGCTAGAACTTTTAGGATTAGTTAAGGAATATGTTGGTAGTGGAAAATACTTAAGCCAGAAATATGTTTATACTAATGTTCTGAATATGACCGAGGAAGAAGTTAAGGAACAACAAAAACAAATTAAGCTTGAGGAAAAAGTTGGTGGTGTTACCTTTGGCGATGAAACTGATATGGGATTAGAAACTCCTGAAGGTGAGACTACCGATGTTAGTTCCTTTGGTGGGGAGGAAGTTGCTGCTCCTGAAGGTCAGAGTAATGTTCCTGATGAGGAAATTTCTAAGGAAAAAGAGACAGCAAGTGTGAGTGACTTTGGTGGGACTCCAACAGAGGAACCTAAGAAATAATGAAAAGCTATAAAGAATGGTTGAATAGAGAAGCAACCACGATGCAATTAATTTATGAGATGTTTGTGATTGGTAAGGAAGAAAAGAATTCTTACGTAGTAGCTTTTCATGACAAAATTTTCGTCTTTCCTATTGATGAGTTAGAAAAATATAAATTAAAAATTATTGATGCCATAAAAACTAAATTTAAGGAGTTTGACGAAACAGATTTGTTAGAAACTGAGACAATACAAGACTTCATAATTGTGATGTCAGAAAACTTACATGATGTATTTTTAGCTAAGATTAACAATGATAAAGAATTAGAAGTTCTCAATAAGTATATGAATGACTGGAGAACTTCATTTACAGTTCAACAAATATTAAGGACACTTAAGACTAAAAAGATTTCACGATTTGATGATGGATTTGAACCTAATGAATATATGTTACCTTTGAAGAAGAAACCAATGGAAGGATTTCATGGTACTAACACAGACAAAATTGAGAATATTCTAAGAATAGGAATGAGAAAAGATGCTGATAAAAATTTTGGTGTCTCTATTAGAATGAATAAAGATTTGTTGTTCTTCTCGACACAATTACAACAACCATTACTTCATGGTAATCTTTCATCTAAACTGAAAGACAATACAGATAAGTTTTCAGCCTTACCAGTTATCATTTCTTTTAATGTACCAGATAAAACAAAACTTAGACAAGATTTTGATATGGAAAATGCGACAGGTAAAACTGAATTATATAATCATCCGTCATTTACAGAATTAAAGAATAGGAAATCTATTACAGATGATCCAATGAGACTGAGCAAGGAACTAGGAATATATGCTTATGAAGGTAACATTTATCCTAACCACATTAATTATCTCTTAGTTCCAGACATCAAACATTTACAAAGACGTAAGAAGAACCATAGCTATAATAATGAATTTAGCGCGATAGAGATGAAGAAAATTCAGTCTAAAGAATATAAAGATTATCTCTCCTCAATTCAGAAATTAGGAATTTTATGAAGTCATATAAGGAATGGTTAACAGAAGAATCATTATCAGATATCCCTAAGAATGATTGGGCTGGAAGAATAGTCTATCATGGCACTGATAGGAAATCTTATGAGGATATTCTTAAGCGTGGCATAGACATGGAGAAGTCTAGTAAGGGATATTTTGGTAAGGGATTTTACACGACTCCAGACGAAGCCTTAGCTAAGTCTAATTATGCTGATTTTACTGGTGAGGATGAAGATGATACTGTAGTAATTAAATTAAGAGTTAATCCTAAAGCTAGGATATTAGATTTAAGAAGTGAAGAAGGATGGGATAAATATTCTAAATTAGGATTAGGAAAAGATTTAAATAGGGATGACCTAGATAAACTCATGGTAAGAAATGGTGTTGATGGTTTAGTTGATAATTCCTTTGAGGGTCTAGTTATGTATAACCCTAAAATGATCTCTGTTGTGAAGGATTAATATGAAAAAGAATTACACAGTGACAGTTAAGGGTAAGGAATCTAACTGGAGTTTAGTCGTTCAAGCTAAACCTGAACACGCTCAAGACTGGTTAGATGATGGATTAGAAGTTTATGAGTTAATTTATTCTATCCCTGTTTGGGTGGTTGAATTAGGATTAGCTAAGTATTGGATGATCTGTTCTAACATTTTTAATTTTAGAAAACCATTTAAACATTTAGACTCTGAGATAAAAGATAAATAATTAAAACTGATAAATAAAAGTAGCAGGTAAGTAATAGTAATTAGGAGTTACTATTACGGCACTAGGAGCATTTAGTGTTGTCCCTGCCTAATATTTATCTTACATTAAGGAGCGCATTATGTCAAGGAAGAAATGTAGTAAGTGTGGTGAAGAGAAAGAATTTAATTTAGAGAAATATTGTTGTGATGATTGTTTTAGAGATTACAGTAAAGAATATTATAAAAAGAGATCAAATAGAATAATATCTGATATTCCAGAAACTTTAACTTGCACTGAATGTAGGATGGTTAAGCCTATAACAGATTTTGTAAATTCAAAACACGGAAAATATGGCAAGGAAACTAATTGTAAAATCTGTTATAATTTAAAAAAGAAAATTTCATATCTTAAAAAACATCCTTTAAAAATTAAAGAGGAGTATATTATACCAATTGAGAAGAAATGTAACGGATGTGGAGAAATAAAATCATTAGAGTTGTTTGATGTAAGAAATGCTTCTCCAGATAAAAGATCTTCTCATTGTAAAGAGTGCTGCAAAAATAGAGCAAAGATTTATATCCAAAGAAACAAAACAACAGAAAAAGTAATTCCAGAAACCAAAGTGTGTTATAAATGTAAAATAGAAAAATCAAAAGAAGAGTTTTATAAATCAAATTCTTTTGTGTCTGGATTAAGCGGGATATGTAAAAGTTGTTCAAGGGAATATGAAACAAATTTGTCAGAGACGTTATTAGAAAAAAGAAGAGAACGCGATAGAAAATATTGTGAAGCTAATAAAGAATTGGTTTCTGCTAGGAAAAAAATTTATAGACAGTCATTACATGGTAAAAATAAATACGCAGAACATAAACAAAAAAGAAAAGCAAAAAAGAAAAATTTATACCATGCTAAGTATGATAGATTAGAAATATTTTCTCAATTTGATAATACGTGTTTTAAATGCGGAGCAAAAGAAAACTTACAAATAGATCACATTATACCAATAGATAGAAAAGGGCATGACGCAGAATACAACTTGTGTGTTTTGTGTAAACACTGTAATAGCAAAAACATGCATCGTGTCCTACATCTTTCTTTACTGAAGACGAGTTTGAAAATTTAATTAAGATAAAGCAAATCAGATAAATAACAATAAAGGATATCTCTCATGGAATTATTAAGAGAAAGTTATAATGATACTGCTGTAGAAGAAATTTTAGAAGAATCAACAAATGAGAAAAAATTATATCTCACTGGTATAGCTCTCCAAGGAAATATAGTAAATCAAAATTTGCGCTGGTATCCCACAGAAGTTTTAGAAAAAGCGATAAATGAACATGTAGATAAATACCTTAATAAAAACAGGAGTTTGGGCGAATTAGACCACCCCTTAACAGGTCAAGCGAGTATAAATTTAGAAAATGTTAGCCATAGATTTGTGAGTATTGAGAAGAAGGGGGATTCCTTTTATAGTAAAGCTCTGGTGCTTGATACACCTAAAGGAAAAATATTAAAGTCCTTAATTGAAGGTGGTGTAAGGGTTGGTTTTTCATCAAGGGGCTTAGGAAATATTGTTGAGGGTAAAAATGGTCAGAAGGTGGTGTCACAATACACACTGGTGGCAATCTCAGACGCCGTATATGAGCCATCGGCCCCTTTAGCTTTTCAGGATCATATTATGGAAAATTCACAATGGACTTGGGATTGCGGAATGTATGTCCAGAAAGACCTCTCAGAGTCAATAGATACATATAAAAAATTAATCTCTGAAGCAAAATCTAAGGATGTTCAGAAAGTATTAAGAAGCATCTTTAAAGATTACATAAATAAACTTTCATCATAATAGATAAATAAATATAACCATATAAGAAAAGGATTAAACAATGAAAAAGAATTTCAAGGATTTCCTATTAGAAAGTGTTATCGAAGAGAGTAACGATTTCGGTATCGAAGCAAAGAAGAATAAGTTTGTTATCAGTAAGGATGTTGTTTACAAAATTAAGGATTGTAGTGAAACCTCTGCTACTCTCGTTAATGGTGGTCAGACTAAAACTGTTGCACTTAAAAATGGTCGTTTCCCTAATACCTTTGAGTTTAGTCTAGCCGGTGAAGTTGCCAATGAGTCTAAGAATAAATCTAAGGGTAAGGTGGTTACTGAGGCTGTTAATAGTGTTAGTTTTGACTTAAGTTTTAGTTCTAGTAATGCTTCTATGGTTGATGATCCTGAAGGTGAAGTTTCTACTATCCTTAGAAATGTTGCTAAGAAGATTTCAAATGGTTCTACTCATGGCGCTGTAATGGATTCTGATGGAAATAAGATTGGTAAATTTTCTTATGACATTGATGAAGACGATGACTCAGTAGAATTTGAAGCTGATGATGATCAAGGTATTTATGACGAAAAGAAATGCGCTAAGGGTTGCACTAAATGTGGCGCTAAGATGAAAGCTGATGAAGATGGTCGTTGCCCTGAGTGTGGTGCTAAAATGCTCACTGAAGCTTCAGGTAAGATTGGTGGTCAATCACTTTACTTTGATGATGATAATCAACGTAAGAAAGCTCAACGCCTAGAATCAGCTTATGTTAAGGAACATCCTGATGCACCCTTTAAAGAAGTTAAGGCGTTCATCACCTTTGGGGTTAAGGAAGATAAACCTTATAAACAACTCATTGACACTTTCAAGGCTAAATGGAATGAGAGGGTTGGTTAATTTATGAAGACTTGGAAAGATATCCTCAAGGAATCCTCAACTAGAAATAGTTTTAAAATTACTTACGATGACGCCAACACCGTTAGTACCGATTTCAATGGCACCTTAGAAGACGCTAAGAATTACTGGAAGGTTGGACAGAAATTTAATCTTGGTGATGGTAAGGGTGGAGATAAAATGGCGAAGGTTAAGAGTGTTGAACAGATTAATTAACTTAAAAGATAAATAAATAAAAAGGGTTAATTAAAATAAATTTAAGTCAAGAGATAAATAATAATACAAGGAGAAAAAGTATGGAATTTTTAAAGGTGCTACAAGAAAAACTCGGTGAAGAAATTTTCACTGAAGAACTTCAGGATGAGTTTAAAGCTCAGATTGATGTTCTGATTAGTGAAAAGGTTCTTGAAGAGAAAGAACTGATGGAAGAGAAATTCAAGGGAGAGTATGAAGCTAAAAAAACTGAACTTGAAGAGTCTCTACGCAAGGAAGCTGATGAGTATAAGGTAGAGCTAACCGAATCTATTGATGGTTATCTTGACTATGCTGTGAAAGAATTCTTTGTGGAAAACAAAATTGCTATTGAAAACGAGTACACCGTTAAGGCAGCTAAGGAGCTTGTTGAATCATTAGCTAATGTTCTTGAGTCAAATCACTTCACTGTTGACGTTGACCACACCAAAAAAGAACAAGCTCTAGAAGAAAAGATTGAGACTCTTGAGGAAAAATGTAATCGTATTATTAAGGAGAACATTGAACTTAAGGGTGAGATTACTGAGCAAGAAAAAGCTCTTAAGTTTACCAAGCTTACTGAAGGTCTTAGTAAATCCAAGGTAGACAAAGTTCTAGCTCTTACTGAGGGAATGGCTTTCAAGGATACCAAAGATTTTGAGCGCAAGGTTAAAATCTGTATCGAAGGTCTAAAGGAAAAAGTTGTCACTGAGAAGGAAGAAGAAAAAGAAGATCTTGGTGAGAAAAAAGAAATCGTCACTGAATCCGCTGTTAGTAAATATTATTCTAAAGATTAATCAATTATTAAAGGAGAAGTAAAATGGCTGAAGATCGTAAAATTGTACTTGAATCTAAAGAAGTTCTCGTTGAAAAATGGGACGAAGTTCTAGAGCAAAAAGGTAAGTATGCTGAGGTGTACGGTACTGGCGCTCCTAAGCTTCGTGACGATAAGCAACGTGCGTTTATGGCTACGATGCTTGAATCTCTTGAGCAAACCGTCCTCAAGGAAAACACTGTCGCTGGTGATGTTGCCGTAGCTAACCCTACCCTCATTCCTATCCTTCGTCGTATCACTCCTCAAATGATCGGTCCTGAGATGTTTGGTACTCAGCCGATGCGTACTAGTAATGGAGTTATCTACTACCTCCGTTCGCTCTACACTGGTAAGGATGCCGATAACCTTAAATATGGTGCTACTAAGTCTAGTCTATTTGTTCTTAGTACGACTGGTGGTCTTGTTGCTGGTGCTACCATTACTCAGGCTGGTGGGCTCGTTGGTACTGTTAAGTACACCGAAACTCAGGGTACGACTTATTACGCCCTAGTTGAAGCTACTGCTACTGCTGCTACCGCTGCTGCTCAGGCTACTATTGGTACTGTCTCTGGTACTATCAGTTCAGTTATTGCTAATGAGGCGGCTTTCCAGTTTATTCTCAATGGTTATTCCGGTCCTTACACCACCTCAATGACTTCTTATGGTGCTAATGCTACTAACAGTGCTAATGAGACCATGACTAATCATAATGAGATGGGCTTTACCATTGAGCAAGACATCATGATTGCTAAAAAGCGTACTCTCAAAACCCGCTGGAGCCGTGAGCTTGAAGAGGATCTTCGTAACGATAAAAACATCAATGCTAAAGAGCTTCTTGTTCAGCTTTGCTCTGATGAAATTAGTCGTGAGATGAACCGCGAGTTCCTTGCTACGATGGACGCTACTTGTACTGCCGGTAATAGCAACAGCTACACCCTAGCTTATGCTTCTCTTGATGGCCGTTATGAGG